>OGZK01002027.1_pt1 | contig 18146 bp, 14 predicted proteins | sample 1576791 | NCBI WGS metagenome assembly OGZK01 (sample SAMEA3541556, study PRJEB24748) | human gut metagenome | biome: human gut; feature: human-associated habitat; material: faeces | place: China | collected 2012
TAACAACAGAAAGTAAAGCTATAAATAAAAACAGTCCTGAAAATACCCCTATATATGTTTCTCCCTCTTCAATTTCTCCTTGGTATTGCTTATATGATGCAGTATCTTCAATATCAATCACTGCTACATTGTCTATTTTTTCTTCAATACTATTTTTAACTTCATTAAATTTTTCTTTGTTATCTATATCTACCATTATGTAGTTATATTTAATATAATCTTTGTAATTAAAATCGCTAAACACTTGATTAAATATGCTTTCATCTGTTAGATTAGCTTCTTTCATTACTTGATTTTTTATAAATCCTTCTAATTCATTAATAGATGCATATGCAAATCCAAATGTTTTATGGTCTGGATATAGTTGTGATTCATCTTTTACATCATAAACATGATCTGGTACATTTATAAGTCCTACTATTTTCTCCTCGAAAACATATCCATCATATTTTACTTTTAATGTGTCACCAATTTTTAAATTGTTTTCTTCTGCAAAAAAGTTGTCTAGCCATATTCCTTTTGTGTCTTTATTAAAATTTTCTCCATCTACAATATAAAATTTTGATATTTCATTTTCCTCTATAAAATTCATAGAAATTGTGGTATCATCATCATTTTCTAGAACTCCATTTACCTTTAATTTTCCTTCTGCATTTTTCACATTGCTAATTTCTTTTACTGTATTAATATTTTCTTCTGAGAGTTCCCCCATCACATTTAAGTCTTGTAAATTGTAATCACCATAAAAATTGTTTGCAGTTTCTTTCATTCCTTCCATGTAACTTTCAATTCCGCTATAAGCCATAATTCCAATGAAAACCATTAATAATATTGTGATAAATTGTGACAGATTTTGCCTTATATCTCTAATCATTTTTCTTCTTAGCATATTACCAGTTCACCTCATCAATCTTTTTAGGATTTTCATTTTTAGTTACACTTTCAATTTTTCCATTCTTTACTCTAACTACTGTGTCTGCAATCTCGGCAAATAAGCTATTATGTGTTACTATAATTACTGTATTTTCCCCATTATTTCCATTACATTGTTTTTTTAATAATTTCAAAACCTCAACACCTGTTTTAGAATCTAATGCTCCTGTTGGTTCATCACATAATAATAATTTTGGATTTTTTGCAATTGCTCTTGCAATCGAAACTCTTTGTTGTTCTCCTCCTGACAATTGATTTGGAAATTTGTTCATATGTTCTTCTAATCCAACTGCTTTTATAGCTTCTTTACTGTCATTTCCGTTTTTTACTACATCTTTTATCAATTCTACATTTTCTAATACTGTAAGTGTTGGTAATATATTGTAAAATTGGAAAATAAATCCTATATTTTCTGCTCTATATTCACTTAACCTATTTTCATTGTATTTTGAAATTTCTTCTCCATCTATTTTTATACTTCCACTTGTAGGTGTATCCATTCCTCCTATCAGGTTTAATAAAGTTGATTTTCCTGCTCCTGATGGCCCAAGTATTACAACAAATTCTCCTTTTTCTATTGATAAGTCAATATTGTCTAATGCCTTAAATTCTTTTTCTCCTGTATTATAAATTTTGCTTAAATTTTTTAATTCTACTATTGTTTTCATATTTCCTCCTTCTATATGAAACTTCTTTCATATTCTTGATAGATTATATATATTTTTTCGTATAAAGTCAATATAATATGAAAGGTTTTTCACATTATTGACAATGAATTTTTTTAGTTGTATAATTGAATGAATTTTTAGGAGGATTTTATGAGTGAATATGAAATAAGAGAACCTATACAAAAGAGGTCAATTGAGAAAAAAGAAAAAATTATCGAATCTGGTTTTGAGTTAATTTGTGAAAAAGGATATTATAATACAAATACTGCTGAAATAGCTAAAAATGCAGGTGTTTCTACAGGCATAGTTTATCAGTATTTTAAAGATAAACATGATATTCTTATAGATGCTTTGAAAAAATATGCAGATAATATTTTTTATCCAATGCTTAATGTTCCTGCAAATAATTTTGATAAAAGTAATTTGAATGATATTATAAGAAAAATGATTGATAGTTTTGTTCAAAATCATAAACTTTCTAAATCTGCTCATGAGGAAATTATGGCTATGGCTCATTTAGATGAAGATGTTGCTTTTTATTTTCATAAAAGAGAAATGGAAATGACTGAAAAGATTTATGAACTTTTGGTTAATAATGGTTTTGAGGGTAAAAATTTAATGGAAAGGGTTCATATTTGTATTGGATCGATTGATAATTTGTGTCATGAAATTGTTTATCATAGGCATGATGGACTTGATTATAATGTGATGACTGATATTTGTGTTGATACTATTGTGGGAATTTTAAAAAAAGATTAGCTTTGTTGGTTAAAAGCTAATCTTTTTTTATTCATCTTTTCTACTCACACCTTAACGCCAAAACAGGATCTTCCTTAGCTGCTTTCTTAGAAGGAATAATTCCACCAATCAACGTCAAAATTGTACTTAATACAACTAAAACAATACCTCCAACAAATGGCAATGATGCTCTAACATTAGCTCCATTTGAAAGTGCATAAATAAGTTTATTTGTAGGAATTAATAATATGCTCGTAATACCAATTCCAATCAAACCTGCAAGTAATCCAATAATAAAGGTTTCTGCATTAAATACTTGCCCAACATTATGCTTAGAAGCTCCCATCGCTCTTAAAATACCAATCTCTTTTTTACGTTCTAACACACTAATATAAGTAATAACTCCTATCATAATTGAGGAAACTACAAGTGATATTGATACAAATGCAATAAGAGTGTAACTTACAACATTTATAATAGTTGTTACAGAACTCATTAAAGTTCCAACCATATCTGTATAAGAAATAACTTTATCCTCATCACCTTTTTCTTTCATTTTGTTATTATACTCACTTAATATATTAGTAATTTCTTTATTACCCTCAAAATCTTTAGGATAAATAAAAATTCCAGAAGGTTCTTCTATTTTTGTGTAATTTAATTTTGTTAAATTATTTTCATAACTATTCTTCTCTTTTGACATAACTGCAGATAAAAGCTCTGTTAGTTCTTCCTCATCCATTTTCATTTTAAAAGCACCCACAAAAGCTTTTTCATCTATACTAATTGCTTTTGCCATAGATTTACTTAAACTGTTCATACTTTTTGTTATCTCTTTTTCTAAGCTCTTGCTTATACTACTTGTGGCTGTTTTCATATAATCATTCATAATATTCGAAATTTGTTTTTCTAAATTTTGCGACTGTATTATCTTAGTTAAATTGTTACTTATAATCGTTTTGGCTTCCTCAGATTGTAAATACTCCATTAAGTATTTTTCTAATTTACTGGTATCTACTAATCCATTTTCTTTTGCATATTCCTCAAAATTCTCTATTAACTTTTTCATTATTTTCTGCATCTGTTCCTCTGTAATTGTAATAGAGCCATTTTCTTTTATAGCATTTTCTACTTCTCTTTTTATTAGTTCCTGTGCTTCTTTTGAATTTATGTATTCGGTTAATTTCTCACTAATATTTTCCAAATTTGCTTCTGGATGGTATTTATTTAAGTAGTCATTATATCCTTTTACAAGTTCATTCATCATTATTTTCATATCATCATTTGATAACGAAAAATCTAATTTACTTATTACATCATTTAAATCAAGAGCTGGCAAATTTGTTTGACTAATTAAATTATTTACATTACTAAAATCTACCTTTATTTTTGATGAATCTATTTTAAAAGCTGTTTTTAAAGCATTTTGGTCTACTTCTATTAAAGAATTCATATCAAAAGGATTTTCACTTTCTGTTTCATCAAACCTTTTTCCTGTAAATACGTTAATATCTGGATTTTCTAACTGCTCTTTTACAATTTGACTGTTAGATGCTTTTTCCATAACATAGTTTGTTAAATCTTTAGAATACCATATTCCCTCCTGAAGCATTGGCGCAGTTGCTCCATCTTTTGGTTTAAGTACTCCAACAATTTTTATATCTTCACCTTTTTCCACAAGATTTTTCATATAATCATTGTTTTCTGTTTTATCTTTCCAAATTTTATATTCATCATCATATTTGTAGCAATCACTACTATTTATTAGCTTAAAAGTAATTCCCAATATATCTTCATAAGAATAATCTTCAAGATACTTAGGGCTTTCCACATTTTTTCCAGACATAACCTGATTTATTATATTATCAAATTCATCATAATCTCTTAAACCTAATGCATATAAAACAAAATCACTTATATTTCCATTTTGAGATAATACCAACACACACTCATTATAGTTTGTAGGTAGTTTTCCTGCCTTTATATCATACTGATCTTCATATAGTTTTGAGTCACTTGGAATTTGGTAAAAAATATCTGTACTCATCATATCAGACATTAAACTATTTTGCGAACTACTCGAACCTATTCCTAAACCAGAAAAAGATTTATCCGGATTTACCTGCCTTAATTTTTGTGTATTGCTACTGTATATAATAGGTTTAACATTATATGAATACTCAACATCTTTTGCATAGTTTTTTATTCCACTTTCATCACTATCTAAATATTGTTTTAGTGATGCTAAATCATTTGCTCCCATTTTTGAGAACATATTCGTTATTTTACTCGTAACTTTTATATTATCCTCATTATTTGATTTGCCATCATCTTGGTCACTTACTAACATTGAACTTATATCTATACCTGTACTTTGAATTTGTATTGGATATTCTGATAATGTTTCTTCTTCTATTGATTTTATATAATTATTAACCCCATTTGATAATGATAGTATTAATGCTATTCCTATAATACCAATACTTCCAGCAAATGAAACTAATGCAGTCCTTCCCTTTTTAGTTTTTAAATTATTAAAACTTAATAATAGTGATGTAAAGATTGACATAGATGTTTTTCCCATATTCTTATGTTTAGCTTTTTCTTCTTTTTCATTTTCTATCATATATGGATTTGTATCAGAACATATAACTCCATCTTTTAAGTTAACTATTCTTGTTGCATATTCCTCTGCTAATTCTGGATTATGTGTTACCATTATTATTAATCTGTCTTTTGAAATATCCTTTAATATTTCCATTACTTGTTCACTTGTTTTTGAATCCAATGCTCCTGTAGGTTCATCTGCCAATAAAATGTCTGGATCATTTACTAATGCTCTTGCTATTGCGACTCTTTGCATTTGTCCCCCTGACATTTGGTTTGGCTTTTTGTTTATTTGGTCTCCTAATCCCACTTTTGTTAATGCGTCAATTGCTCTTTTTCTTCTTTCTTCTTTTCCTACTCCTGATATTGTAAGAGCTAATTCAACATTTGCTAATACTGTTTGATGTGGTATTAAATTATAACTTTGGAATACAAATCCTACTGAATGATTTCTGTATGTATCCCAGTCTTTGTCTTTAAATTGTTTTGTTGATTTTCCATTAATTACTAGGTCTCCTGATGTGTATCTGTCTAGCCCTCCTATGATGTTTAACATTGTGGTTTTTCCACATCCACTTTGCCCTAATATTGAAACAAATTCACTTTCTCTAAATTCTAAGTCTATTCCTTTTAGGGCTTTTACTTCATTATCTCCTGATAGATAATTTTTGGTTATTCCTTTTAATTGTAACATGTTCACTTTCCTTTCTCTTTTAAATATTATTATTTTACTATTTAATTGTGAATTTTATGTGAAAATTTTAATAAAAAGCAAATTACAAAAAACACAGTGACACTTCAACTTAAAAATGTCACTGTGTTTTGTTCTTATTCTTTGAAAAAGCTTATATCAAATTTCACTGTTGTTGCATTATATGGATTGTTTGACACTGTAACAATGCCTTCATATCCTCTAAAATTTTCAAGTAATCCTCCATAAGATTCTTCGAAGGAAACAATATTTTCTTCTCCTGTTCCTTCAATCTGCATAAAAATTTTAGGATTTTCCGCAAATAAAACAATTACTTTAGTTACCCAAAATGTATTACTAATTTCTGTATCTTTGCATTTTGGGTCAAGAGCCATATTTTCCAGCTTCTCACGAAAAACAAACTCGTCTTCCTCCAGCTTCAGCTTATTGTTAACATCAAGCATAACCTCTGATAAGTCCGGTAAAAATGCTGCTTTGCATTCATATCTTTCTTCCAACTTATCTATTTCTTGAACACTGCTGAGATTTTGGTCTGCATTAAAAATGATAGAAACTCCATAAACTTCTGTTTCATCAGGAAGTTTATCAATAATTCTTTTTACCTTTTTGTACCAATTTACAAATGGTCTCCGGACATTTTCCTCTAACATTTTTTGTCCACATTTCATTCGCTTTTCAAATTTCATAAAGTTTTTTCCTCCTTGGCAATTGCCATTTTGATGATAATTTATAGTTTCTCTATACAAATATACTACATTATGTCAATTTTGTCAAATTTTATCCTATAACTTTATTATCAATTTCTTTTTGAACCTTATCAGCAAATCCCTCTGCTTTCATAGTTCCAATATCTCCATCTTTTCTAGAACGAACAGCAACAATGTTTTCCTCTTGCTCTTTTGCTCCAAGAACTAACATATATGGAACTTTTTCAAGTTGAGCTTTTCTAATTTTATATCCAATCTTTTCATTTGACTCATCTAATTCTACTCTAAATTTATGTCTTCTTAATTCAGTTTCAATTTCTTTTGCATATTCAATTTGATTATCTGTAATTGGTAATATTTTTACTTGTACTGGTGCTAACCATACAGGGAAAAATCCTTTTGTTTCTTCTATTAAGAATGATATAAATCTATCAGAAGAACCAAGAATTGCTCTATGGATTACAACAGGTCTATGTTCTTTATTGTCCTCACCTATAAAGCTTAAATCAAATCTTTCTGGTAATGCAAAGTCTAATTGACAAGTTGGAATTGTAACATCATGATTTAATGCTGTTTTTATTTGAATATCTATTTTTGGTCCATAGAATGCTGCTTCTCCTTCTGCTTCATAAAAATCAATATTCATATCTTTTAATATTTCTCTTAATTGTGCTTCTGCTGTCTCCCACATTTCATCATTATCAATGTATTTTTCTTTATTCTTTTTATCTCTTAATGATAATCTGTATTTAAATGAATCTGCTGAAAAACCAAAATCTTTTTGATATACTTCTTTAATTAATTTTAGTACATTTCCTACTTCTTCTTTAATTTGATCTGGTCTAACAAATAAGTGAGCATCATTTTGACACATTTGTCTAACTCTCTCTAATCCACAAACAGCTCCACTATTTTCATATCTAAAGTCATTGGCAAGTTCTCCAATTCTGATTGGCAAATCTCTGTAAGAACGTGTTTTGCTCTTATAGATTAACATATGATGAGGACAATTCATTGGTCTTAATACCATTTCTTCATTGTCCATTTTCATTGCAGGGAACATATCATCTTTGTAATGATCCCAATGTCCACTTGTTTTATATAATTCTACATTTGCAAGACATGGTGTATATACATGGTCATATCCTAATTCAATTTCTTTGTCTTGAATATATCTTTCTAATGTTCTTCTTATTGTAGCACCATGTGGCAAATACATTGGAAGTCCTGACCCTACTAATTCATGTGTCATAAATAATTCAAGGTCTTTTCCTATTTTTCTGTGATCTCTTTCTTTTGCTTCTTCTAATAATTTTAAATATTCTTCTAATTGACTTGCCTTTGGATAAGCAATTCCATAAATTCTTTGTAACATCTTATTTTTTTCATCGCCTCTCCAGTAAGCACCTGATGTTGACAATAATTTTACCGCTTTTACTTTTCCTGTACTCATTAAATGAGGTCCTGCACATAAATCTACATATTCTCCTTGTTTATAGAATGAGATTACTTCCCCTTCTGGTAGTTCTTCTATTAATTCTACTTTATAACTCTCATTAGCATCTTTCATTAGTTTTATTGCTTCTTTTCTAGGAAGTTCAAATCTTTCGAGAGGCAAATCCTCTTTTATTATTTTTTTCATTTCTTGTTCGATTTTTTCGAAATCTTCTTCTGAAAATTTATGTTCTGTATCAAAATCATAATAAAATCCGTTAGCAATGGCTGGACCTATGGCTAACTGAACATTTTGGAATAACCTTTTTATTGCTTGTGCCATTATATGTGATGTTGTATGCCAATATGCTTTTTTTCCTTCTTCACTATTTTCAAATGTACATATATTTAATTCGCAATCTTCATTTAATTCATATCTTAAGTCTTCAACCTTTCCATTAACCTCTCCACATGTTGCCATTCTTGCTAATCCTTCACTTATTTGCTTAGCTACTTCTAAAATTGTTTTTCCTTTTTCAACTTCTAAAACTTTTCCATCTTTTAATGTTACTTTTACCATTTTTATACCTCCTTTGGGATATTTGAAAACACTTTTTTCGTTTAAAGAAACAAAAAAGCACACCTATAGACTCTCTTGGTCCATAGGAGTGCATATTACACGGTTCCATCCCATTTTTTAACTTATTTAGACTATAACGTGTCTTAAACGTCTAGCTTATTCGTTAGAAATTCAAAGAGTTAGTTTTTCAAATATGTTTTCTTAAATTAGTTTTCAGCCTATGACTAATTTTCTCTGTCAGAAACCTTTATTTTACTTTTTCTCTTATATATTTTTATATTGATTTACTTTTTTATATGCATATATTGAAACTACTACTAATAAAGTTGCAACTACACCTATCATTGTATTTTCCGGTGCACCAGCTTTGGGTAAACTTGTATTATAATTACTTGTGTTTGTACTTGTTTTTGTATTAGTATTACTATTTATATTTGCATTTGCATTTGCGTTATTTGCATTGTTTGCAGTATTTGTATTAGTAGTATTACTTATATCTAATTGATTTGTTGTATCATCAAAAAAATTAAGTTCTGAATCAGCCGCAAAAACATTTGTTGACATTACAAATAAAACAACTCCAATTATTAATGTTATAATTACTTTAAAAATTTTCTCTCTTCTCATTTTTATACCTCTTTCTTTTTTACTTTTATCTATAGTATTTAACTCTCACTTATATTTATACTACATTTTTTTATAAAAAGCAAGTTTTTTTGTACATTTTTTTATTTTAAACATTAAATTTAAATAATACAATATCTCCATCTTGCATTATATACTCTTTTCCTTCTTGTCTTACAAGCCCTTTTTCTTTAGCAGCTACCATTGAACCTTCTCTTATTAAATCCTCATATGAAACAATCTCTGCTTTTATAAATCCTCTTTCAATGTCTGAATGGATTTTTCCAGCTGCTTTTGGTGCTTTTGTATTTTTCTTTATTGTCCAAGCTCTTACTTCTGGTTCACCAGCTGTTAAAAATGACATTAATCCTAATAAGTCATAGCTTTTCTTTATTAATATATCTAATCCAGATTCTTTTAATCCTAATGCTTCTAACATTTCTTTTTTGTCTTCATCCTCTAGACCTGATAATTCTTCTTCAATTTTCACACATAATGGGATGACTTCTGCTCCTTCTTTTGCTGCATATTCTTTTACTTGTTTTACCATTTCTTCGTTTTCAGCATTTCCTATTTGTTCTTCTGAAATATTTGCTATGTATATTATTGGTTTTGCTGTTAATAAAAACATATCTTTTAGCATTTCTTGCTCATCTTCGTTATATTCAAGTGCTCTAGCAGGTATTCCTTTTTCTAAATTTGCTTTTAATTTTTCTATAAAATCAATTTCTACTTGATATTTTTTATCTGCTTTTAAGTTTTTCTTTGCTTTATCCAATCTTTTATCAAGTGTTTCCATATCCGCAAAAATTAATTCTAAATTTATTGTTTCTATATCTCTTAGTGGGTCAACACTTCCATCAACATGTATTACATTTGAATCTTCAAAACATCTTACTACCTGAGCTATTGCATCAACTTCACGTATATGTGATAAAAATTTATTTCCTAGTCCTTCACCTTTGCTTGCCCCTTTTACAAGTCCTGCAATATCAACAAATTCTACTACTGCCTTTGTTACCTTCTGTGGTTTATACATTTCTGCTAATTTGTCTACTCTTTCATCAGGAACTGCTACGACCCCTACATTTGGTTCGATTGTACAAAAAGGATAATTTGCACATTCTGCTCCTGCTTTTGTTATACTATTAAACATTGTACTTTTTCCTACATTTGGTAGTCCTACTATTCCTATTTTCATTTTTCAACCTTCCTTCGCTATTTTTAACCTTTTACATTATAACAGATATTTTTATTTTTATAAATACTTTTTTAAAAATATATCTAAAAACTTGTTTTTTATGTAAAATCATGTTAAAATCATAACGTAAATTATTAGCCATAGCTACGCAATAATTATTAAATGGACACTGATTATTGTACTAAATACATTTATATGGAGATTAGATATGAACTTAAAATATATTGTAACAAGCAATAATTATAAAAATATTAATCAAATACTAAAGCAAGAATTAAATATTTCCGCTAGACTACAACAAAAACTCATCAAATCACATCATGTATATCTAAATTCAGTAATTGTTGATACTCGTTCTAGTGTTTCCTTAAATGATGTTATTTCTGTTGATTTAAATTTTGAAGAAGAAAGCAAAAATATAATTTCTACTTCAATGGCACTTGACATTATTTATGAAGATGATTGCTTTCTTGTCTTAAATAAACCTGCTGGAATTGCTGTTCATCCATCGATTCTTCATTATACAGACAGTCTTGCAAATGGTGTTAAATATTATTTTGATAAAATTGGATTAAAAAGAAAAATTCGTCCAATAAATAGACTTGATTTAAATACTTCTGGTATAATTATTTTTGCCAAAAACGAATATGTTCAAGAATGTTTAATCAAACAAATGGAAAATAATACATTTGAAAAATATTATATTGCATTTGTTAGTGGTTTTTTTAAAAGTGATATTGGAACAGTTTGTCTCCCTATTGCTCGAAAGAAAAATAGCATTATAGAAAGATGTATTGATAAAAGTGGGCAAACTGCAATTACTAATTATAAAATTCTATCTAAGTATGATAATTTTTCTGTTGTAGAATGTCATTTGCAAACTGGCAGAACACATCAGATCCGTGTGCATATGTCTGCAATTGGTCATCCTTTATTAGGTGATACTTTATATGGAACTTCTTCTTCCTTAATTAATAGACAGGCATTGCACAGTTATAAAATTTCTTTTATTCATCCTATTACAAAGCAGATTTTGACTCTAAGTTGTGATTTACCAGATGATATGAAGTTGATATTAACGTAAAAAGAGAGAAGCAAGGGAGAACTTAAATAAGGACAAAATAGTTCTTATTTAGTTCTTCCTTATTTTATTGGTGTTTTGACAGTTGGATATGATATAGAATTTTAATTCATTTTGTAGCGAAAATAAATTTTAGAAGGTTTTTAGTTATGAGAGAGATAACTTATCATAAAGAAGAAGATTATTATATTCCTAACTTATATTTAGCATAAAATGAATACGAAAAAAATTATCATATTGGAAAGTATAGTCATTTAAGACTAGAATATTTGAAAAAACATAAAAAGGCTGATTATACAATAATGTTTATGGATGGAACTTTAAGGAAGCATATTGTTGATACAGATAAACAAGCAAAAACAAGATATGATATACTTATGAAACAGATGTTAGAGAAAATTCCTATTGATGAAAACTTAAAGGATACTAATCCACTAGAATTGGTTAGTTTAATGAATAATTATAAATATTCTGCTGAAGAAATTATATATTCTGAATTGATTTACTGTTAGTTAGCAAAAGGGTGAGTAAAATTTATTTATTTTATTCACCCTAAAATTTATATCTACATAATGCTTATCTTTCAATACTTGATAAATCTCTATAATTTATTCCAGTTTCTTGATTTATATTTCTAACACTACCATCTTTTATTTTTATTGCAATGAACTTTAATTCTTCATCTTTACTTTTAGATTGTCTAACTTTCATACCAATTCCCTGACTTTGCGTATCGCATAAAATCGTATAGTGTTCTAATAAACTTGTTACATCTTTAACTTGTTCAATGTTTCTAACTTGACTATGGTCTGATATATCAACTTCTGAATCTGAAATCCATTCTTCTGAAAATTCAAAAATAGGCTCATGACTTCTTGGATCAATAGTTAGGTTGCATACTGGATTAAATCTATTAGGATTAATATGATAAATATAATTTGGTTGTCTTAGCATAGCATGCTTTTTACCTTCTGAATCTTGAGTTACTTCAATATTATCACTTCCATAAATATATGTTGATTTTCCTAATATAATCATCCCTGAACTATTACGAGCAATATAAGGGTTATTTCCATCAATTGAAGAAGAGGAAGCAAATACGCCATTAACTCTTTCTGTTTCATAATTATTAGCTCTATCAATAGACTTTCTTAATACTCCACCCTCTAACTTTTCAGGAGCAATACTGGTTATATGTGTAATATCAATATTGTTATCAACAAAAATTCTTTTTATTGATTGCCCGTATTCTGTCATTAATTCAAATATTTTAGATGCTTCCGGGTCTAATTCAATATCATCATTATTTTTTCCATGATTTTGATGCCTTCTCTGCAAAAAATCCAAAGCATTATCTATTGCTTTTTTATCAAAGCCTTGCAATTTTTGTGAATAATCTATATTAATTAATCTTATTTTGTCCCTATACGTATAATGTTTAGTTTTTTCTTGCCATTCGTTTATTAATGAATTAATTTCAGGATGCTCAATAATTACTCTACTATATTGCTCACTTTGTAATACATCATTTACAATTTGTTGTGGTGTTTTTGTTGAACTACTTATATATAAAGAAGTTAAAAAGGAATTAACTTTATCTTCAAGTGAAGGCAACCTATGTCTTGACTCAATTTTTCCATTTTTGTCAAATACGAGTCTATATTTATTTGTTCTAGCTTCTAATTCTCTGATTTTAGATATTTTTTCCATTGATTTTTCATCTAATGTAGGTTCAATAATTGAGGCATCTAATTTATCTTTCGCTCTTGTTCCTCTGCTTTTGGACATATAAGTATATTCTTTTGATTGAGTTTTTAATTGGATTCCTTTATAATCAACTGGTGTATTATTATATATCATATCAAATAATTCTTTAGGTATTACTTTTTCTGTACCAACAAATTTTCCAATTCTTTCATCAAAAGCATAGCTATATGTTGTTACTTCATTATTATTTATTTTATAAACAAATAACCCAACACCCAATAAATTGCTATTCTTTATACTTGTATTAATATCATGACATCCAACTTTAAAATCTCCATTTATGTCTATAATATTATTAGTTTTTATTCCTCTTTTATCTTCTATACTATATCCGATTTCTTGTAATTTTTTTATTATCTTAGGCAAATCTTCTTCTTTACACATAATGTCTATGTCACTATTTTTTCTATACAAATCCTGATTAGTTTGAATTGCAGAAGAAATGCCACCTACAAGATAGGCCTCTATATCATCTAATTCTCCAAATATTTTCGACAATGTATCATATGTAGTATGATATTCATCATAATTCTGCTTAGAAACATTTGCAAGCATCGGAAAACTATTTCTTCTAAATATTCGATTAAACACTCTTATAATATTATCTTTGATTTTTGGCATTAAAATTTCTCCATAACATATTATTATCATTTAAAATTTTATCATAGAAAGTAAATTATAACAATTAATTTAGTAAATTATTTTTTCTTTTTAGATTTCTTATCTTCAATTATTTTTTCGTCAGCTACATATTTATAATTTAATGCATTATTTTTTGAAATTGCTGATTTTTTAGTTTGTTTTTCATATGATTTTCTGGCATCATTTGCAACTTGTCCTCCTCTTTTTGCAACATTCATATTCTCATTAAATCCTTGTGGATGCTCTGTTTGTGCAATATCACGAGTAGCTATTTCTCCTAAATCTATAAGAAGGACTTCAATATCAGTCATATTATCTCTTAAAGATTCTTTTCTTAAACCTTTTAATTTTTTATATTCTGATGCTTTCATTCCAGACCAACCTTTGTATATTTCATTAGTAAGCATGGCATATTCAATTGGTTTTTCAACACCACCATCTTTCCATATATCTGTTAATTTAAATCTATCAACAATGCCTGTTAATCTTTTCTTAATCCATTCATCACTATAACCTTTATTACGATAATAGTTTACAGCACGATTAATTGCTAGCTCTGGATCAAATACCTCATTTATTCGTTCATTACCTAAACCAGCCAACCACATTTTGAAAGGTTCTGCTTTAGGTGATGGTATAGATTCAATAAGCCTCAAAATGTTTTGTGTATCTAGCATATCAGTATTTCTCATTTTTCCATCTTTTGCTTTTAATTTGAAAGTGTCACAATTTGTGACGGTTTGATTTCCTTCTTGAATCATTCTTGATTTAAGAGTTCTCCAATAATGTGCTGGGTCATTACTATTTGTTAATGCACTTATAACATCAACCACACTAAAAAAATATTCCTCTTTTTCGCTATTCCAAATACTTCTAATTTCTTTTTCTTCAAACAAGTTTGTAATTGTATCTAATTTGTTATTATCCATATATCGAAATACCTCCTTGTAGAATTTTTGAACTATTGGTAATATATTATCATAAATTCAAGATTTTTACAATTAATTCTCAAAATTTCCTTGATTCTTTGAGCAATTTGTGATATAGCATAGATGTCATTAGATATGATACTGAAAAATTGAATATTGATATTCCTCATTTTCCTCATTTGAAGGAGCCATTAGAGTTAAAAGTGCCCGTGGTGTATGTATTGTTTAAGGGCAATGAATTTAATGAATAATAAGTGCTACAAAATATCATGTTTGATTTACAAAAGGCTTTATAAAAAAAACACCCTCTCTTGCATACCTGCAGGAAAGGAACGCACTTATGAAAAAAACAAACTATTCTGTTGCAAGAGTTGTTACTTATACAAAACAAAGTATAAGTAAGGCAGAAAGACACAATGAAAGAAAAAATCAATCCTATTCCAATATGAATGTTGATTTAGAACAAACTAAAAATAATGTTTATTACAAAACTTGCGACAAAACTTATAACGAAAGATTAAAAGAACTAATTGATGAAAATAAAGTATCATTAAGAGGACTTAAAGATAATGCTAAAATATTTGATGAACTAGTATTAGACATCAATTCAGACTATTTTGAAAAACACGGAGGATACGATTTTGCAAAGAGATTTTATGAAGAAACCTTCCACTTTGCAGAAACAGAATATGGTAAAGATAATATTATATCTGCTGTTATGCACGCAGATGAATAAAATATTGCATTAACCGAAGAATATGGTAAGCCTATATATCACTATCATTTACACGTTATAGCTATTCCTGTTGTGAAAAAGTAAATAAAATATTCTAAAAGAACTAAAGATAAAGCACTTGTTGGAAAAGTTAAAGAAACAATTATGCAAGTTAGTCATAGCAAAAAATGGAAAAGTCAAAAGGCTCAAATTGTTAAAGATAAAAAGCAACTTACACAATATCAGCAAAGATTGAAAGAAATAGATAACTTAATTCAGCATATTTATGAAGATAATGTTTCTGGAAAGATTACAGATGAAATGTTTTCTAATTTTTCTACAAATTACACAAATGAGCAAAAAGACTTAAAAGAAAAAATAGAAATATTAAATAACAGTATTTCGACAACAGAACAAAAAGAAATTGCAATAACTTCATTTGTAGATAAAGTTAAGAAATATATGGAGATAAAAGAACTTACACCAGAAATAATAAATGAATTAATTGATAAAATATTAGTCCATCAACAAACAAAAGTTAATGGAAAGAAATATCAACAAATAGATATATACTATTCAGGAGTTGGAATTATATCAGTTTCAGCTAATGAATATGATTTTGAAAAAGAATTTCAAAATATATTAAAAAATAATAGAAAAACAGCATAAAAAAAGCCTTAGGAGCATTTTTAATAAGTTTTGTCCTTATTAAAATGCTCCTAACTTTCTCTCTTTTTCTTCACTTTAAATTTAGCGTCCGCCTCCGCCGCCATCTCCTCCGGCCTCCGCCTCCACCACCAGAGAATCCCCCTCCGGATCCATTTCCTGATGAGTAAACAGAACTTATTGCTGTATTCATGTAACTTCCCAAATCCAATGTATTCATCATATGAATATAATTATTTGTATCTATATTAGGATTCATATCCATAATTTCTGGATAAACTATTTTTAATTGTTTCAAAACTTTTGATGATATTTTAAATGCAGTTGCATAAACTAGATATTTTTCCCAAACTATAAGGGCCGGAATTTCTTTGTCTTTTAATAGTGAAAAGTCTTCCATATATTTTTTAAAAGCTCTCCATTTTTCTCTTTCATCAGTACCTTTTTGAGTAAATGTATATTTTCTATTTGCTAAAGCTAATTCTAAAATAGAATTAACTAATGATATTGCAATTGTAAGCATTGTTACTCCAATTACAGATAATGATTCACTTATTGTTAACAACGCTATAAGTCCTATATTCATACAGAATCCACCAATAGCAAATACACAATGTTTTTTATATTCCTTTTCTGCTTTTTCATCATAATTTTCCATATTTATTTCTTGTTCTCTTACTGCCTTAGAAAATTTTAAATCTATTTTTTGAACATTCTCTCGATTATTTTTGCAATATTCTGTTATATCTTTAATTGATAATTTGTCTTTTCCTGCAGAAACTGTATTCAAAAATTCCAACACTATTTTTTGTTCTTCTTTTAAATCTGCCATATCATTATCTAATAATGTAATATCTACATTACTTTCCCTTAATGTCTCTCTTTTTTCTACTTCTAAACTAATCTTTTTTTTCAAGCACAAATCTAATATATTAGCAGAAAAACTACCAGTTAATGTTCCTTGTTGACCTTTTGAGAAAACAAACAAAGCCTCCCCTGGAGTTGCATTTTCATAAGGTAATTCTCGATAATATTGAATCTTTTCTGTAACTTTTCCTCGTCTTTCTATTTTTATTATTATTATCTTTATGATATTTAAAATTGTTCGTATTAAACATATTATTGCATAAAGCCTTACTGCTAATCCAATTACTAATTCTATATTTCTATTAATCTCTCTTTGTTTATTTGCTTTCTCTGCCCATTTGTTTTCCTCTTGCAATGCATTGTTTAAAATACTTGTATTATATCTTCTTCCTGTTGTTTCTATCATATCTTTTGGGAATAAGCTTCTAATCTCTACATAATTATATCTTTGTTGATTTTCTAATGAAAATTCGATTCTATTTGAATCTGCAACATATATTTCACCATTTAAGTTTTTAGTATGTCCCCAAACTTTTATATCATCTTTGCTTTTAGCGTTTTGTGGCAAATATATTCTTCCAGTAACTTTATTTGTACTAATTTCAAAATCACTTCCTATAAATTTCCAATATAATTCTGCATAATCATCATATTTAGCAATTGCATCTATTACCTTGTATGAAATTTGATATTCTCTTGTGCCATATCCATTATCTAAACCAACTCCCCATGCAATTTCAAATTGTCCATCAGAATTTTTCAATCCATAATAACAATCTTGAGTAACATGGTACATTTCTTGATAAATTTTTGAAAACTTTTTATTTTCGCCATTTGTAGTTTCTCTTACCTCAACATCAGTTATATATGAATATTTAGAATTATCTATTTTAAATGTTTTATATATTGTATTAGTCTCGGAAATATAAATATTCCATGTTTCTGTAACATCCATACTCCCATCTTCATTTATCTGTGCATAAAAATCTAAATTGTTCAGTTGCAATGTTGCATCCGATTTTGTTGTGAATATTAATAAAAACATTGCAGTAAATATCAGTGTAATTATTATTTTTTTATTTTTCATCTTTTTCCTCCTTATTTTCGCTTTCATTTTATCATTTAATATTTTAGTTATCAATAGTATTGAAAAAAAAACTGCCAAAAGTAAGATACTTTTTGGCAGTTTTTAAGCAAATCTGTAAGCCGGGTTCTGTCATTTAAAATAGTCATTTATCTAGGACATATATTGCTATATGCCTCAAGCCACGCAAT
>OGZK01002053.1_pt1 | contig 17979 bp, 17 predicted proteins | sample 1576791 | NCBI WGS metagenome assembly OGZK01 (sample SAMEA3541556, study PRJEB24748) | human gut metagenome | biome: human gut; feature: human-associated habitat; material: faeces | place: China | collected 2012
TTGCATGTGTTAGGCACGCCGCCAGCGTTCGTCCTGAGCCAGGATCAAACTCTCAAAAATTTGTATCTAAACTCCGAAGAGCTTAAATCAACTTTCTGAACAATTTGCTTCTAGCAAAATTACTCAAGAATTTTCGTTGGCTGTTTTTTCGCTTACGCTTAAACAATCCATTTATTGTCCAAGGTGTCTTTTATAATCGTCTGCGTTATTCAATTTACAAGATACAGCGTGCTGACCGCACTCGCGGTTAGCTTGCTCAGTATATCACGCGCTCTGTATTTTGTCAAGAACTTTTTTCGTCCTTTTTCATTTTCCTTTGCACGCAATCTACTTTCGCTGCCGTCTCTCTCGAAACAGCTTGCATATATTACCACGCCGCCTTCCCTTTGTCAAGCCCAAATTCGACATTTTCTGAAAAAATTTGGAAGCCTCCGGAGAGGCTTCCAAATTCACTTGTTTTCTTATTCCGCGTCGTCGATCAGGCCGTAGCCCCCATCGTTTCTGCGGTACACCACGGCAAAGCTCCCGCCGTTGTCCTCGTCACGGAACGCAAAGAAATTGTGCTCCAGCAGGTTCATCTGCATGACCGCTTCTTCACGGGTCATGGGCTTGAAGTAGAAGCTCTTGACTTTCGTCAGGCTGAGATCGTCTTCCTCCGTCTCCGGAACGAAGCTGGTCTCCTCCTGCACCGTGCGGGTGAAGGCATCCTGACGCAGACGGCGGGCGAGCCGGGTCTTGTTCTTGCGGATCTGACCCTCGATGGTGGCGACGGCGGCGTCGATAGACGCGAACATATCCGAAGTGCTTTCACTTGCCCGGAACCAGGTTCCCGCACCGTGAACGGTGAGTTCCACGTTGTTCTGGTTCTTCTCTACAGAAAAGACGATGAGTGCTTCCGCATCCTCCTCAAAAAAGCGCGCCAGCTTCATGACCTTTTTCTCGGCATAAGCGTGGACATTCCCGGGAAGCTTTACTTTTTTCTCACTGTACTGGAATTTCATATGCGGCAGCTCCTTTCGTTTCACCGATCTTTCGGTGTAAGGATACTATACCACATTTTCTTCATTCCGACAAGGGGCGGCCGGGTTTTCATTTATTCAGACACGTAGCGGAATACCGCGCCGTCCGGCAGAGCTTCGCCCACGAAGTCGGAAGACCCGCTTCGGACAAATACAATTGTATCGTTATCCGGAACCTGGAATATCCAGACATTTCCCCCATTGTCCGCCCGCAGCCTGACCTTTCCGTCCAGCTGGACAGTCCCGGTATACGCGAATGACATCCTCGGATCCATTCCGAAGACAAACCGTATCTTTTCCCCGGACATATCAAAGTGGATAGCCGGGGCATTCCCGCTGCCGTCCTCCGTTACCATGCGGTAAGTTCCCTCGGAAATCCCACACACCGTTTTGCTGCGAAGCAGTAGGAAACAAGCGGCTACTGCCAGTATCACCCCTGCACACAGAGCAATCTTAATCGTCCGCTTCATCTTCATCGTCCAGCAGCTCCGCCATGGTCAGATTGTAAACCGCCTCCGCCTTCTTTTCGAACAGCTTGCCCAGACGCACGGCCTGCCGCTGGTTGGGCGCCAGCAGCTCCAAGGTCATCAGGTTTCCCATTTCGTCATCCAGCGCCATAACAACGGAATAATCTCCGCCGTCTCGCGGAATGATCTGGGTTTTCACGAAGCTGGAACGGCGGATCTGACGGTTGAACCGGTTGACGGCGTTGTCCGCCCGGCATTTGACCGTGTAGGCGATGGAATCCTCCGTCAGAGAGCCGTCCGCCTTGCCCTTGTCCGTGATCTCATAGCAATCGTTCTCCACCTGCTTCAGATGGCCGGACTTCACCATTTCAGGAATCGCGGTGCAGACGTCGAAATAGCTCAGGCAGTCGTCCTGATAGCATAGCTCATAAATCTGCTGCATATTCACGGGATAGTTGACCCTGGCCATTACGAACAGGATCAGCACCTTCACGTCCATCATATCATGGATAAATCCAAGTCTCTGCATACGCTTCACCCCTTTTTCTTTCATTATACAGAAAAGTTCCGAAAAATCAAGCACCAGCAGAGAACGCCCTGCATATTCTGGCAGGAAGGAGTGATGCCGATGGATGGCAAACGGCTTTACTGCGCCGGCGGCACAGCGGCCGCCCGCTATGCCGGAGAATATCTGGGAAATTTTTACATTGATCTGGCCGAGCGCCCCGGCTCTGACGTGGGCGCGGTACTGCTGGACATTCCCAGCTTCGCGCCGGATGGGACGCTTCGCATGGGGGGAAGTGTGGAAAATCTGCTGGCGCAGCTTCCGCCGGACGTGACGGTCTGCGGCGGAAATCTTGACCACCCGGCGCTGGACAATTACCGGTGTATCGATTTTTTGAAGGACGCCCAGTATCAGGCGGAAAACGCCTACATAACCGCCGAATGCGCCGTGGAGATCGCCCTGTCCTACCTGCCCATGACCCTGCGGCAGTGTCCCGTGCTGGTAATCGGCTGGGGACGCATCGGGAAATGCCTGGGGCAGATTCTCCACGCCCTGGGGGCTGACCTGACCGTCGCAGCACGGAAGGACGCCGACCGCGCCATGTGCCGGGGGCTGGGCTACGCCGCGGTGGATACCGCCCGGATGGCGGAGACTTTGGGCAAATACCGCCTGATTCTCAACACCGCGCCGGAAAGGCTGCTGACGAAAGAACAGCTCGCCCAGTGCCACCCCGACTGCGTGAAAATCGATCTTGCGTCCAGAACCGGCATGGAGGGCGATTCCGTCATCGTGGCGCGGGGCCTGCCGGGCGTCCACATGCCGGAAAGCTCCGGTCGTCTGATTGCGGAAACCTACGTTCGTTTGTGCAGGGAGGAATCGTAATGGAAATCGGATTTGCCGTGTGCGGCTCGTTTTGTACTTATTCTATTGTGTTCCCCGTTATGGAGCAGCTCAGCCGGGAGCATCACGTGACCCCCATTTTCTCCGACGCCGCTTATAGCGTTGACAGCCGCTTCGGGACGGCGCGGGAGCATATCGTCATGGCGGAAACCATCTGCGGCACGCCGCCGCTGCACACCCTTGCCCAGGTGGAGCCGGTGGGGCCGAAAAAGCTGTTCGACATCCTCATCATCGCCCCCTGCACCGGAAATACCCTGGCAAAGCTCGCCCATTCCATCGCCGACACCCCGGTGACCATGGCGGCAAAAAGCCACCTGCGCAACGGCCGTCCGGTGCTCATCGCCGTATCCAGCAACGACGCGCTGGCGGGCGCGGCGGAGAATATCGGCAGGCTCCTCGCCCGGAAGCACTACTATTTTGTCCCCTTCGGGCAGGACGACGCTGTGAAGAAGCCCACCAGCATGGTCGCGGACTTTGCGATGATTCCCCAGGCCATGACGGAAGCGCTGGCGGGGCGGCAGATTCAGCCGATTCTTTTATAAATCTTTCTTGCATTTTGCGGGAATATCTGGTAGAATAAGAATCGTCAGAATGGTACGCAAACCAGCATCACATCGGAAGCCTTGTTCCACACCCCGGCGGCGGCTACTCCTGCCGGGAACGTCACAGTCAGGAGGAAACCATATGGGTAAATTGATCGTTCGAATTGCGTCTCTGCTGCTGATCGCGGCATTTCTGCCCACGGCGGTTCTGGCCGCGGAATGGAATCTGGAAAACGGCAGCATTGAGATCACCGCCACCGCAAATGCCAAGGGCGGCACGACCCAGACCGTCTCTCAGGGAGGAAGCAGCGCAGAGGACAGCAACCCCACCATCACCAGCAATGGGACGGAGACCAAGAACACCATCACCATCAAGGCGGATGACGGTACCACCGCCAATGTGACCATCAAGGACATCAATGTCAGTGCTTCCTCCGGTAATGCCGCGATCAAAACCGAGGGCAAGGGCAACGTCAATCTGAACGTGGAAGGCATCAACACTGTTTCCAGCGGCGATAAGCACGCCGGCGTGGAAAAGGCCAATGACGGCAACCTGACCATCGGCTCCGAGAGCGGAGAAGGAGAGCTGACCGCCAATGGCGGGCATGGCGGTGCTGGCATCGGCGGCGGCTATGAAGGGAGCGGCAGCGATATCACCATCACTGGCGGGGAGATTACCGCCAACGGCGGAGGTGAGGCCGCAGGCATCGGCGGTGGCGTTTTAGGGAGCGGCAGTGATATCACCATCACCGGCGGAGAAGTCACCGCCAATGGCGGGTGGTGCGGCGCAGGCATCGGCGGCGGACCTAGAGGCAACGGCAGTGATATCACCATCTCCGGCGGGAAGGTTATTGCCAATGGCGGGTTGTGCGGCGCAGGCATCGGCGGTGGCTATAAAGGGAGCGGCAGCGATGTTACCATCTCCAAGGATTCCCGGGTGGAGGCTACAGGCGGAGATCCGTGCCTATTAGGAGGTTACGGTGCGGCCATCGGCGGCGGTGGATATAACACCGACACAGGTAATCAGGTTGACGGCAGTGAGATAGAACCGGACACCTCCGGGCTGTACACCACCGGCAAGGTGGAGCGGAAATCCGGCGACGGAACTGTCCTGGACACCATCGTCGGCACGGTATCCGCTTCCTCTGAAGAACCAGACAAGCGGGAGCCGCTCTACCGGGTACTCAACCTGGATGGCAGCAGCCTGAAGCACCAGGCGGAAACCGCGGATGGCGTTCTGACCCTGACGGCCAGTGCCGACGGTGCCATTCTCACCGGTACTCTCCGGGCGCTGGGCTATCTGCAGAACCAGGGCATTGAGAAGATCACCTTCACCGACGGCACCCACACGGCGACCATCGTTCTTGCCGACCTGATCGCCAAGGGCGAAGCCGAGGCCGTCTACGTCCTCACCCTGGGCGCGACAAACACCCTGACCCTGAACGGCGAAGCCATCGATTTCTAAACATGCAATGCGCCCCCGGTTCTGTCGAACCGGGGGCTTACATATATTATAGACTTTCAACTTCGTCCAGCCAAAGTCTTGCGCCGGCGTCGCTGGGCATCCGCCAGTCCCCTCTGGGGCTGAGGGTGACGGAGCCGACCTTCACGCCGTCGGGCAGGCAGCTGCGCTTGAACTGCTGGGTGAAGAACCGGCGATAGAAGGTTTTCAGCCATTTCTTGATGACTTTCGGCTCAAAATCTCCCGCGAACGCCCGACAGGCCAGGGTGTAGATTTTCGTGGGGCGGAAGCCGAAGCGGAGGACATAATACAGGAAAAAGTCATGCAGCGCGTAGGGGCCGACCAGATCCTCGGTGTGCTGGGCGATTTTCCCCTCAGCGTCCGGAGGCAGCAGCTCCGGGCTGATGGGGGTGTCCAGAATGTCCTGAAGCACCGCCCGGGAGGGGGCGAAGGCGGGCATTTCCGAAATCGCGTCGATCATCCAGCGGATCAGGGTCTTGGGGATGGAGGCGTTCACGCCGTACATGCTCATGTGGTCGCCGTTGTAGGTGCACCAGCCGAGAGCCAGCTCGCTCAAATCCCCCGTTCCCACCACGATGCCGCCGACGACACTGGCATAGTCCATGAGAATCTGCGTCCGTTCTCTGGCCTGAGAATTTTCGTAGGTGCCGTTGTGGACATTGGGGTCGTGGCCGATGTCGGAAAAGTGGAGGTTCACCGCGTCTTTGATGTTGATTTCCTTGCAGGAAATTCCCAGGGTGCGCATCAGCTCCCAGGAATTTTTGTACGTCCGGTCGGAGGTGCCGAAGCAGGGCATGGTCACGCCGCAGACCTCCGACGCGGGCCGCCCCAGCCGGCGCATGGCCTCCACGGACACCAGCAGCGCCAGCGTGGAGTCCAGTCCCCCGGAAATGCCGACGACCGCTTTCGCGCTGCCCAGAATGGCCAGCCGCTGTTTCAGCCCCGCCACCTGCATGTGGAAAATTTCCATGCACCGCCGGACGCGGTTCTCCTTCCCCGTGGGGACGAAGGGCAGTTTCGACAGCGGATAATCTACGCCGTCGCTGCGAAGCTCCGGGGCGTTGGTGTCTATCAGGACGGCGGGACGTGTCGGATTCTGCTGGGCGGCGTCCTTGAAGCCCTTGTTTTTCATCCGGTCGGCGCGAACGCGGCCAAGGTCGCAGTCGCAGACCAGCATATAGTCCGACGCAATGGGTTCTTCCGTTTCGGCAAGGAGCCTTCCATCCTCCCCGATCAGGCTCTGCCCGGAGAAGATCAAGTCCTGCGTGGATTCTGTGGAACCGGCGGAACAGTAGGCGTAGACGCAGTTCAGCGCGGCGGACTGGTGCTGCACCAGCCCCCGGCGGTAGGAGCGCTTGCCGATGGTTTCGTTGGAGGCGGAGAGGTTTAGAATCACCTCCGCGCCCTTCAGCGCCAGAAACGTGGACGGCGGCAGGGGCGTCCACATATCCTCGCAGATCTCCACGCCCAGCAGCGTTCCGCCAACGCGGAAAACGGCTCTCGGGAGAACGGGGACAGGCTCGCCCAGAAGCTCCGCCATGTCCTCCGTCACCTCCGCCCCGGAGGAAAACCAGCGCTTTTCGTAAAACTCATTATAGTTGGGAATGTAGGTCTTCGGCACCAGGGCGTGAATCTTTCCCCGGGAAATGACGGCGGCGCAGTTGTACAGCCGCATTCCCGTCCGGACGGGCAGTCCCACCGCCGCCGTTACGCCGGGGTGATTTTTCGTGCAGTCGGCAATTTTTCGGATTCCCTGCTGAACTCCCGTCCAGAGGGTGTCCTGAAAGAACAAGTCCTGACAGGTATACCCGGTAAGCGCCAGCTCCGGGAACAGGACGATATCCGCCCGCTCCCCGTCGGCTTTTTCGATATAGGCGCAGATATCCTCCGCGTTCTTCGCCGTATCCCCCACCCTGACCGCCGGTACGGCGCAGGCAATTCTGATAAAATCCAGCATAGGAATTCCTCCCGATCTTTTTCTGAGGGTATCATACCATATTCTTCCCGATTTGCCAAGAGAATATAAAAAACTTGCGGGGAAAGGCCATTTGCCCTCCCCCGCTGTCTTATATTAGATTCCTGCCAGCTCACGCAGCTTGTCCGCCAGATCTGTCTGCTCCCACGGGCGGCTCTCAATGCCGAAGTGGCCGTGGGCGGCGGTGTCTGCGTAGATGGGACGACGAAGGTCGAGCTTGCGGATGATCCCGGCGGGGGTCATGTCGCAGGTCTCCCGCAGAAGCTCCGTCATTTTTTCGTCGGAGATCTTGCCGGTGCCGTAGCTGTCCACCCGAAGGGACACCGGCTGGGCAACGCCGATGGCGTAGGCCAGCTGCACCTGCACCTTGGTTGCAAGACCCGCGGCAACCAGATTTTTCGCCATGTATCTCGCCATATACGCCGCGCTGCGGTCAACCTTGGTGGGGTCCTTGCCGGAGAATGCGCCGCCGCCGTGGGAGAAATAGCCGCCGTAAGTGTCCACGATGATCTTCCGCCCGGTCAGGCCGGTGTCGCCGTTGGGGCCGCCGATGACGAAATTGCCGGTGGGGTTGATGTGGATATGGGCGACGTCCTCAATCCGGAAGCCGTAACGCTCCAGAACCGGGGCGATCACGTTCTCCCGGACATACTTTCTCAGCGCTTCGATGGCAAAATCCGCGCTGTGCATGACGGAGACGACCACGGTGTCGATTCCCACCACGTTGCCCTGCTCGTCGAATTCCACCGTGACCTGGGTCTTTCCGTCGGGGCGAAGCAAGTCCGTCTCGTGGACGCACTGGGTCAGGCGGCTGCACAGGGCGCGGCTGAGGGCTGCGGGCAGGGGCATCAGTTCCGGGGTCTGGGTGCAGGCGCCGCCGAACATCATGCCCTGATCGCCCGCGCCGCCGACCTCGTCGTTGGTTCCCAGCGCAATATCAGCGGACTGGGTGTGGATGCGGCACTGAATTTCCACCGTGTCGGCGTCGAAGCCGTCGCCGGGGTAGACATAGCCGATCTTCCGGATGGCCTCCCGGGCAACGGCAGCGTAGTCAACGGTAGCTTTCGTGGTGATCTCGCCGCAGATGATGCAGAAATTTGTGGTGACCATGGTCTCACAGGCCACGCGGGAATGGGGGTCCTGCGCAAGGCAGGCGTCCAGAATGGCGTCGGATATGGAGTCCGCTACTTTGTCAGGGTGTCCGTTGGTGACACATTCAGAGGTAAAAAGTCTTTTTTCCATTTTGTTTTTCCTTTCTGTCTATCTAAATTGAAAAAGAAAAACCGCACACCGAAGATTCGATGTGCGCTCCTATCGAATCCTCATCTTTCGTTTGCCGCCGGATTTGGCACCTTGTATAAACAGGTTGCCGGGTTTCATCGGGCCGTTCCCTCCACCACTCTTGATAAGGCTTGTATGCAGTTCAACACTGTATTCTACACGATTTTCTAAAAAAGTCAAGCTTTTTGTTTACAAATCCGATATAGACATTTGAATGAATTGCTGATAGAATGGGGATACGTTTTTTATACTGAACTTCCATTATGATCTTTAGAGAAGATTTTAATCAGGAAATAGTATTAGGAGTTGAGTACCGTGAAAAATTTACGCAAGAAATTTGAGCTTTTCTGCTTCAAAAACCGGGATAAGGGCATCCCCAATCTGATGCTTTACATTGTGATCGGCACCGCCGTGGTCTACCTGTTCAGCCAGATGTCCGGCAACGCCCTTCTGTACAGCACCCTCCGATTTGACCGGACGAGCATTCTTCAGGGACAGGTCTGGCGGCTGATCACCTATCCCCTGACCTACAGCGCCGGAAATATTCTGCTCACCGCCATCACCCTGCTGTGCTACTACTCCCTGGGCAGAGCCATGGAAAATGTGTGGGGTACCCTGCGGTTCAACCTGTTCTACCTCACCGGCGTGGTGATGATGGACATTTACTGCATGATCTTCGGCGGTCAGGCCAGCGTCACTTACCTGAACCTGAGCCTGTTTCTCAGCTACGCCACGCTGTACCCCGACGCGAATTTCCTGCTTTTCTTCATCATCCCCGTGAAAGCGTGGATTTTCGCGCTGATCGATCTGGCATTGGTGCTGCTCAGTCTGTTTACCGACCCCTTCCCCTACAATCTGTTCTCCGTGATTGCTCTTGCCAACTATTTCCTCTTCTTTGGCAAGGACGTGCTGAACGTGATTCCCGTGTCCTGGCGTGCCAATGCCAGCCGCCTGTTCCGCAAGAAGCCCAAACAGCCCAAGGCAAAGGTCATCCATTTTAACGCAGGCTCCTACGAAGCCTCCACCGCCACGCCGAAAGCCCCCTACACCCACCGCTGCACGATCTGCGGACGCACCGATGTGACGAACCCGGAGCTGGAATTCCGCTACTGCTCCAAGTGCAAGGGCTACTACTGCTACTGTCAGGATCATATCAACAATCATACGCATATTCAGTAAAGGCGCAAAAATCGGGCCGAATCGGCCCGATTTTAGTTTTTTAACCTGCCTTGGTAAACGTGAGCGGGTACATGCCGAGGAAGTTCTCATCCTCTCCCACATAGTCCAGAATGGTCAGCGTGCTGCCATCCACTTTGTAAATGCCGTAGACGTTAGGATCGACCTCATAGTCAAGCCCGTCGGACAGGAATATTCTGCCGCTCTTTGCCTTGAACTTTCCCTCGCTCGAGGCGCCGTCCACCATCTGCTCCACCATCTCGTCCGAGAAGAATTCGTCCATTAGCTTATCCATGGTGGTATTGCTGGCTTTCATGATCTCGTCAATGGTCATCACAACGCCCATCTGCGCCATCATGTCCACAAGATACTTCTCCATGCCGCCGCGAATATCGATCTTGAGCTGCTCAACTGCCGCGTCCACGGAGTTCTCGTCCAGAGTAATGGTATAGGTGTTGTCCTCTTTGAATGTCAGGACCATGGTCAGGTAAAAGGAATCGACCGACAGATACTCCGCAGCCGTCGCGTCCTCCTGCGCAATACCCTGATTGAGATACTCGGCCAGATTCATACTGGCTTTCCAAGAGCCAAGCACCGCGTTTTTCTCGTTGGAGCAGCCGCTGAGCCCCACCATCATTACCAGCACCATAAGAATGCTTACCAGCTTTGTCAAATTCTTTTTCATGCAACCTCTCCTCAATATGTAATATCTGCGATTATTCGCTGAAAAAATTGTACCATTTTTTCAGCGAACTGTCAATGGTTTGCCGAAATTACCGCCGCTCCGCAAAAAAATCCAGTTTTCGTAAATTCCTCTTGCAATATTCCGCCGCCCATGGTATAATGTCCGCAGCTACTGAACAAGGAGCCTTTTTATATGGTCACCACGAATTCTTCTGCCCGCTTTTCCTTTTATTACTATTACTTTTTTACCCGAAAAAAGTAATAGCGATTTGTGCTGCAGAAAATTTTCAGGAGCTTAAAGGGTTATCTCAAGACGCCGCACGAATTGCCGTGCGGCGTTATTTTATTATCAGGAGATGTTAAGCAATGATCGCAGTATTGAAAAACGGCACCACGCCCTCCCAGATCCAGCACCTTGTGGACTGGCTCAAAAATATGAATCTGGACGTTCACATTTCCGAAGGTTCGGAGGTCACCATTCTCGGTCTGGTCGGCGACACCAGCCGGGTGGACATCGACCTTCTGAAAAGTCTGGAAATGGTGGAGACCGTCAAGCGGGTCTCTGAGCCGTTCAAGCAGGCCAACCGGAAATTCCACCCCAAGGACACCATCATCGAGGCGGGAAACGCCCGCATCGGCGGCGGGTATTTTGCCATGATCGCAGGCCCGTGCAGCGTGGAATCCGAGGAGCAGATCATTGCCGTCGCTTCCGCCGTCAAGGAATCCGGCGCATCCATTCTCCGGGGCGGCGCGTTCAAGCCCCGCACCTCCCCCTACGCCTTTCAGGGCATGAAGGACGAGGGCATCCGGCTGCTTCTGGAAGCCAAAAAGGCCACGGGGCTGCCCATCGTCACGGAGATCATGAATATTTCCACCCTCGATCTGTTCGCCGATGTGGATATCATTCAGGTAGGTGCGCGGAATATGCAGAACTTTGACCTTCTGAAAGAGCTGGGCAAGACCGACAAGCCCATTCTGCTGAAACGGGGACTTGCCAACACCTTGCAGGAGCTGCTCATGAGCGCCGAATATATCATGAGCGAGGGCAACAGCAAGGTCATCCTCTGCGAGCGGGGCATCCGCACCTTTGAGACCGCCACCCGGAACACCCTCGATCTTTCCGCCGTCCCCGTGCTGCACAATCTGACCCACCTGCCTGTGGTGGTCGATCCCAGCCACGCCACCGGCAAGGCCGATCTGGTCGCCCCCATGGCCTACGCGGCCACCGCTGCCGGTGCCGACGGCATCATGGTGGAGGTCCACAACGATCCCGCCCACGCGCTGTGCGACGGCGCCCAGTCCATCACGCCGCCCCAGTTCGATGAGATCAGCCGGAAAGTCCGGCAGATTCGTGAGGTTCTTGTATGAAAGTCGGTATTTTGGGCCTTGGCCTGATCGGCGGCTCCCTTGCCAGAGCCTACGCTCTGGAGGGGCACACCGTCTACGCCATTCAGCGAAACGAAAGTATGCTGTCCTTTGCCATGCTTTCCGGCGCAGTCCACGGGCGGCTGGACGAAACCACCATTCCGGCGTGCGACCTGATCCTGCTTGCCATCTACCCCGGCGGCTGCGCCGACTGGCTGGAAAAGAACGCGCCCCTTGTATCCAAGGACGCGCTGGTCATCGACTGCTGCGGCATCAAGCGGGAGGTTTGCAGCCGTTGCTTTCCTCTCGCCGAACGGTACAGCTTCACCTTCGTGGGCGGGCATCCCATGGCAGGCTCCCAGTTCTCCGGCTTCAAATACAGCCGGGCAAACCTCTTTGCGGGCGCACCCATGGTGCTGGTTCCGCCGGTGTTTGACGACATTCAGCTGTTAGACCGGGTAAAAACCGCATTGAAGCCCTGCCATTTTGGTTTTTTCTCCGTCACAACGGCGGAAGAGCATGACAAAATGATCGCCTTTACCTCCCAAATGCCCCACATCCTCAGCAACGCCTTCATCAAGTCCCCCACCGCTTTGAAGCACAAGGGATTTTCTGCCGGAAGCTACAAGGATCTGACCCGCGTTGCCTGGCTGAATCCCCAGATGTGGGCGGAGCTGTTCATGGAGAACAAGGACAATGTTCTTTTCGAGCTGGACAGCTACATTGAAAGCCTGTCCGCCTACCGGGACGCCATTGCTGCGGACGATATGGACACGTTAGTGAAGCTGCTGGACGAGGGCAAAAAGCGCAAAGAGGAGGTGGACGGATGAACACCGTTACCGTCCGCGCTTCCAAGCAATATGATATTCTGATTGGTCAGGGGCTGCTGCCCACTTTGGGCGCGGAAGCGAAAAAGCTGGGAAAAGCGCAGAAAGTTTGCGTCATCAGTGAGACTACCGTCTATCCTCTTTATGGCGCTGCTGCCGAGGAAAGCCTGAAAAGCGCCGGTTTTTCCGTGGTTTCCTATGTATTCCCCGCCGGGGAAGAAAGCAAAAACGGGCAGGTCTTCCTCGATCTTCTGAACTTTCTTGCGGAAAACCGGCTGACCCGCTCCGACATGATCGTCGCTCTCGGCGGCGGCGTGGTGGGTGATCTGGCGGGCTTCGCCGCCGCAAGCTACCTGCGGGGCATCCGCTTCATTCAGGTTCCCACGACCCTGCTTGCCGCCGTGGATTCCTCCGTGGGCGGCAAAACAGCCATTGATCTCCCCGCCGGGAAGAACCTCGCCGGGGCGTTCTGCCAGCCAAGTCTGGTGCTGTGCGACACGGATACCCTGAATTCCCTCCCCCTTGACATTTTCCGGGACGGCTGCGCCGAGGTCATCAAGTACGGCGTGCTGTACGACCCGAAGCTGTTCGCCCATCTGGAAGAAAAGGGGCTTTCCTTTGACCGGGAAGCGGTCATCACCCGCTGTGTGGAATTAAAGCGGGACGTGGTCATGGAGGACGAATTCGACACCGGCGCGCGGATGAAGCTGAATCTGGGTCACACCGTCGGTCACGGCGTGGAGGCCAAAAGCCATTTTGCCATCTCCCACGGCAAGGCCGTCGCCATCGGTATGGCCATCGTCAGCCGGGCATCCGCCTGCGCCGATACGCCGCGAATCCTGGCGCTTCTGGAACAATTCGGTCTGCCCACCCGGACGGACTACTCCGCAGACGATCTTTTCAGCTACACGCTCTCGGATAAGAAGCGTTCCGGCGGCACGGTGAATCTCATCATCCCCCGCACCATCGGCGACTGCGTCATTGTCCCGACCAAGGTCGAATCCCTGAAATCCTTTATTCAGGCAGGTCTTTGATATGGATATCACCATTTTTCCCGGGAAACTTTCGGGAACCGTCCGCGCCATCCCCTCGAAGTCTCAGGCGCACCGTCTGCTGATCTGCGCCGCCTTTGCCGACGCGCCCACCACCCTTTTCTGCCCTGAAACCAACCGGGACATCGAAGCGACCATGGGCTGCCTGAACGCTCTGGGTGCGGACATCACACGAACCGACTCCGGCTACCGGGTCATCCCGGCGAAGGAAATCCCCCGGCAGGCAGCGCTTCGCTGCCACGACAGCGGCTCTACCCTGCGGTTTCTGCTGCCAGTGGCCGGGGCTTTGGGCGTTGACGCAATGTTTCATTTGGAGGGCAGGCTCCCCAGCCGCCCTCTCTCCCCGCTGTGGGAGGAAATGGAACGTATGGGCTGCACCCTCACCCGCCCGACTGCGGATACCGTTCGCTGCACCGGGCGTCTGCGGGCGGGAGAATACGTCATCGACGGCGGCGTTTCCAGCCAGTTTATTACGGGGCTGCTGCTTTCCGCCGCCCTGATTCCGGGAAAAAGCCGCATCCGTCTGACCGGGAAGGTGGAATCCCGCCCCTATATCACCATGACCCAGCGGGCAATGGAAATATTTGGAAAAGAAACGTCGGATCTTGTCGTGACCGGCGGAACCCCGTTCCACTCCCCCGGCACGCTGACGGTAGAAGGCGATTGGAGCAACGCCGCGTTCTTCCTTGCTGCAAAGGCGCTGGGCAGCAGCGTAGAGGTGACGAACCTCTCCCCGGATTCCCCCCAGGGTGACCGGGCAGTGTCTGATCTGCTCCCCGCGCTGGAAGACCGTCCTGTCATTTCCGCCGCTGATATTCCCGATTTAGTCCCTATTCTCGCCGTTACGGCGGCGTGTAAAAATGGCGCTGTGTTCACGGACATTGGGCGGCTGCGGTTGAAAGAGTCCGACCGGGTCGCATCCGTTATTGCCATGGTGGAGGCGCTGGGCGGAAAGGCGCAGGCTTCCGAGGATACCCTGACGGTGTACGGCACGGGGCTGGTCGGCGGAACGGTGGATGCCGTAAACGACCATCGCATTGCCATGTCCGCCGCCATTGCGGCCACGGCCTGCAAAGCCCCCGTGACCATTCTGGGCGCACAGTGCGTGAAAAAATCCTATCCAAAATTCTTTGAAGAATACGCCCGTTTAGGAGGTAACTATGAGCAGTACCTACGGTGAAAATCTGAAATTGTCTATTTTCGGCCAATCCCACGGCGTGGCCATCGGCATGACGCTGGACGGCATCCCGGCGGGACTGCCGGTGGACACGGACGCTCTGCAAGTCTTCCTGAACCGCCGCGCCCCCGGGCAGAACGACTGGTCAACGCCGCGAAAAGAGGCCGATCGGCCGGAATTTCTCTCCGGAATTCTGGACGGCTTCACCTGCGGCGCGCCCATCGCCGCTGCGATTTACAACAAAAACACCCGCTCCGGGGACTATGCCAATCTGAAGGACTGCCCCCGTCCCGGCCATGCGGACCTCACCGCCCAGATCAAATACGGCGGATTTCAGGACGCCGCCGGGGGCGGACACTTTTCCGGCCGCCTGACCGCGCCGCTGTGCATCGCGGGCGGGCTGTGCAAGCAATGGCTGGAAGGCATGGGGATTCAGGTTTTCGCCCACATTGCCGCCGTTGCGGGCATTTCCGACACGCCCTTTGACCCCCTTGCCCCGGGCAGGAATTCCATCCGTCCGGAGTTTCCGGTAATCGATTCGGATGCGGGTGCGCAAATGCGTGCCGCCATCTCCGCCGCCAGAAGCGACGGAGACAGCGTGGGCGGCGTTGTGGAATGCGCCGTCACCGGTCTTCCCGCAGGACTGGGAGAACCCATGTTCGGCGGCGTGGAAAGCCGGATCGCCCAGATCGTCTACGGCGTTCCCGCCGTGAAGGGTGTGGAATTCGGCGCGGGCTTTGCCGCCGCAGGTCTGCGGGGCAGTCAGAATAACGACGATTACGTTATATCGGGCGGCCATATCCGCACCGCCACCAACAATGCCGGCGGTATTCTCGGCGGCATCACCACCGGAATGCCCCTGATTTTCCGGGCAGCCCTCAAACCCACCCCCTCCATTTCCCGCCCCCAGCAGAGCGTAAACTTAAGCACTGGGGAAGCCCAGGAGCTGACCGTCAAAGGCCGCCACGATCCTTGCATCGTCCCCAGAGCCGTTCCGGTGATCGAGGCCGCGGCCGCCATCGCCATTTTCGACATGATTCTGGGCAACACCCAGACAGACAGGAGGAAACCGTAAATGGATTTAAATGAGATTCGCTGTGAGATCGACAAAATCGACGACGAACTGGTTCGCCTGTTCTGCCAGCGGATGCATGCCGCCGCTCAGATCGCCGACTACAAAAAGGCCAATAACCTGCCCATTTTCCAGCCCGCCCGGGAACGGGCAAAGCTTCAGGACGTGGCGGAAAAGGCCGGCCCCGAAATGGCCAATTACACCCGGGTGCTGTACTCCATGCTGTTCGAGCTGAGCCGCAGCTACCAGTCCAAGCGCAACGGGGAATGCAGCCCCCTTTACCGGAACATCACGCAGGCCATCGAGCATACGCCGAAGCTTTTCCCGCAGGCGCCCATGGTCGCCTGTCAGGGAGTGGAGGGCGCTTACTCCCAGATCGCCTGTGAAAAAATCTTCAAAAATCCCTTTATTATGTACTTCAAGTCCTTTGAGGCCGTGTTCAGCGCCATCGATCAGGGGCTGTGCCAATACGGCATTCTGCCCATCGAAAATTCCACCGCCGGTTCCGTGAACAAGGTGTACGACCTGATGATCGAGCATAATTTCTCCATCGTCCGCACCTTCCGGCTGAAAATCGACCACAATCTACTGGTCAATCCCGGCACGAACCTCGCCGATATCAAGGAAGTGTATTCCCACGAGCAGGCCATCAACCAGTGCGGCAACTTCCTCCACAGTCTCCCCGGCGTGAATGTCATTCCCGTGGACAACACCGCCGTGGCCGCCCAGATGGTCGCCCAGTCCGGCAGAAAGGACGTGGCCGCCCTGTCCAGCCGCGCCTGCGCCGAGCTGTACGGTCTGGATTGTCTGCGCAGCTCCGTGCAGGACAAGGGCAATAACCGCACCCGCTTCATCTGCATCAGCCGGAATCTGGAAATTTACCCCGGCTCCGACAAGACCTCCATCATGATGGTTCTGAACCACAAGCCCGGCGCCCTTTACAAGGTGCTGGCGCGGCTCTACACCCTGGGCATCAACGTCACAAAGCTGGAATCCCGCCCCATTCCCGACCGGGAATTTGAGTTCATGTTCTATTTCGATCTGGAAACCTCCATTTATTCCGAGGAATTCGTACAGCTGATGTGCGAGCTGGACGAGATGTGTGAGGAATTCAAATACTTAGGCAGCTACACGGAGGTGGTCTGATGGAATGCGGACTGCTGGGTCGGAAGCTGGGGCACAGCTACTCCCCCCAGATTCATGCCTGTCTCGGGGATTATTCCTACACTCTCTTTGAAAAAGGGCCGGAGGAAGTTGCGGATTTCCTGAAAAACGGGGACTTTACCGGGCTGAATGTCACCATTCCCTACAAAAAAACGGTTATCCCCTATTTGGACGAATTGTCCCCGGCTGCTAAAAAGCTGGGGGCGGTGAACACTGTCGTCCGCAGAGAGGACGGCACCCTTTTCGGCCACAACACGGACTATTTTGGCTTTGCTTCTCTTCTGAAACGAAGCGGCCTTTCTGTCGCTGGGAAGAAGGTTCTGGTGCTGGGCAGCGGCGGGGCTTCCAATACCGTCACTGCAGTTTTGACTGGGCTGGGTGCTGAGGCCGTGGTCATTTCCCGTTCCGGGGAAAACAATTACGAGAACCTGCAGCGTCACGAAGACGCCGCCGTCATCGTCAACGCGACCCCCGTCGGCATGTATCCCAATACCGGCGTTTCTCCCGTGGATTTGAAGCGGTTCCCCAAGCTGGAAGGGGTGCTGGACGTGATCTACAACCCCGCCCGCACCCAGCTGCTGCTGGATGCCGAAGCGCTTCATATTCCCTGCGCCAACGGCCTTTGGATGCTGGTAGCACAGGCCAAGGAATCCGCCGAGTATTTTACCGGCACATCCATTGACGACGCCGCCATTGCCGAAATCCACGCAAATCTTGCCGCCCAGATGGCAAACATCGTCCTCATCGGAATGCCGGGGTGCGGGAAAAGCACCATCGGCGCTCTGCTTGCGGAGAAGCTCGGCAGAAAGCTGGTGGACGCCGACGAGGAAATTGTCCGTCTTGCGGGTAAGTCCATCCCCGCAATTTTCGCGGAGGACGGCGAAGCCGTTTTCCGGGACTGGGAGACGAAAGCGCTGTCCCAGCTGGGCAAACAGTCCGCGCTGGTCATCGCCACCGGCGGCGGCTGCGTCACCCGGCGGGAGAACGAGCCGCTGCTGCGGCAGAACGCGGCCGTCATCTGGCTGCAGCGCGCGCTTGACCGGCTGCCCGTCGCCGGGCGGCCCGTGAGCCGACGCACGACGCCGGAGGCGCTTTACGCGCAGCGCGCCGCGGCCTACGCCCGCTTTTCCGACGGCACGGCCGACAACAACGGCACGCCGGACGAGACCGTCCGGCAAATTCTGGAGGCATGGACATGAACATTCTGGTGCTGAACGGCCCGAACCTCAACCTGCTGGGCCTGCGCGAGCCGGAGCTTTACGGCCGCGAGGACTATGCCGCCCTCGAGCG
>OGZK01002151.1_pt1 | contig 17511 bp, 20 predicted proteins | sample 1576791 | NCBI WGS metagenome assembly OGZK01 (sample SAMEA3541556, study PRJEB24748) | human gut metagenome | biome: human gut; feature: human-associated habitat; material: faeces | place: China | collected 2012
AGTTAAAAAGAAAAATATAAAAAGTGCTGCCAAAATATATATATGCCTTAAAGATTTATATAATTATGATATTAGATTTGATGTTATAGAAATTATTATCAAAAATGGTAAATGCAAAATAAACCACATGGAAGGAATAATTTAACTAAACTTGACAAGATGCTTGAAAGTTGGGTATAATAGGCAATGAAAGGAAGCTGAAATGAATATATTTGAAGAAACAAAAAATATAATGAGAAAATATAATATAAAAGCTAATAAAAGTTTAGGACAGAACTTCTTAATAAATAGTGAAGTTGTAGAAAAAATAATTGAGAGTAGTGAAATATCTGATAAAGATATGGTAATTGAAATTGGACCAGGTTTAGGAACATTAACTAAATATTTATTAGAAAAAGCAAGAAAAGTTTTGTGTGTAGAACTAGATAGTAAAATGATAAGAATTTTACAAGATAGATTTTCTAAATACGAAAATTTTGAATTGATAAATGCAGATATATTAAAAGTTGATTTGAATGAAATAATTTGTGAAAATAAAAGAACAGGAAAAATACAAGATGTTAAAGTTGTAGCAAATTTACCATATTATATTACAACACCAATAATAATGAAATTGTTAGAAGAAAAACTAGATATTCAAAGTATAACTGTAATGATACAAAAAGAAGTTGCAGATAGATTAATTGAAATACCTGGTGGAAAAAATACAGGAGCAATAACACATACAGTATATTATTATTGTGAATCAGAAAAAATAATGGAAGTACCTAATAGTTCATTTATTCCAGAACCAGAAGTGACTTCAGAAGTAATTAAATTGAAGTTAAGAGACAAACCAGCAGTAGAAATTGAAAAACCTAAGGCAATGTTTATGATAATAAAAAGTGCTTTTATGCAAAGAAGAAAAACATTATTAAATGCATTAACAAATACCAAAGTTTTTCTAAATAAAGAAGAAGGTTTAAAAATATTGAAAAAAGTAAAACTGAATGAAAATGTTAGAGCAGAAGAATTATCTATTCAAGATTTTGCTAATATTGCAAAAAGTATTGTGAGATAGAAAGGAAGATAATTAAAATGAGAATAATATTTATGGGAACACCTGATTTTGCAGAAAAATCATTAGAAGCTATATATAATGCTAAACATGAAATAATAGCAGTAGTAACAAATCCTGATAGACCAAAAGGCAGAGGAATGAAAATGGTAGCATCACCTGTAAAAGAATTTGCAGTATTAAAGAATTTGACAATATATCAACCAGAGAAGATTAGAAAAAATGAAGAATTTATTAATACAATAAAAGCGTTAAAACCTGATGTTATATGTGTAGTTGCATATGGAAAAATCTTACCAAAAGAAATCTTAGAGATTCCTAAGTTAGGTTGTATAAATGTTCATGGTTCCTTATTGCCACAATATAGAGGTGCAGCACCGATACAATGGTCTATTATAAATGGAGACAAAGTAACAGGTATTACAACAATGTACATGGATGCAGGAATGGATAGTGGAGATATGATTTTACAAGAAAAAACAGAAATTGATGAAAATGAAACAACTGGTGAATTATGGGATAGACTATCTGGAATTGGAGCAAAACTTTTAGTAGAAACATTAAAACAAATAGAAGCAGGGACAGCACCACGAATTAAGCAAGGAGAAGAATTTACAATTGCTCCTATGCTTGAAAAAGAAATGTCAAAAATAAATTGGAAAGAAAAATCAGCAAAAGAAATAAAAAATCTTGTAAGAGGATTAAATCCAATAATGGGAACATATTCATTCTTTGATGGCAAAAAAATTAAAATTTGGAAAGTAGAAGTTTTGCCAGAAGAGAATTACGATATTGAAAATGGAACAGTTATAAAAGCTGATGCGAAAGAAGGACTATATATAAAAGCAAAAGAAGGAATTATATCAGTTTTAGAAATTCAAGGTGAAAATGCTAAAAGAATGAATATTAAAGACTTTTTAAGAGGAAACCAAATTAAAGTTGGAAGTATGTTTGAATAAAAAATAATAAAAATGTGAATAATGTACCTGAAAGAGAGGTATGTTATGGAAAAAATGATTACACAGCTAAATGAATTTTTAAGCGATTTGGAAATGTTTAATATCAAATTGCAAAATTATCACTGGAATGTTGTTGGAAAAGGCTTTTTTACAACACATGAGAAACTTGAAGAATATTATAATGAAATAAGAGAGCAAATAGATGAAATAGCAGAACATATTTTGATATTAGGATATCAACCAGTAGGAACAATGAAAGAATTTATAGAAAATTCATCTATACAAGAAGCCGGAAATGAAAAGATTAAAACTTTAAATATTGTAGAAGAATTAATTCATGACTTACAAATATTAAAACAAAAATCAATTCAAATAAAGCAAGAAGCGGAAAATAAATGTAATTACGAGACATCTACACTTATGGACGATTATCTGACGAACTATTCTAAAAAAATATGGATGCTTAATGAAACTCTTAAATAAATCATAAAAATAAGAATCACTTAATAAATATAATTAAGTGATTTTTTTTACTTTTTTTACTATACAAAAAAGAAAAATAGTTATATAATGTAGGCAAGTTTGCAAGCAAATGCTTAAAACTTAATAAATGATTGAACACAAAAAAGTGTATAAATTGAAGGAGAGAAAAAATATGGAATTAAAGAAAGTATTAATAGGATTAGAAGGGCTAAAAGCAAAAGGAAACTTAGATGTTGAAATTAATAACTTAGACAGTAATTCAAAAAATATAAAAGAAGGAGATATGTTTGTTGCAATAAAAGGATTTAGTACAGATGGACATAAATACATAAATAATGCAATAAAAGCAGGAGCGAAAGTTGTTATGGTAGAAGAAGGAGCTGACTTAAGTTCAATAGAATTACCTGATGATGTTACATTAATTATGGCAAAAGATACAAGAGAAGCACTTGCAATTTGTAGTTGTAATTTTTACGAAAATCCATCAAAAAAATTCAAACTAATAGGAGTAACAGGAACTAAAGGAAAAACAACTACAACATTTATGATAAAAGAAATTTTAGAAAAAGCAGGACATAAAGTAGGCTTAATTGGTACAATTGCTACATACATAAATGGTAGAATGGTTTCAGAAAGTAGTAGAACAACACCAGAAAGCATAGAGCTTCAAAAAACATTTGCACAAATGGTAGAAGATGGTGTAGAATATGTAGTTATGGAAGTATCATCACAAAGTTTAAAATTACACAGAGTAGATGGATGTGCTTTTGATATAGTATTATTTACTAATTTCTCAGAAGATCACATAAGCGAAAAAGAACATCCAAATATGCAGGATTATTTTGAATCAAAATTAAAATTATTTAAGATGTGTGATAATGGAATAATAAACGTAGATGATATACAAGTAGCAAAGATTCCAAAATTATTTCCTGAAAGTAAAATAATGACATATGGAATAGATAATTATTGTGAAGTACTAGCTAAAGATATAACAATAACAAATTCATATGTGGACTTTAGAGTCAAAATATCAGATAGAAATGAAAGAGTAAAAGTAGACATTCCGGGAAGATTTAGTGTATATAATGCATTAGCAGCAATATGTGTAGCTAAAAAACTTGGAATTCCATCAGATAAGGTAATAGAAGCACTAGCAGAAATAAAAGTACCAGGTAGATCAGAAATGGTACCAAATAAAAAAGAAATACCTATAATGATAGATTATGCACATTCACCAGAAAGCTTACAAAACATTCTATCTGCTGTTAAGAGTTATACAAGAGGAAAAGTAATATCAGTATTTGGCTGTGGAGGAGATAGAGACAAAACTAAAAGACCTATAATGGGCGAAATATCTGGAAGAATTGCTGATTTTACATTTATCACATCAGATAATCCACGTACAGAAAAACCAGAAGAAATTGTAAACGAAATAGAAGCAGGGATAAAAAAGACAAAAGGAAATTACAAAGTAGTAGTAGATAGAACAGAAGCAATAAAAGAAGCAATTGAAATGGCAACAAAACTTGATATTATAGTTTTAGCAGGAAAAGGACATGAGCCATATCAAGAAATAAATGGAAAAAAATATCCTTATGATGAAAGAATTATAGTAAAAGAAATAATAGGATAATAAAATACAAAAGTTAACACAGAAAGGTTGATAAAATTGGGATTTCAAACAAAAACATTATTGTTATCATTTGCAATAACAATAGTATTAGGATTTATAATAGTACCAATATTAAAAAAATTAAAAGTAGGTCAAATAGAAAGAGATGATGGACCAGAGAGCCATTTAAAGAAACAAGGAACACCAACAATGGGTGGAATAATAATAATGCTAGGAATAGGAATAGTAACAATAGCAGCATATATTTATTATAGAACTGTAGATGTAGAATTAGCTAGAAATTTATTACCAATATTAGGGTTAACAATAGGATTTGGAGCTATTGGATTCATTGATGATTTTAAAAAATTAGTATTAAAAAATACTAAAGGATTAAAACCAAGTCTAAAGATGTTAGGATTATTAATAATATCAGTAGTATATATAATATATTTAATAAAAGGATTAAATTTAGGAACAGATACATATATACCTATTTTAAAAGAATATGTAAATATACCTATTTATGCATATATACCATTTGCAATATTAGTAATACTTGCAACAACAAATGCAGTAAATTTGACAGATGGAATTGATGGACTTTCTTCAAGTGTATGTACAATAATAATTACATGTTTAACTATAATTGCAACAACACTTGGAGTAAAAGAAATAGTGATATTTGGAGCAATAGTAATAGGAGCAGTTTTAGGATTTTTAATGTTTAATATTCACCCAGCTAAAGTATTTATGGGAGATACAGGTTCATTATTCTTAGGAGGTGTAATATCTGGAATTGCACTATATTTAAAAATGCCACTTATATTATTACTTATAGCATTAATACCAGTAATTGAAACACTTTCAGTAATAATACAGGTTACTTACTTTAAGAAAACAGGAAAAAGAGTATTTAAAATGGCACCAATACACCATCATTTAGAATTATCAGGATGGAGAGAAAATCAAGTTGTAATGCTATTTAGTGTTATCACTTTGATTGTGTGTGTTGTAGGGCTTAAGATAGTATAAGAAAAGGAGAAGAAATGGCTAAGAAAAAGAATAAAATGGAAGGCTTTTCTAAGTTCTTAAATAATTCAGTTGACTTCACACTGGTAATAACGGTATTATTGCTATTATCATTAGGATTAGTTATGGTATTATCAGCAAGTTCACCCACAGCATTACAAAAATATGATAAAAGCTATTACTTTTTTGTAAGGCAGTTGATTTTTGCTGTACTTGGATTGTTTGGAATGTATTTCATATCTAAAATAGATTATAGAATTTATCAAAAGTTTTATAAACATGCATGGATTCTTTCTATAATATTATTGATATCTGTTTTTGCATTTGGTAGTGATAGCCATGGTGCAAAAAGATGGATATATATTACAAAATCGCTTTCTTTTCAACCTTCAGAGATAGTAAAATTTTTAATAATAATATTTTATGGAGGAATACTTGTAAAAGATAGAGATGATTTAGGAAAGTTTTGGAAAGGATTAGTAAAACATATTTTGTTTTTAGTACCAATAATAGCTTTACTATTATTAGAGCCACATGTAAGTACATCAATGGTAATAATAATTACATGTTGTATTATGATGATAATGGCAGGATGCAAATTCTGGCAGTTCCTAGTTTCAGGAATAGTAGCGGTAGGAGGCATTGGTTCTATTGCAACAGTATTGTATATGGCAAGTGCTAAATTTCAAGAAAAATTTCAATATATTGTAACAAGATTTATAACATTTACAGACCCATGGAAAGATGCAACAGGAGATGGATGGCAAATAATACAAAGTTTATATGCTATAGGTTCAGGAGGATTATTTGGAGCAGGATTAGGAGAAAGCAAACAAAAATATTTATATTTATCAGAACCACACAATGACTTTATATTTTCTATAATAGCAGAAGAATTAGGATTTGTTGGATGTATTCTGGTATTTGTACTATTTGCAGTATTTATATGGAGAGGAGTGCTAATTGCAATGAAGGCACCAGATATGTTTGGGAGTTTAGTTGCAGTTGGAATTACATCATTAGTTGGTGTGCAGGCTATTATAAATGTGGCAGTTGTTACATCTTCAATGCCTGTTACAGGAATGCAATTACCATTCTTTAGTTATGGTGGAACGGCATTATTTATATTGCTCTGTGAAGTTGGGGTATTGCTTAGTATATCTAGAGCTGGAAATAAATAAAAGGGTTGTAGTTTGAGAAAGGAATGAAAAAAATGAGAGTTATAGTTGCAGCGGCAGGAACTGCAGGACATATAAATCCAGGATTAGCAATAGCAAATAAAATAAAAGAAGAAGAACCAGATTCAGAAATAATATTTATAGGAACAAAAAGAGGATTAGAAAATGATTTGGTTCCGAGAGCAGGATATGAATTAAAAACAATTGAAGCATATGGATTAAGCAAAAAGATTTCGATAGAAAATTTCAAAAAAATGTATGCAACTTTAATGGCAACAGGAAAGGCTAGAAAAATAATAAAAGAATTTAAACCAGATATAATTGTTGGAGCAGGAGGATATATTTGTGGACCAGTGGTATGGGCAGCTAATAAAGAGAAGATACCAGTTGTATTGCACGAAAGCAATGCATTTCCAGGCAAAGCAGTAAAAATGTTAGCACCTAAAGTTAATACAGTTTTAATATCTTTTGAAGAAGCACGTTCAAGAATACCCAAGGCTAGAAATATAGTATGTACAGGAACTCCTGTAAAAATATCAAAAAAAGAGTATACTGTTGATGAGAAAAATAAGATATTAAATAGTCTAAAAATAAAAGAAGATTTACCAATTGTATTGATATTTGGAGGAAGCCAAGGAGCTCAAAAAATAAATGAAGCAGTTATTGGAATATTAGAGAATCAAATGAATAAAGACTATCAAATTATTTGGGCAACAGGGCCAAAACAATTCGAAATAATAAAAAAGGAATTATCAGATAAAAAAATAGATATAGAAAATGTAAAAAACGCAAAAATTTTGCCATACATATATAATATGGAAGAAATAATGAATATTTCTAATATAATAGTTGCACGAAGTGGAGCAATGACAATAACAGAAATATCAAATTTAGGAAAACCTTCTATATTAATTCCATTACCAAATGTTAGTCAAGATCATCAACTATATAATGCTAAAGTATTAGAAAATGTTGGAGCAGCTAAAATTATATTAAATAATGAACTAAAAAAAGAAAACTTAGAAGAAGAAATTGAAAAAATAATAAAAACACCTAAATTGATGCAAGATATGGAAGAAAAAGCGCTTTCTAAATCAGTAAAAAATGTACAAGAAAAAATATATAAAGAAATAGAAAAATTAGTAAGGTAAAAAGCCTAGAAAGGAAGCAACATGGAAATTCAGAATACAATAATATTCTTAATACTAATTGATGTAATAATTTTAATAATCAGTGAAATATTAATGAAGAAATATCTAAAGAAAAAAGTAATGTTTCCAAAAACTAGATTAATTAAAAGTTCAGGAGTAACAAATGATGATTTAGACATTAATAATAGTGTGTTTTTACATATGACTGATGGAATAATTGCCTTTGATAGAGATGGAAAAATAATACTAATAAATCCAGCGGCTAAGAAATTAATGAATGTCTTACCAGAACATACTACATTTGATGACATTTTTGGAAGACTTCATTTAAATATAAACTTAGAAAAAATTATTTATTTAGAAAATTGGACAAACACAGAAGAAAGATTTCAAATTGAAGACAGATTTGTTAATACTTATTTTGCACCATTTAAAAAAGAAAATGACAGAACAGTTGGTGTAATTGCGGTTATACAGGACATAACAGAACATGTAAAATTAGATAATATGAGAAAAGAATTTATAGCAGATGTATCACATGAATTAAAAACACCAATCACATCAATTATGGGATATGCAGATACATTACTAGAAGAGGAATATGATAAAGAAACACAAAGTAAATTCTTAAACGTTATAGCTTCAGAAGCAAGAAGAATGGCAAAACTAGTAACAGACCTATTAACACTTTCAAGAAACGATAGTAATAGAACAGTAGTAAAAAAAGAACAATTTGATTTAGGAGAACTAGTAAAGAAATGCCAAGATAAATTAGCAATAGAAATAAAGAAGAAAAACCATGAAGTCAAATCTTTTGTTACGGCAGATGTACCACCTGTTTATGCAGATAAAGACGATATAGAAAGAATCGTTTTAAATATTCTAACAAATAGCATAAAATATACAAAGGAGAATGGAGAAATTAAAATATATGTTGGTTTTGTGTATAATGACGCATATATAAAAATTTTTGATAATGGGATTGGAATTCCGGAAGAAGACCTAAATAGAATATTTGAAAGATTTTATAGAGTGGACAAGGCTCGTAGCAGAGAAATGGGCGGAACCGGTCTAGGACTTTCTATTGCAAAAGATTTACTAGATAGAAATGGTGGAAGTATAGATATTAGAAGTGAGGTAGGAAAAGGAACAGAAGTTGTAATAAAAATTCCAACAAAAACAAAAACGGAAAAAATAAATGCAGAAAGATAAAACTTTTAAAAGGCTGTTGAAAAAAGGTTTAAAATAAGGTATAATATTTTAAATAAAAAACGTAAGATTAAGAAGGGAAGAAAAATGAAATCAACTTTAAGAGAAATTATAGAATGGTTAATATGTATAATAATAGCAGTAGTATTAGCACTATTAGTAAGATATTATATTGGAACACCAACAATAGTACAACAAACATCGATGACTCCGACTTTAAAAGAAAATGAAAGACTGTGGTTAAATAGATGGGTAAGAACAATTAAAGAAATGCCTAAAAGAGGTGATATTATAACATTTGAAGCACCAAGTGTAATAAAAACAGCAAGTGAAAGTGTAGATCTAAAAAATCCAAAAGCACAATATGAAAATGAACCACAAGGAATATTAAATAAATTCACATATTATGTATTAGAAAATGGAAAAAAGAGCTATATAAAAAGAGTAGTAGGATTGCCAGGAGATTATGTTGAAATAAAAAATGGCGGAGTTTATATAAATGGCGATAAATTAGAAGAAGATTATTTAAAAAGTGGAGTAGTAACAGACATGATACAAGGAGGAAGAGAAGAAGGAGCATACAACAAATTTACAGTTCCAGAAAATTGTGTTTTTGCATTAGGAGATAATAGAACAGGAAGCATAGATTGTAGGTCATTTGGATGTATTCCACTAGAAAAAATAGAAGGAAAAGTATTATTTAGGTTTTGGCCATTTTCAAAATTCGGAGGAGTAAAATAAAAATTGTTTAATAACATATTAGGAAATGATAGAAATAAAAAAATATTAGAAAAAGCAGTAGAATTAAGAAAAACATCACATAGCTATATATTTAGTGGAGCTGAAGGAATTGGAAAAAAGTTAATAGCAAAAGGATTTTCAAAAAAGATATTATGTTTAGATGACAAAAAAGATGAATGCAATTGTAAATCTTGCATTGAATTTGATTCTGATAACAATCCTGACTTTCAGTTAATAGAATCAGAAGATGGAAAAATAAAAATAGAGAAAATAAGGCAAATGCAAAGAAAAGTTGCAGAAAAACCTATAATATCTAAAAATAAAGTATATATAATAAATGATGCAGATACAATGACAACAGAAGCACAAAATTGTCTATTAAAAACATTGGAAGAACCACCAGAATATATAACTATAATATTAGTATGCTCAAATGACGGAAATTTGTTAAGTACAATAAAATCTAGATGTACCAGAATACAATTTGAGCCAATATCAAATAACGAAATAAAACATTATATAGAACAACAAGGACAACAAATAAGTGATAATATTGTAGAATTATCAGAAGGAAGCATTGGAAAAGCTATACACTTAAACGAAAAAAAGGAAATATATGAAAACATAGAGAAAATTTTATTAAATATGCGAACTAAAGATTTAATAGATATTGTACAAATGTCAGAAATAATATATAAATCTAAAGAGGAAATAAACTCAATACTGGAATATATAAATGTACTATTATTAAAATTAAGCAAGCAAAATATAAAATATATAAAATGTATAGAAACTGTTGAAGAAACAAAAAGAAGACTAAAGGCTAATAGTAATTATGATATGTGTATTGATTATATGATATTTACAATGTGGCAAAACTTAATGAGAAAATAAATGGCTTATAGAAAGGACAAATATATGAAAAGAATAATAGGAGTTAGATTCAAAAGATTAGGAAAAATATATTTCTTTGACCCTAAATGGCTAGAAGTAAAGAAAGGTGAAAACGTAGTTGTAGAGACAGCACAAGGAGAAGAAATTGCAGAAGTAGTTATTCCTAATAGAATGATAGACGAAGAGAAATTAGCAAATCCTCTAAAAAAAGTTTTAAGGTTAGCATCTACTAGAGACTTAAAACATGCAGAAGACTGTAGAAAAAAAGAAAAAGAAGCATTTGAATTATGTAATAAAAAAATAAAAGAACATAAATTAGAAATGACGCTAACAGATGTAGAATACAAATTTGATAATAGCAAAATATTATTTTATTTCACTGCTGATGGAAGAATAGATTTTAGAGATTTAGTAAAAGATTTAGCAGCTGTGTATAAAACAAGAATCGAATTAAGACAAATAGGAGTAAGAGACGAAGTAAAAAGAATCGGTGGTAATGGAGTTTGTGGAAGAGAATTATGTTGTTGTTCATTTTTAAATGATTTTGAAACTGTTTCAATAAAAATGGCAAAAGAACAAAATATCTCATTAAATCCATCAAAAATTTCAGGAAATTGCGGAAGATTAATGTGTTGCCTAAAATATGAACAAGAAGCATATGAAGAAAAATTAAAGAAATTGCCTAATATAGGTGCAATTGTAAAAACACCAGAAGGTCAAGGCGAAGTTGATGGGGTAGAAACTTTAAAAGAAATTGTAAAAGTGAAAATAAAAGATGGAGAAATATACAAGTTCAAAAGATTTGAAACTAAAGATATAAAAGTTATAAAAGATGTTACGAGAGAAAAAACAGCAGAAGAGGAAAAAGAATTTCAAAAAGAACTGAAGGAATTAGAAAATTTAGAAAGAAAAGATTCAAAGTTAAAAGAAAACTAAATGAGAGGTGGTGAAAAAGATGGCATATAAAATTCAATGTGACAAATGTATTAGTTGTGGTGCATGTGCAGCTTCATGTCCAGTAGGGTGCATATCACAAGGCGAAAACTGTTTTGAAATAGATGCATCAGCATGTATAAGTTGTGGAACATGTGCAGGAGTTTGCCCAGTTGAAGCTCCAATCGAAGAATAGAAAATAAATTCACAAAAATATCCTCCTTTGTATATTATATAAAGGGGGATAAAAATGTTTTGCAGAAGATGTTATAGAAATATGCAAAATTGGGATATTACAGCAGAAGAATTTAGAATAAAAATCATGCAAGGAGCAGTTATAATAGATGTTAGAAGTAGACAAGAATATAGAGAAGGGCATTTAGAAGGCGCAATAAATATACCTGAATTCGAAGCAAGAAATAGAATAACAAAAGAAATATTAAATAAAAATCAATTAATATTAATTTATTGTCAATATGGTGGTAGAAGTAGAAACGTATGCAGACTGATGAGAAAAATAGGATATAACAATGTATATAATTTATATGGTGGACTAGAAATGCTTTAGTAAAATGACTAAGTATTCATGTGATTGATAATAAAGAAAAGATATGATAAAATTGCTCGGGTGAGAAAATGGATATAGAAAGAATAGGAAAAGGAACAAAAACGAAAATAAAATATTATAAAGAAATAGATTCAACACATATTCACGCAAAAGAAATTCAACAAGATGGTGATTGTGTCTTAATTGCAGAAATACAAACAAACGGAATTGGAACTAAAGGAAGAATATGGCATACAGGAAAAGAAAATAATATAGCAATGACAATAATAAAACATCCTGAATGTAAGGTAGCAGAATTAAAAGGTCTTACGATACAAATAGCAGAAAAAATACAAGAAGTAATAAAAGAATTGTATGGATATGAATTAAAAATAAAAATGCCGAATGATTTAATTTTAAATGGAAAAAAGATATGTGGAATTTTAACAGAAGTTCATACTCAGGGAGAAAAAATAGAATATTTATTAATAAGTATTGGCTTTAATGTAAATGAAGAAGAATTTGGTAAAGAATTAATCGAGATTGCTACATCATTAAAGAACGAATATAAAAAAGAATTTGATAGAGAAGAGATAATAGTAAATATAATAAATGCAATAAACGAGTTATAATTTATAAAATGATGAATAGAATATATCAGGAGGCTAATATGGATGGAATAATAAGTATTATAAAAGGAGTTACTATATCAATTATATTTACATTGATATGTTTATTAATATTTTCACTAGTGTTGGCATACACAAATGTAAGTGAATCATTCACTGCACCAGTAATAATTATAGTTACAGCAATAAGTATATTTGTAGGAAGCTCCATAGGAAATTTAAAAATGAGGAAAAACGGGTTATTAAATGGAGCATTAATAGGAGGAATATATTTAACAACATTATATTTAATATCAGGACTTATTAGTAAAAATTTCACATTAACATTACAATCAACAATAATGATAATATCAGGCATGATATGTGGGATGTTTGGGGGAATAATAGGAGTTAATAAAGGCTAATATATATTAGCTTTTTTATATAGTAGGAAAGTTCTCCTTGCAGGAGAACTTTCTGTATTAGATAAATATGGCGAGTATTAGATTTTCTTAAAATTTGCATTTGATAGAAAATCTTAGACTCGTTTTTTTATTTAATAAAAAAATCAATAAAAATAGTTGATATTTTTAGAAAAATAGGGTAAAATCTATACAGACTAAAGGAGGAAAGCTATGATAACGTTAGAAGATGTAATAAAAGATGAGGAAGTTGAAGCATTTGTAAAAGCTTCACAAAAACAATTAAATGCATTAGGTTATACAGAACACTCATATAGACATATAGGAATTGTATCAAAAAGAACAGGAGAAATTCTGCAAAAATTGGGATATGATGAAAAGACAGTTGAATTAGGAAAAATAGCAGGATATTTACATGATATAGGAAATTGTGTAAATAGAACAGATCATGCACATAGTGGTGCAATATTGGCGTATAATATTTTAAAAGAAATTGGAATGCCGGCAGATGACAGAACAGAAATAGTTATGGCAATCGGAAATCATGATGAGGGAACAGGAACTGCTGTAAGTGATATATCTGCTGCATTAATATTAGCAGATAAATCAGATGTACATAGAGATAGAGTTACAAATACCAATATGTCAACATTTGATATCCATGATAGAGTTAATTATGCTGTTACTGATGCTAATTTAGAAATAGATGCAGAGTCTAGAAAAGTAATATTAAACTTAACTATTGATACTCAAATCTGTCCAGTGCTAGATTATTTTCAAATATTCATGGATAGAACAATGATGAGTAAATATGCTGCAAAATATTTGCATATATGGTTTGAATTGGTAATAAATGGAACAAAGCTATTATAAAAGGAAAGGAACGATAATAAAATGAAAAAGGTAAAAATAACAACAATAATATTAGCAATAATATTAGTCACAATAGTCTCATTTGGTGGTGTATATATACAAACACAAAATAGGATGGAAAACAAGATAAAAGCATACACTTATGGAAGGGAATTAAAGGGAGAAAGACAACTTGAATTAAAGGTATCAACTGCAAGTGAGAGTAGCAATAGTAGTGAAAGTACAGATACTAGTGAAAGTGAAGATACAACAACTCAAGATAATTTAACGCCAGAAAATTATGAAATTGTAAAAAATACAATTGAAAAAAGATTGAAAAGTTTAAGGACTCAAGATTATACGATTTCACTTAACAAAGAAGATGGAACAATCACGGTTGAATTGCCAGAAGATGATAAAACAGATGACTTAGCATATTATTTAACAACATCAGGAAAGGTAGAAATAAAAGAAAAAGATACAAGTACAGAATTGTTAAATGAAAATATGGTAAAAAAAGCACAATATACATATACATCAAACTCTGATGGAGAATATCAAGTGTATTTAGAGATAGTATTAACAAAAGATGGACAAGCTAAAATCGAAGAAATTCAAAAAGATTATGCAATTTTAAAAACTGATGTAGATGCTGCTGAATCAGCACAAAAAAGCGAAGAATCAACAGATAATACAGAAAATGCTGAAAGCAAAGAAAGCAAAGAAAACACAGATAATACAGACAATTCAAATAATGAAGAAAAAACAGAAAATACAGAAGAAACAAAGAAAATTGCAAAATTATCTGTAGCAGGAAATGAATATGATATTGAAAAAATCGAAAAGAATGTGATAAGAGCAAAAATAGGTTCTCAAACTTCAAATAATACAACAGTAAATAACAATGTTTCAAAAGCAGCAGAGTTAGCTATGTTAATAAATTCTGGAAAATATCCAGTAGATTATAAAGTACAAAACAATAGATTTGTATATTCAGATATAACACATACACAACTAATATATGCAGCATTAGTAGTAGCAGCATTAATAATTATAGTATTCATAATATTTATTGTAAAATATAAAACAAAAGGTTTACTTGTAAGTATATCATGTGTAGGATTTATAGCATTATTTTTCTTGTTGTTAAGATATACTAATGTTACAATTTCGATAGAAGGAATTGGAGCAATAATACTAACAATGATAATTTATTTAAAATTAAACCAAATGATATTAAGCAAAACAAAAGTAATGGATGTTGTTAATGAAGCTGTAAAAGCAACATATAAAAATCTATTCTTAAAATTAGTACCAGTAATGATTATAACAGTTGTATTCTGCTTCTCAGGATGGACAAACTTAAGTAGCTTTGGAATGATAATGTTCTGGGGACTTGCATTATTAGCATTATACAATGTAATTGTAACAAAAACATTATTGAAATTAGATGAAAACAAATAGGAGGCAAGACATGAAAAAGAAAAATATAAAAATTATTGCAATAGCAATAATGTCACTAGTTATTCTTGCAGGAATAGTAGTTGTAGGAATATTTGGATTTAATAAAGAGCTTAGATATGGACAAGGGCAAGTTATAAATGTATATGTTGAACAAATGGTAGACGTAACAAACATAAAAAAACTTGTAAATGAATGTTTAGCTGGAAAAACTAATATGGTGCAGACTGTAGAAATTTATCAAGACTATGTTACTATAAAAGCAAAAGAAATAACAGAAGAACAAAAAAATAATATTGTAAACAAATTAAAAGAAAATTATGAATTTTCACAAACAGCAGAAGATACAACTATAGAAAATGTTGCAGCAACTAAATATATAGATATTTATAAAAAATATATTGTACCATTTGCAGTTTCAGGAGTTATCGTTTTAGCTTATATAGTTATTAGATATCATAAAAAAGGAATCCTAAAAGTTTTAGGAAGAACAATAATTATACCTGTTTTTGGAGAACTATTTTTACTAAGCATAATTGCAATAACAAGAATACCAGTTGGTAGATACACACCTGTACTAGTTATAGCAATGTACATAGCAAGTATAATGATGGTTATAAGAGAAAATGAAAAATAAATTTATTAGACTGCTTTAGGCTCAGACTTAGAGCAGTTTTTTTATATAATTATGAAGCTAGAATCACTAGCTTTTTGAGATTTCGTTGTGTTGACCAGAAACTAAAATAGGGCGAGAGCAAATATAAGAAAGGAAGTAATAAAATGGAAAAAAGAAAAGATTATATAAGTTGGGATGAATATTTCATGGCAATAGCAAAGTTATCAGCAATGAGAAGTAAAGATCCAAACACACAAGTAGGAGCATGTATAGTAAGCGATGATAACAGAATCTTATCAATTGGATATAATGGAGCACCAAACGGATTCGATGATGAAAGATTTCCATGGTCAAGAGAAGGAGAAAATCTAAATACAAAATATCCATACGTATGTCATGCTGAAATGAATGCAATATTGAACTATAGAGGAAACAAAAAAGACTTAGAACATGCAAAAATATATGTGGATTTATTTCCTTGCAATGAATGTGCAAAAATAATAATACAATCAGGAATTAAAGAAGTAGTGTATTTGTCAAATAAGTATGCTGATTCAGAAAATAATATAGCTTCACGCAAACTTTTTGATGAATGCGGTGTTATATACAAAAAATTAGAATTAAATGGAGAAAAAAATATAAATATTATAATATAGAAAATAGAAAAATTTACCTAAAAGTATTGACATAAATGCAAAAACATTATATAATAGGTGAGCATGAAATATAGCGTTGAAGCTGAATGTGGCTACACTCCTAGAGTGGAGGGAACTTCAGTGGAGTATGTCTTGGCTAGACCAGGCGGTAAGTTTAATAAAAAAAAGCACTTATCCCAGAATCATCATGCGAATTTTTGGGATTTTAAAATGGGAATAAACAAAACACCCGGATGTGTTATAACTTGCCAACGCGTAATTTTAATAAACAATATTATTTTAAGGAGGGAAAATTACAATGGCAAAAACAGTTGTATCAAGTGAAAAAATTAGAATAAGACTAAAAGCTTATGACCATGTAGTTTTAGATCAGTCTGCTGAAAAGATAGTAGATACTGCTAAGAAAACAGGAGCAAAAGTATCAGGTCCTATTCCATTACCAACACAAAAAGAAATCGTAACAATCTTACGTTCTCCACACAAACACAAAGATTCAAGAGAACAATTCGAAATGAGAACACATAAAAGAGTTATTGATATTCTTTATCCAACACAAAAAACAATGGATAGTTTAATGAAACTAGAACTACCAGCAGGTGTTGACATCGAAATAAAAAACTAGTTTCAAATATATAAAGATTAAAATCGAAAACCACGCTGATAAGTAATAGATGGTAATTATAAACAAGTATCGCTAGGCAAGCGAGGAGAAATTTTCGAGGCAGTACTTATGTACGGCGAGAAAATGACGACGAAGCTTAACAATGCAAGACGCAGTTTAGAATTAGCAGATCAGCCAATAGGAGGAGAAATAAAGATGAAAAAAGCATTAATAGGAAAAAAATTAGGAATGACTCAAATATTTGATGAAAATGGAACAGTTATTCCAGTAACAGTATTAGAAGCAGGTCCATGTGTAGTTGCTCAAGTAAAAACATTAGAAAATGATGGATATGAAGCAGTACAATTAGGATTTGGAGAAGTTAAAGAAAACAAATTAAACAAACCAGAAAAAGGACATTTTGCAAAAGCAAATGTTGCATCAAATCCGCAACTAAGCTCTTCAGCGTCCTTCTTGCGTCTAAACGTCCTCTCAT
>OGZK01002169.1_pt1 | contig 17393 bp, 21 predicted proteins | sample 1576791 | NCBI WGS metagenome assembly OGZK01 (sample SAMEA3541556, study PRJEB24748) | human gut metagenome | biome: human gut; feature: human-associated habitat; material: faeces | place: China | collected 2012
GGCTCTTGCGCACCTCAACGGTCTTTGTGCCATTGGCGATCAGCTCGCACCATTTTGGGCGGATGCTGATAAGTACGGCCTTACTCACTGGGCATCGCCTCCCCGTCCGGCAGCACCATCAAGCGCCCGGCCTTCCCAAGCGCAACCACCTCGCACAGCTGCTCGACAGGCACGCCAAGCGCGGCTGCCGCACAGCGGACTATGATGTCTGTGCTCATCGCCATCTTGTACTCCTTCGGATCGAAGCCGAGGTCCTCGTATGCCTTTAGCTTTTCCCACACCTTGCGCTGTGTGCAGCTACCACCGTGCGGGCACGGCAACTCCTGGCACTGCGATATGTCGCAAAAATTGCCGTCAAACGTTAGTCTGTTCATTTCAATTTCTCCCGCATCGCACGTGACAGTTTCGGGCAGTCGCCCAAAAAGTCCACTCCGTCGGCTATGTAGTAGCGCGGCTTACCTACGTACTCCGCCCAAAGATGCTCCAGCTGAGCGCCCTTGGAGTCCTTCCAGTCCGCGAGGAAGATGATCGCGTCCGCGCTGTCCATCTGCGCAAAATTGATGCGCATGTAGTCTGCAGGGCTCATGCCCTCCGGCAAATCCGCCGGATTGAGTGGTGTGTGGCCTGCATCATGCACGGCAGCAGCCACCATCCAAAATTTGAGCTTGTAGTTTATATCGCCGGTGATCTTACCAGATATGTACACTTTCATGTGTCGTCCTCCTTTTCCGTGCGCTCAATCTGCACCGTAAAGCGCGGGTTGTCCGTCCTGCCGAGCAGATAGTCCGTAGTCACGCCGAGGATATCCGCCGCCGCGACCAGTGCGTCGAGCTCCTCCGGCATGCACTGCCGGTATGGCGCGTAGTATGTGTCGCCGGCCTCGAGCGCCGTCTCCGTGATATGCATCGCTGCGGCGATCTCCGCGCTGTGCCCACGCTGATCGATCGCGTCGTGCAGCCGCGACCAGTATGCCGCGCACTTATCGCCGCGCTGCTTCCGTTCCTCGCGCCAGCGCTCCTCGCGGCACTGCTCGGTCTTTGCCTTGTCCTCGCGGAGCTGGAGGTGCCTGTCCTTGGCGACCTTGCAGTATTTGTCGCACGTGGCAATGTCGTAGCACTCCATGCAGCAGGTGTTCTCGCAGGAGCGCATGTAGTTGCCGGTCGTCTTTTGCAGCGACTTGACCACGTTGCCGCACGGGACGCCGCATGCATACTTGCACTTGCGGGCGGCGAGACAGTCGCGGTCGCTCAGGATGCGCTCGGTCTCGCCGCAGCGCATGGCGCCCAGGCCGTCCTGGCCGTTGCCCTTGACCTTGGCGATCAGTTGCTGGTCGTCCGCGGAGCACTTGGCGATCTCGTAGGCCACACTCTCGGGCATGCGGCCGTCGTCGTAGTACTGCTTGATCTGCGGGATCAGCTTGGTCTTGATCGTGTCCAGCCTGGCGATCTTGGATGCCGAGATGTTGCACGCGGTGGCGACGTAGTCGCGCATCCGGCCCGGGAACTCGTAGCCCTGTGACTTGAGGCCGTACAGCAGATCGCGCACGCGGTCGACCTGCTTGGAGGTCTCTGCCGAGGTCAGCACGCGCGTCGCGCTGTTGGCCTGGATCAGCATCAGCTCCTCCATCAGGTCGTCGCCCGGGTCACGTACAAAGCACGGTGTCGTCTCAAACGGCTTGACGTCCTCAGCGAGATGGTCGTCCAAGATCGTCATCAGCGCACGGTGACGCCGGTGGCCGGAGATGATGATGTAGCCCTCGCCGTCTCCGGACGGCCTGACGGTCAGCGGGTCGAGCAGCCCCTGCATCAGGATGCTGTCGATCAGGTCGTCGACCTTGCTCGTGTCATAAAAATTTTTGTCGTTGGCAAAGATCTTGCGCGTGGGGATCATCTGCAGCCTGCGCTCGGCCGGCTTGGCAGCGCCCTCGGGCGGCTTAATGTAGTCGGCGAGGTTAAAATTACTCATCGTCTGCCGCCTCCTTGCCCAGGTACTCGTCCACAAAGTCGCGGTAGTCGCGGGCGGCCGCGCACCACCGGCTGTATGTACTAATCGGCTGGCGCGCAAAGGTCGCCTCGTCCATCTTGTCCGTGCGGCGGATGGTGGTCTCAAACACCGGCACGTCCATGGCGCGCAGATACTGCTCGCCCTGCGTGACGACCGGGGCGTTGTGCCACATCGTCACCAGCACGCCGGCGATCCGGATGCCGCTGCGCACCGTCTGCACGGCGCGGATCTGAGCCGTTAGCTCGTCGATGCCGGAGATGGCAAAGGCGTCGACCTTTGCCGGGATGATAATGTCGTCGCTGACGGAGATGCCCGCGATCGACACCGCCGTAAAGCCTGGCGGGCAGTCGATGATGACGTAGTCATAGTCCGACTCGCCGCGCATATCGCCGACAAAGTCCGCAAAATTTTGGATCAGCTTGGCGTCCGCGGTCGCCGCCGCGACGTCGAGCTGCAGCAGGTCCATGCTGGCGGGGATGATGTCCACGCCGTCGACCTGCGTCATCCAGCAGTAGCTGTCCCACGCATCCGGATGCGTAAACACGTCGCAAAGCTTCACCGGCGCGTTTTCGCCACCAAAAAACCGTGTGGCGTTTGCCTGCGGGTCTGCGTCAATCAGCAGCACGCGCTTGCTGTGCTCCGTCGCCAGGATGGCGGCCATGTTGATGGCCGTGGCGGTTTTGCCGACACCGCCCTTGAGATTTACAATGCTGATAACTTTCACTTTTTGCACCTCTTTGATTTTTTCTCTCTGCCCGGCAGTCGCGGCTGCCGGGTCGTGCGCGCCCGCGGAGCACCGCCGGCGCGGTCCGGGAAATAAAAGCTCTCGCGGAATCTGCGCCCGCGGGCAAACACAAACTCGACGCTGTAAAACCGCCGCTGCGGGTGGATGTACACCACCGTCGCCGTGTAGCCCTCGCCGTCCGAGGCAAAGCCCGTGCAGGTAGCGCCGTAGGACGGCACCATGCCGGGCAGCTTGTCGCCGATCTTCATGGCAGCTCGCCTCCTCCCTCCGCGGTGCGCGGCCATGCCTGCATGCGCGGCCAGTCGTCCTCATCGTCATGGTCTGCTGCCGTGTCCGATTTGGACACAAGCGGCGCCATGCGCAGGTGCGCCGCGTCAAAGACCAGCTCGATCGCCCCACGCTCGCCCTCTTTGTTTTTGACGATCGACAGCACCCGGTTGCCGCCGGGCTGCGCCGCGAGGATCATGATGGCATCCGCGTCCTGCTCCAGCTGGCCGGACTCACGCAGGTCCGACATCGACGGTGTGCGGCCGCGCTGCTGCCCTTTTTCCGGGCGCGACAGCTGCGACAGCGCGATCACGGCGATGCCGGCCCGCTGCGCCATCGTGTGCAGCGCCAGCGAGATGTTGGTCACCTGCTCCACGCGGGTGTTGCCATTGGCCTGCAGCAGCTGCACGTAGTCGATGACGATCACGTCGTACCGCCGCGCCATGGCAAACGCCTGCACGTCGGCGACGCTGGAGCCGCCAGCGCGGATGACATCAAGGTGGATGTGCTCCGCCGTCTGGATCGCGGTCGAGGTCGTCTTGTAGTCGTCCAGCACCATCTGGTTGCGCTTGATGCGGCCAAAGTTGATGCCCACCGCCTGCGCGGCCATGCGGTCGTACAGCTTGGCGTCCGAGGTCTCGAGGCTAAATATCCCGACGCGCAGGCCAGACCGCGCCATGTGCATCGCAAACTGCGTCGCCAGCAGCGTCTTGCCGCTGCTCGGCAGCCCGCCGAGGATGATCAGATCGCCGCGCTCGGCGTAGAGCCTCTCGTCCAGCTGCCGGATGCCCCAGCGGAGATAGTCCGGCTGATGCCCATCGGCGTGGCGCTGGTAAAACTCGCACAGGCCCTGATGCCAGCTGACGACGCGCAGCGTCTTGCTGTCGCACAGGCACTCGCTCGCCGCCTCGACGGCCGCGCGCGCCTCGTCCAGCGTCGCCGCGTCGAGCATCTTGGCCGCCGCGTCCTTGATGCGCGCAAGCCTTGCCTGCTCTCGCATCACGTCGGCATACGCCTCCCAGTGCGCCGCCGTCGGTGTGTCGGCCATGATCTGCACCAGCATCTGCCGATATGCATCGCCCAGGCGGTGCAGCACCGTGACCACGTCGACCGTCTGACACGCGGACCACTGTGCGCGGATGGCATCGTACACGTGCCGGTACTCCGGCGTCAAAAAGTCCTCCGCCGAGATACGCAGCATCACGTCGCCGACGATCTCCGGCGAGATCAGCACGCTGCCGATCACGGCCGCCTGCGCATCGATCAGTGTCTGCTTTACGTCCATAGCGGCAGGCCTCCTCCCTCCGCCGGTTGCTCTGCCAGCGCGTGTGGCTCGTCCTCCCAGCGGCGCTGATTGAGGTATGTAGCCGCATACGGGATGCCCACGCCCCGCTGCCACTCCTCGCTGGCCATCTGGCGTTTGAGCGCTCGGGCGATGTCGTCGATCAGCGCATCGTCCGGCTTTAGCTTATCCCACGCGGCCGCGGCAGCCCTTGGCTTTTCGCCGCGCGGGTAGTACTTCCAAAATGCCGCAAAGCGTTCCGGCTTCCACGACGGCTCGCGCCCTTGCTCTTTTTTCGGCGCTCGCCGCCCCCTCTGGGGGGTAGGGGGGTTATTAGTATCTAAGTACTTGGTAGATATAGTACTTGGTTGCGTTGGATTTCCCGTTGACGGGTTATCCGTCGACGGGTTTCCCCACGACGGTGTCACCGTCGTGGGATTTTCCGACGACGGTGGCGCATCCGCGCCCAGCGGCGCCTCGTGCACGATGTACTCGTTGCCCGCAAAAGACCCGTCCGCCGCGTGCGTCTGGCGGCGCTCGATGTAGCCCGCCTGCTCCAGCTCAACGATCGCGGACCGGATGGCGTCCTTGCCCTCCTTGCAGATGTGAGCGAGGCCCTCGAGCGTGTAATCCCAGTCGTCCGGCAGACGCAGGATCTTGCTCAGTAGGCCGATCGCCTTGAGGCTCAGGCGGGTGTCGTCAAGATGGCGGTTGCTCATGACAGTGTAATTTGTCGACTTTTCGACGCGCATCACGGCCATCTCAAAATCCCCCCTTGCAATCGTTTTGGCTTTGCTGTAAGATGTAAGTGCAATAGCTATTGCACTTTTTTGCACCTGAGTCGTGTCCGTTGCCGCGGGCACGGCTCTTTTTTTGTCTCGTCTGCATAGGTCACACCACTTTCATGCCGGGGTAATACTCCGGGACAGTGTTTTTGATTGGGCGGCCGCGCTTGCGCTTTGGAGGCGCTGGCTGCTGCACCGGCGCGCAGGTGATGGCCGGCGACACCTTGACACGGCAGCGCTCCAGATAGGCGTCAATGTCCGCCTGATAGTAGCGCAGGGACTTTCCCAGCTGGTAGCACGGCAGGTCGCCCAGCGCGACCAGACGGCCGACGGACGACCGCGAGATCGATAGCTGCTCGCACACGTCCTTAGTCGTCAGCATGGCCATCCGTGTCCCCTCCTTTTGCGTACTTAAGCTGCATCGCCGCCTGCACGATCCCGTCGAGCTCGCGCGTGATCTGCTCAAAGTCCGGTCGCTCGTCCTGGTCGATGCGGCCATCCTCGGCGATGTCCACGAGGCGGTCGATGCGGTGCGAGCTATCAAAGTCGCGGATCCGGCGCAGCAGCTGGATCACGGCCTGCGGCAGGGCGATGGTGTCCACCTGCGGCAGCAAGTCGGCCGCGACACGCGATTTGTTGAGCAAGTGCCAGTAGCCGAGCACCGGCGCGCCGGACACCTCGACCATCCGCGTCACGACGTCGTCGGACGGCATCCCGCGACCGGACTCATACAGGCGCACGCTCTCGACGGAGATGTCCAGTGCCTCCGCCCAGCGCTCCTGCGTCATGCCGGCAATGCGTCTACCGGTTTGGCTGATATTGTGGTAGTTGTGCTGCATGGTGTTTTGTCACATCCTTTGGTAACATGATGATAGCCGGTCAGGCCGGCACGTTGTACAGGTCATCGATCGTGCAGCTCAGCGCTTCCGCGATCGCGGGGAGCTTGTGCGCACTCGGCAATTTTGCGCCGGATTCCCACGCCGCTACGGCCGCTTGCGACACACCAAGGATCGCGGCGAGCGCCGCCTGCGTGAGACCAGCCGCCTTGCGGCAAGTAGCCAGCCCATCCATTGTCTATGCCTCCTTTCGGATATAACCTTAGGTTTTATGCTTATATCTTAATACTACTTTTGGTTATTGTCAATAGCTTTTTGGCATCTTGCTATTTATTTTTATAGCCTATGGTTATATAATCGTGCCAGACGAGGTGATGCAAATGTTTAACGAGCGACTGAAAACACTGCGGATCCAGCGGAAAATGACGCAATCCGAGCTGGCCAAAAAGATATACATCTCGCAGCCAGCCTACTCAAAATATGAGGTTGGCACGGCGAGCCCAAACCCAGAAACCCTAAGCAAGATAGCCGATGCCCTTGATGTCTCGGTTGATTATCTGCTGGGCAGCGACTCCCAGCCAGCGCGCCCCGGCTACATCCGCATCCCGGTCCTCGGCCGCGTAGCGGCCGGCATCCCCATCGACGCGATTGAGGAGGTCATCGACTGGGAGGACATCAGCGCTGAAGTCGCCGGAGACGGTGAGTACTTTGGTCTGCAGATCAAGGGCCACAGCATGGAGCCCAAGATCTCGGACGGCGACGTCGTGATCGTCCGCCGCCAGCCGGACGTGGACAGCGGCGACATCGCCGTCGTGCTGGTAAACGGCGACGATGCAACCGTCAAGCGCATAAAAAAGAGCCCGCAGGGCGTGACGCTGATACCCAGCAATCCGGCCTACGAGCCTATGTATTACAGTAACGATGAGATTGAGAGCTTGCCCGTGCAGATCCTCGGCCGTGTGGTCGAGCTGCGCGCGAAATTTTGATTGTGTCCAAAGTGGACACGGAGGGAGAGCCAAAAAATGAAAAAGTGGTATCAGCACTGGACGATCTGGGCAGCGATCGCATCGACGCTTGCGTGCTGGATGATCATGTGGATCACCGGAGCGCAAGAGCCGGGAGCAGTTGCAAGCACCTTGGCGACCGCTGCGTTTGCGTTTTTTGTTGCCTTTTTTGTCCAGCGCAGCCGCGCGAAAAAGGCGGCGCGCGAAGCTGCCGACGCAGCGCACGCTGCCGAGCTGCGCGAGCAGTGGGCGCAAAAGCAGGCAGACGCATCCGCAGCCAAGGCAGCAGCCGCAAAGCCCCGCGCAAAGTTTGAGCGCCACAAGCTTGCCGGCACGTCCTACCACATGGACGCGATCATGGCGCTCGCGCAGGAAAATCCCGACTATGATCTTACAAAGCGCGAGATCATCGACGACGAGCTGACCGACGAGCGCATCTACCAGTACACTTTTGCCGACGGGCCGGTCGAGCTGGTCGACGACCCGGAAAACGAGCACGACCCCAACGCCATCAAGGTGCTGGTCGCCGGGCAGCACATCGGCTACATCAAGCGCGGCAGCACCGGCCGCGTCCATAACCTGCAGCGCGCCGGGCGCGTGCTCGGCGTCACGGCGGAGATCTACGGCGGCAAGTACAAGGTGGTGCTCTGCGACGACGATGACGGCGCAGAGCACTACGATCTGATCAAAGACGAGACGGGATACGGCGCAGCCATCGAGATCCTCGTCCGCCCGGAGCAGGAGCAAGAGCCTGTGTCCACTTTGGACACATAACAAAATAGCCGCCCGGTGCTGGCACACCGGACGGCTGACACAGAAAACCCAACCCAAGCAATAAAGGGGGTAGTCTGCCTTGTTATCTTATCACGCCCATGCCGGGCGCGCAAGATGCAAGGCGCATTTGCTATGCAAAAATATCTCAAGAAAAAGATCAGGGACGAGCGCGGTGTCTATATCGCCGTGTACGCCAAGGACCCGGAGGAGCTGGAGCGCAAGGTCGCCGAGCGCCTGGTCGAGGTCGAGCGCCGCAAGGCGCTGGCAGCCAATCCCATGGTGTGGCAGTATGCGCAGACGTGGTACAAGCTGTACACGCCGCGCCTGAGCGACAGCCGCAAGTCCGACTACGCCATCGCCATCAACCGCCACATCTGTCCCGTCATCGGCGCGCTGCATATGCTGGACGTGACGCCGGGCGACATCGCCGACGTCATGCTGGCCTGCGCGGATCTGTCGCGCAGCTCGCAGGACAAGATCGTCTGCGCGCTCAAAAAAATTTTTGCCGCGGGCGAAAAGGCCGGCGTCGTGCGTGTAAATCCGTGCGTGGATTTGCGCGCCGGCGGCAAGCGCGCAGCGGAGAAAGAGGCGCTTACCCGTCAGCAGATGCAGACGCTGGAGGACGCAGTCGCGGGCACGCGCATCTATCCCTTTGTGATGATCGGCCTGTACGCCGGGCTGCGCCGTGAGGAGATCCTCGGCCTGCAGTGGGACTGCGTGCACCTCGACGGCGCCGCGCCGTACATCTCCGTGCGACGCGCGCTGCGATGGGTGCACAATCGCCCGGAGATCACGACCAAGCTAAAAACGCCGGCAGCGCGGAGAGATATCCCGATACCGCCGGTGCTGGTCGGCTGCCTTGCGGATCTAAAGCAGCCGGCGGTCGGCGACTGCGTCATCTGCGACGCTGCCGGAGATCCGTGGAGCATGACGGCGTACCGCAACGCCTGGCGGTACATCACGCGCCGCCAGACCGGCACGGCAAAGCGCACGGAGCACGGCGAGACCGTCGTGCGCGAGAAGCAGCTCGGCGAGACTGTGCGTAACTCGCGCGTGCGGATCACGATTGACTTTGCAGTGACGCCGCACATCCTGCGGCACACTTACATCACCAATTTAATCCTGTCCGGTGCCAACATCAAGATCGTGCAGTATCTGGCAGGACACTCCAAAGTCGAGACCACGCTTAACATTTATACCCATCTCATGGACAGCCGGCCGGAGGCAAACTTGGGCACGGTGGTGGCAGCCTTCCCAACGCCCGACAGCGCGGAAAAATTATCCCCAAAAATATCCCCATGACGCCGCAGCGGGCATAAAATATCCGCTTTTTTATCCCTACACAGCGGGCATCCTGGCGCAATACGGACGTACTGCAAAACGCAAAAAAACCGGCAATCTCAATGGATTGCCGGGTTTTCCGCTGGTGGACGATACAGGACTCGAACCTGTGACCCTCCGCACGTCAAGCGGATGCTCATACCAGCTGAGCTAATCGTCCGTGTCAGCGTTGGTTATTCTAACGCATCTGCATCCTTTTGTCAACCCCTTTTTTCGACGGCCCCGATTATTTTCGGAGCCGTCGAACATGGGGCGCTTTACTTCGCCGTGATATAGACCGTGCAGTCGGCCTTCACGCCGCCGCACTCGGCCGTGATCGTCGTCGTGCCTTTGCCCACGCCGGTCACGACGCCCTTGTCGCTGACGGTGGCAATGGATTCGTCCTTACTCGACCACGTGACAGTCTGATTGCCGCCGGCCGGATAGATCGTCGTGCTCAGCGGCACCTCATCGCCGACCTTGGCCGCGAACTCCGTGCGCTTGCTGCCGAGGAACGTGATGGTGATGCTCGTGACCGACGGAGTCGGCGTCGGAGTCGGGGTCGGCTCCGGTGTGGGTGTCGGCGTGGCGACCGGCGCGGCACTGGAAACCGTCGCCGGCGGGGTCGGCTCGGCAACGCTCGGGGTATTTTGACTGGCGTTCAGGCTCACGGTGATGAGCACGATGACGGCAGCCACGACCGCGAGGAGCAAAATGCCGCCGAACAGCATCTGCCACTTCGTATTGACCGCAGCGTGCTCCGCCGCCGGCGTGCCCGCATTTTCACTGGACGTGCGCAGCGGTATGCGCTCTGCGGATTTGCTGCGTCCCGTACCGCAATATGGACAGCGGCTGCGCAGGCCGGAATACTCGCGCCCGCAGCGCCGGCAGGTGATCTTGGGAATGACGCTCATGAGAAGCCTCCAATATGTAAAGATTTGATACGCATTTGTTTTCCCTATCATACACTGTTCGGTTTTTTTCGTCAAGAGGGAGAGCCTGCCGCTCCCCCCTCTTGCGCGGCGCATCAAAACTGCATCTGCACCCCGCCGGACACGTCCGATGTCTGGATGCGTTCCTGCTGCCCGGTGCGGGCATTGACGGCGATGACGCAGCGCTGCCCATCGTCCGTTTCGCACAGGTACTCATAGCACAGCGTCTCCCGCGCGCCGTAGAGCCGGAGAAATGCCGTGCGCGTGTCCACGACCTGCAGCGCGCCGGGCACGGCCGCCTGTCCCGCTTCCGCGCCGATCGTATCGGCCGAGAGCGTGCGCGCCCGGTGCGTGTCCAGATACGATGCCGACGAGAAGCCGCAGACCGTCCCGTCGTCGAGCCGGACGCGCACGCGCAGCTGATCCGCCGTGCACAGAACACCGTCCTGCACATAGCAGAACGTGCAGATGAGTGACTGCCCCGCGTCCTCCGTGTCGATCAGGCGCATGCCGTCATAGCCGCGCGCGCGCAAAAACGCCGCGGCCGCTTCTGCCGCCTCATCGGTCGAAAGCACCGGTTCGCCGCCGGCACAGGAGGAGTAATAGCGCAGCACTTCCCCGCCGGAGACCGTGACCGCGATATAGGACGTATCGTCCCCGTCGTCGATGTCAAAGTTCCAGCACGGTACGGCGCCCTCCGAGCGGCCGGTCGCCTGCAGGCGCGCCGCATCCAGATCCAGAAAGGCCGCGGCCGCAGCCTGCGCCTGCTCCTCCGTGACCTCGTCGTGGCCCGCCAGCATGGCATAGTCCGCCGCCGTGCGCACCTGATAGCTGCCGTCCGCGATCGGGAGCGGCAGCTCCTCAAACGAATCGGCCAGCGCCGCAAGCTCCGCCTCGAGCGTATCGGACAGGTCCGCCTCCGATCCCAGGTTTTCCAGTGACTCCGTGCTGCGCACGTGCGCCGTCGTCGTGACCGCGCCGTCATAAAGCGACTGGCCAAGCGCCGCGAGCTGTGTGCTCAGCTGCTTTGTTGCATCGGAAAAGGCGCGCAGATGCTCCAGCTCCTCGGATGTGAACGTTCTGCCCTCCGCCGCATTGCGCGAGAGCGTGCGCGCGTAGTCCCCGGCAAGGGCGATGTTGCGCGCGATGCGCTCGAGCGCATGCGAATTGACCGGCAGCACACCAAGCGCCATCTCCGCCGTCTGCGCATTGCTATAGATATCCGTGCAGACCGTGCACTCCATGGCCGCCGTCGTTGCATACAGGCTCTTTTGCAGCGAGCTGTCGAGCTCCTGCACGGCGTTGAGCACCTCGCCGTAAGCGTGGCGGTAGTTGGCATCCATGGCCGTCTGGCGGCGGTTGGCATCCGTGCGGCAGGCGATCAGGCCGACCGCAAGCGCCGCGACGAGCGCCGCCGTGTAGGAAATGATGAGCACGCGCGTTTTTTTCTTCATAGCAAAACACCCCTTCCGGACTAGTGTTGCCGGAAAGGGTGGTTTTGATGTGCAATTTTTCTCAGTCGGCGATCTGCAGCGTCTGCGCCGAGGCAAGCAGGCTCTCATACCAGCCCGCCGGCGCCGTTCCCGCCCGGCAGAGCACGACCGAAATGCAGCCACACGCCGTCGGGATCAGGTATGCCTCGAGCTCCCTTTGCACCGTGGCGCCGTTGACGCCGTAGGCATTCAGATCTCCAAGCTTGACCTGACCGAGCGACTCCGTCGTTGCGATCGTGCCGTAGTCATTGAGAATCGTACCCGCAAGCGTCTGTGCGTCCGCGCCCGGGTGATAACCGATCTCCAGATAGGCGTCCATGCTCGCATCATCCGCGCGGGCAAAGCAGCACTTGCCGTCCATTTCCGTGCTCAGAAACACGGAAGTATCCAGATACAGCGAGAAATCCGGGCCGCCACGCTGGGCAAACGAGCCGGTCACGAGCTGCATAGTCTTATCCTCGCCGCCGACGGAAACTGCCTGCTGGGCGTCCCGCGACGGGGTCTGTCCACTGCCAAGGATCAGCTCCGGCTCGTCGGAAAACGGAAACTGCGGCAGATTTGTCGCGGCCGGTGCCTCCGGTGCAGACTTGTGGATGCGGATGCCGGCTGCGTTGACCACGATCAGCGCGATCGCAAGCAGCACGACCACGACGGCCATGACGATGACCGCCCGCTCCACGCCCGTGCGTTTTTTCATGCCGCTCACCCTTCCAGTTTGGCGATGCCGGCGTCGATCCGGCGCAGGGTCTCGTCCCGGCCGAGGATGCGGCAGATCTCCACCGCGCCGCCGGGCGTCACCGCGCGGCCGGACACCGCAATGCGCACCGGCCACATTACCTTCGCGTTTTTTACTTCCAGCCGCTCGGCCAGATCCTTCATGGCCGCAAGCAGCGTCTCATCATCCCACGCCGGGAGCTCGGCGAGCAGCGGGCGCACCGTTTTGAGCATCTCGAGCGAGACGGCGGGGTCGGTCTTGGACTTCTTATTGGTATAGAGCGTGATGTCATACTCCGGCAGCGCGTCGAAGAAATCCACCTTCTCCGGAATGTCCGTAAGCACCTCGCAGCGCTGCTGCAGCAGCGGCGCGATCTGCGCGGGGTCGATGGTGGGGTTTTTCACCGTCTGGCGGATATAGGGCGCGGCCACGGCGGCGAACTGCTCCGGCGTCATGGCGCGGATATACGCGCTGTTGAAGTACTTGAGCTTGTCGATATCGAAGATGGCCGGAGACTTGGAGATGCCCTTGATGTCGAACGCCTCCACGAGCTCGGGCAGCGAATAGATCTCCCGCTCGCCGCCGGGCGCCCAGCCGAGCAGTGCCACATAGTTGACCACGGCCTCCGACAGGTAGCCCTGCGCGATCAGATCCTCATACGACGGGTCGCCGTGGCGCTTGGACATCTTGTTGTGCTGGTCGCGCATGACCGGCGAGCAGTGGATATACTTCGGGATCTCCCAGCCGAAGCCCTCATAGAGCAGGTTATATTTCGGCGTGGACGACAGGTACTCCGACCCGCGCACAACGTGCGTGATGCCCATGAGATGGTCGTCGATGACGTTGGCAAAGTTATACGTCGGCAGACCGTCGCGCTTGATGAGCACCTGATCGTCGAGCGTGTCGTTATCGACCGTGATGTCGCCGAAGATCTCATCATGGAACGTGGTCTTGCCCTCGCGCGGGATCTTCTGACGGATGACATAGGGCTTGCCGGCCGCGAGATTGGCCGCGATCTCTTCCTCGCTCAGGCGCGAGCAGCGGCCGTCATATTTGTGGATGACCGCGCCGTCGGAAACATTTTCTTCGGCGGCATCGTCCTTATCGCAGAAACAGCGGTAGGCGTGGCCGCGCGCGATGAGCAGCTCGGCATATTCTTTATAGAGTCCCCGCCGCTCGGTCTGGACATACGGGCCGACCGGGCCGCCGACATCCGGGCCTTCGTCATGCGTCAGGCCGCAGGCGCGCATGGTGCTGTAAATGACATCGACCGCGCCCTCGACATAGCGTCCCTGATCGGTGTCCTCAATGCGCAGGATGAACTTACCGCCGGCGTGCCGCGCGATCAGGTACGTATACAGCGCCGTGCGCAGATTGCCGACGTGCATATAGCCCGTCGGGCTCGGTGCAAAGCGGGTGCGCACCTCGCCGTGCGGGATGCGCTGCTCCATGTCTTCAAACCACTTTTGATCTTTCATATTCTCTGTATCCTCCGGATAGATAAACCATAATTATTTATATCTTATTTTACATCGCATGGATTGTCAAGGAACTTTCTGTGTTGTATTCCACCACAGGTTGTGGTACAATATTCGAACAAATACGAATTTTCAGCACAACAGTTAAGGAAGTAATCAAAATGGAAGAAAAAACAGCAAAAAAAGTGATGCTCTCCGGCATCCAGCCCTCCGGTGATCTGACGCTCGGGTCTTATTTGGGCGCGATCAAAAACTGGAGCGAGCGCGCCGAGATCTTTGACTGCTATTATTTCATGGCCGACCTGCACTCGATCACCGTGCGGCAGAACCCCGCCGACCTGCGCCGCCGCACCATCGAGCAGCTCGCGCAATACATCGCCTGCGGTCTCGACCCGGAAAAGAACACGCTCTTCATCCAGAGCCATGTGCCCGCGCACACCCAGCTCGGCTGGGTGCTCAACTGCTACACCATGTTCGGCGAGCTCTCGCGTATGACGCAGTTCAAGGACAAGAGCGCCAAAAACGCCGAGAATATCAACGGCGGCCTGTTCACCTACCCCGCCCTGATGGCGGCGGACATTCTGCTCTATCAGCCGGACTACGTTCCCGTCGGCAGCGACCAGAAGCAGCACGTCGAGCTCTGCCGCGACGTGGCCACCCGCTTCAACAACATCTACGGCGACGTGTTCAAGATCCCCGAGCCGTACATTCCGAAGATCGGCGCGCGCGTCATGAGTCTCGTCTCGCCGGAAAACAAAATGTCCAAATCTGACAAAGACCCCAACGGTACCGTGTACCTGCTCGACCGTCCGGAGGATATCATGCGCAAGTTCAAAAAGGCCGTCACGGACTCCGACACCGAGCGCTGCGTGCGCTATGACCTGGCGAACAAGCCCGGCGTGTCCAACCTCATGAGCATCTACTCCGCCTGCACCGGCAAGACCTTCGAGGAGATCGAGGCGGAATTTGACGGCAAGGGCTACGGCGCGTTCAAGCCCGCCGTCGGCGAGGCAGTCGTCGAGACGCTGCGCCCCATCCGCGAGGAGAGCGAGCGTCTGCTCAAGGACAAGGCCTACCTCGAGAGCGTCTACAAGGCCGGCGCGGAAAAGGCGTCCTACATTGCCAACAAAACGCTGCGCAAAGTCTATAAGAAGGTCGGCTTCGTCGCCAAATAATACTTACATTATTGGAGATCGGTTCTCATGTTTCTTAACACTGCTGTCTGGATCAAAGTCATGCTAGCGATCCTCATCGCGTTCGTGGTCAGCTTTGCGCTGACGCCGGTCGTCAAGATCCTGGCGCAAAAAGTTGGCGCCATGGATGTACCGGGCGAGGCCCGGCGCGTGCACGATCACCCCATCCCCCGCATGGGCGGTCTGGCCATCTTTCTGGGCTTCATCGTGTCGATGCTCCTGTTCGTGGACATCACGCAGGAGGTGCGCGGCATTCTGCTCGGGTCGATCATCATCGTCATCACCGGCGTGATCGACGACATCATCTCCCTGCGTGCGTGGACGAAGTTTCTGATCCAGATCCTCTCCGCCGTCATCGCCGTGCTGCACGGCGTGGTCATCAACGTCGTGTCGAACCCGAACGTGTTCAGCAGTCAGGAGGCCATCGTCCTTGGATGGCTCGCCATTCCGCTGACCGTGCTGTGGATCGTCGGCATCACGAACTCCGTCAACCTGATCGACGGGCTGGACGGTCTGGCCGTCGGCGTGTCGACCATCAGCTGCGTGACCATTCTGGTCGTGGCGCTGCTCGTGTCGGAGCCGAACGTGGCGCTCATCGTCGCGGCACTCGCCGGCGCGTGCATCGGCTTCATGCCCTACAACCTCAACCCCGCCCGCATTTTCATGGGCGACACCGGTTCCCTGCTGCTCGGCTACGTGCTGGCCACGGTGTCGGTGCTCGGATTGTTCAAGTTCTACGCGATCGTCACGTTTGTCGTGCCGGTGCTCGCGCTGGCCGTGCCGCTATCGGACACGCTCTTCGCGTTCTGCCGCCGCATCCTGCACGGACAGAGCCCGTTTCACGCTGACCGCGGCCATTTTCACCACAAGCTCATGGATCTCGGTCTGAACCAGAAGCAGGCCGTTGCGATCCTCTATGCCATCAGCGCCACGCTCGGCCTCGCCGCCGTCGTGCTCACGACAAAGGGATCTATCCGCATCGCGCTGCTCATCCTCGCACTGCTGATCGGCTTTGTCGTGTGCGCCTTCATCCGCAAGAGCGTGCACAAGCACCACATTGACGTGGAGCTGCAGGAGGCGAAGGAAGCGGCCGAAGCAGCCGAACAGGCAAACAACGCCGCTGCCGCCGAAGCACCTGCACAGGAGGTCAACGATGAGCAAACGCATTAAAGTCATGTCCGTTTTCGGCACGCGGCCGGAAGCGATCAAAATGGCGCCGCTCGTGCTGGAGCTGCAAAAGCATCCCGAGATCGAGAGCATCGTGTGCATTACGGCGCAGCACCGGGAAATGCTCGACTCTGTCATGGACTGTTTCGGCATTCGTGCCGACTACGATCTCAACATCATGCAGCAGGGGCAGGATCTGACCGCGATCACAACGCGCGTGCTTGAGCGGATGCGCGAAGTGCTCGGTGAGGTGCAGCCGGACATCGTGCTTGTCCACGGCGACACCACGACGACGTTTGCCGGCGCGCTCGCCGCGTTTTACGCCAAGATCCCCGTCGGCCATGTCGAGGCCGGTCTGCGCACGTACGACCGCTGGTCTCCCTTCCCGGAGGAGATGAACCGCTCGCTCGTCGGCCGCATTGCCACGCTGCACTTCGCACCGACCGCAAACAACGCCCACAACCTCGAGCGCGAGGCCGTGGAGGGCGACATTTTCGTCACCGGCAACACCGTGATCGACGCCATGGCCTACACCGTCCGCGGGGAGCAGTTTGTCTCGGACGAACTGCGGCAGGTCGATTTTTCGCGCCGGGTCATCGCCATGACCTGCCATCGGCGCGAGAACTACGGCCAGCCCATGCGCAACATCTTCACCGCCGTGCGCCGCCTGGCGCTCAACTATCCGGATGTCGAGATCGTCTATCCCGTGCACCTGAGCCCGGTCGTGCGCAGCACGGCGGAGGAGCTGCTCGGCGGCGTGCCGAACATCCGGCTCATCGCGCCGCTTGACGCCGTGGACATGCACCGGCTCATGGCGCGCAGTTACATGGTCATGACCGATTCCGGCGGCATTCAGGAGGAAGCACCCGCACTCGGAAAACCCGTGCTCGTGCTCCGGCGCGAGACGGAGCGGCCGGAGGCCGTCACTGCCGGCACCGTCAAGCTCGCCGGCACGGACACGGAGGAGATCTACCGTCTGGCTGCCGAGCTGCTGGACGATCCGGCCGCCTATGACCGGATGGCCAAGGCCGTCAACCCCTATGGCGACGGGCGGGCCTGCCCGCGCATCGCGCAGGCGATCCTGAGCCATTTTCTCGGCGCACAGCCGCCCGAGCCGTTTGTGCCCACGCACTAAAGAAACAGCATCCCGCCGAGGATGAACAGCAGCTCCTTGTCGCCGCTCTCGCGGTACATGAGGTATAACACCAGGATCAGCAGCAGATCCTCGCTTTCGAGGTCTGCGAGCGAAAATTTCTGCAGCAACTGCTGCAAGCCGCCGCCGGGCAAGCCCGGCGGCGGCTTGTTGTTTCCGGCAGGCGGCGCGGGCGGGCGCGGACGGATAGATCTTTGTTTGTGGATATTGCTCTCTTATTAATTTTGCTGTTTTTACTCCATCCA
>OGZK01002176.1_pt1 | contig 17377 bp, 16 predicted proteins | sample 1576791 | NCBI WGS metagenome assembly OGZK01 (sample SAMEA3541556, study PRJEB24748) | human gut metagenome | biome: human gut; feature: human-associated habitat; material: faeces | place: China | collected 2012
GCTTCGCTCAAACAATACGGGCTCGTGCGTCTTGCTTCGCAAGACGTTCCCTCGCTCCCCTAAGAAAGCTTTCAAACACTGCGGCGTGGCTATTGAAAGTCTGATTACAAAAATCAGTTGAATCACTTACTTTTACTTTGCTACAGCTCGAGCGATAGACAAACAACGCGCTTCTACGCACATTTCGGCGTCCCGCACCATCTGCAATTCTGCGTGGCAGAACAGCATAAACCCCGACTACAAATCATAGTCGGGGTTTGTTATTTGGTTTATGCCGAATATGCCTCTTATTTCGGCAGGTTGGCGAACAGCTTTACATTGTCGAATGTATATGTATACTTGCCGTCCTCAATGCCATGGATTATCTCGCAGACCTTGTCGTTATACGGAGTCGGCACGCCGTACTTTCTGCCGTAGGTGCAGACAACGCCGTTTATCGCGTCGACTTCGCACTTCTTGCCCTTTTCGAGATCCTGGAGCATGCTCGCCTTGAGAAGCCTGTGCTTCTTGATGCATATCGGGATGAGCGCGAAGGATATCTTCTTCTTTATGCCGTTGCCCTTGTAGTCGAGGAGCTTGACGATATCTTTGCCCTGAACCGGCTCGATTTTTATTCCCGCCGCCGCGGCAACATCGATGCACTCCTTTATGAGATTCTGGCAGCAGACACGCGAGGTCTTGTTCTCCGCGGCATCGCCGAAAGTGCCGCCGATAACGGCAGACATACCGCTGAACGCGGCGTTGATGAGCAGCTTCGACCAGCGGACGCCCATGAAGTTATCCTCAACCTCGACGGGGCACATCTTCTCAAGCAGAGCCTTCACCTGCATGAGCTTTTCGTCCTTTTGACCGTTCATTCTGCCGAGACCGAAGCTCATGCTGTCGGGCTCGCTCGTGAGCTCCGACACACCCTTGCCGTGGAGCGTTGCACCCCATGCGACGGTGCAGCCCATCGTTCTGTCCTCGCCAACGACCTCGGAGACAGAGAGCTCCGGCAGTCCGTTCTGAAGCGTGCAGACGATGCAGTCGTCGGTCATATTCTTCTGAAGCTTCTTTAAAACATTGACATTGTCGAGCTGCTTTGTCAGCAGGATTATCAGCTCATATTTTTCGGTCATCTCGTCGGGAGTCAGCGCGTGAACCGGGACGGTCATATTGACAGTGCCAATTATCTTCGCGCCATTTTTGTTGAGCGCGTCGACATGTTCGCGGTTGCGCGTGATAAGATCGACATCCACGCCCGCCTTTGCGAGATATGCGCCGAGCACGGTGCCGAGCGACCCTGCGCCGTAAATTGCGGTTTTCATAGAAATCCCCTCTTTGATAAAATTTTATCGATATGATTATATCACGCAGAGCGGCGATTTACAAGAAAACTTTTCGTTCCCTGCGGAGTATGTCCGCGAGAATTATTTTGATTTATCCCAATAGGGGTAATCGGTAAACACGAACTTTCCCTCCGCATTTTTCCCTGTCGGCAGCTTGACATAGATGATATCGTCAACCGAGCGTTTTCTTACGGCCATAACAACCGTGAAATTCCCGTTGCCGTCATCCTCGACGTGATGCATCCAGCTGTTATAGGAGACTTCGCCGTCGTTTTTCTTATATGCTACATATATGTTGTCGTTATGCTCTATCAAATCCCTGTCGGCGACAGCTTGGCTCAGTATTTTATCTGTAAACTCCTCGGAAAAGACCTCTAAAAATTTTTTGCGGACCTCTTCCATCGTGGTCACATACCGGTATTGGGGGAACATTGGAATATACTTTCTGAATCTTATTGTCACGGGCTTCTCCCCGGCGGAATACTCGCCCGCAAAATTCAGAGTCAGCCAGAGGCTTCGCGCCTTATCCGCCAAATCCCGCGCGTCGGTCTCATGCAGAATAGACCCGTCCTCGGGATAAAGCTCATACCCGTTTATGCCGTGCAGGCTTTCTATTATTTCTCGCTTGTCGCTCTCATAGGTCTCCCAAAGCGCAAGCGCGGCCTCGGAAACTTTTTCCGGGTATGCGTTTATCCGATAATGGTCGCGCGCCGTAACAAACAGGGTGTTTTCGTCCGAAACAAGCCGCCCCACTTCCACTCTGCCCTTGTAGGAGTCCGAGGAATAGCCGTTGCCGGTATCGATTATAAAGAACGTGAGCTCATCGCCGTCCGTTTTATCGACGTAAAACGCCACCATGCCCTCCGAAAAACCGGCGCTGACTACGCCTACCCAACTTTTGGGCAGCGAAATCGCATAGCTTCCTTCGGAAAACTCGGTGCTTCTTATTTTATTCGAGGTTATCAGCCTGTTAATCCCGTCTCTTAATGTTTGGTAATTTTTCGGGAAGTTATTGCTCCCGCTCGCCTCAATCTCCGTTCCGTCCGACAAGACAGCAGAAAAGCTCATCGAGCTTCCGTCGAGAACATCGGGGGGATTTGCGCCTCGGAAGCCCGCCCATTCATCTATTCTGCAATTTCCGAACAGGGCGCACACCTCGCGGTAGAGATTCTCGTCCCCGTCAACCGAGCGGATGACATCGCGGGATTCGACAAAGCAGGACAGCTCGTTATCCCAGTCGTTCGAGCTCATATAATACTCAAGATGTACTCCGTCCTCTGTTTTGCATCCCTCATACACGGCGTTCTGTGCCGAGCAGTTGTTCTCCGTCAGCTTAAAGCTTTTAAATTCCATAGGATCGCCTCCGTAGTCATTGTTCTGTTTCGATGAACACGCGGGAAAAATCAGCAAGAGAATACACACGAGTGCAAAAGAAATAAAGCGCTTTTTCATTTTCCTGTTACCTTTCCTTGATATGCCGCACTGCGCCAAAAGAGCAAGGGCTTCGGTTCTCTTATATCCGTTATATTTTCTGTTCCGAACAAGTCACTCCTTTATAAGCTCATTTCTCAATATTAATTATATCATAACGCATTGATTTTTCAAGAAATAGCCGCAAACTCGAGAGTTTGCCTCCAAAAAAGCTGCCGGGCACAAAAAGCCCTTTAAAAATGCAGAAAAACTCCCGAACAGCAATGCTGTCCGGGAGCTGATATTCGTCTTGTAAGCGGTAAAAATTCAGCGCTTCGAGAACTGGGGTGCACGGCGAGCGCCCTTGAGACCGTACTTCTTTCTTTCGGTCATTCTCGGGTCTCTGGTCAGGAAGCCTGCCTTCTTGAGTGCGGGGCGAAGCTCTGCATCATACTGAAGGAGTGCTCTGGAAATACCGTGGCGGATAGCACCTGCCTGGCCGGTCACGCCACCGCCGTTGACGCGGCAGATGACATCGAGCTTTTCGCTGGTGCCTGTAAGAGCGAGAGGCTGGCGGACGATGAGCTTGAGGGTCTCAAGGCCGAAATAATTGTCAATCTCTCTGTCGTTGATGATGATCTTGCCGGTGCCGGCATAAAGACGGACTCTGGCGACTGATTTCTTTCTGCGGCCTGTGCCGTAGAAGTAAGGAACTGAATCGTACATTATTTATTGCCTCCCTTCATTAAAGAGCCCACTCTTCGGGCTTCTGTGCTTCGTGCTTGTGCTCAGCGCCTCTGTAAACGCGGAGTCTGGTCAGAGCGGTGCGGCCCAGAGTAGAATCGGGCAGCATACCCTTAACTGCAAGCTCGACAGCGAACTCGGGCTTTGTCTTCATGAGGGTGCTGTACTTGACCTCTTTCATGTTGCCGATATAGCCGGTGTGATGATAATACATCTTCTGGTTGAGCTTGTTGCCGGTGAGGACAGCCTTCTCAGCGTTGATGATGATTACATGATCGCCGCAGTCGGCGTGAGGAGCGAATGTGGGCTTATGCTTGCCGCGAAGAAGGACGGCAGCCTGAACTGCTACCTTGCCGAGAGGCTTACCGGCAGCATCGATGACATACCACTTACGGGTTATGTCGCCCGCTTTGGGCATATAAGTTGACATACTTGTTACCTCCGATTTCTTAATGCTACGATATATTACCACATCGCTCTATGCTTGTCAAGCACTTTTTCTTTAAATTTTAATTTATGTTTTGCTATCTCCGTTTTTCTCAAGTTTTCTCGTTTTTTCATACCATTTGCTCGCTTATGATTTACGAAAAAATTTTGCCGATAGCGCGATAAAATCGACAATCTGCCGCTCAAATTGACTTTATCCCCGGCATAGTATATAATAAATGTATTATATAAGCACACGGAGGCAGACATGAAAAAAGAAGAGATAAAGCGCATGAACGATCTCTATCACCTGTCGCAGGAGAGGGATCTGAGCGAAGAAGAATTCGCCGAATGGGAGGGTCTCAAAAAGCAGTATGTCGCCGATTTCAAGGCGAGCCTTACAGCCCAGCTCGACAATACATATATAATAGACGACAAAGGCAACAAGCGCAAGCTCGAAAAGAAGTCGGGCGACAAGTAATCTGCGCGGACACAAAAACGAAAGAGTGATATTATGTTTTGCAGAAATTGCGGAAAACAGCTCGAAGACGGATTCAAGGTCTGCCCATATTGCGGCGAACCGGTGAGCCTCGCGGAGAGCGACGCCAGACGCGCGGCACAGGAGCAGACCGCCGCAGAAGATACTCAGCCCGTACATAATGATATTCCGAAAGAACCGGCTCCCCTGCCTGCTCCCGCACCTGTTCAGCCGAAAGCGAACAAGAAGCCCGAGCAGGAAAGCGAAAGCACCGGCGGATGGAAAGTTCTCGGATTTTTCCTCGGCTTCTTCGGTCCGCTGCTGTGGTTTCTGCCGTTCGTCAGCCTCGTGCTCTATCTAATATGGAAGAGCGACAAGCCGAAGGTCGCAAATGGTATCGGTCAGTTTACGCTGATAGGTCTCGCGGTCGGCGTGGGACTCGCAGTTATTATTGCGATAATCGTCGGAGTGCTGTTTGCGATAACCGCGTCGATGACTGTGTTTGAAATGATACGCAGCTTCTTCCACGGTTCGCTCGGCGGGATAAACGATCTCGTCAGAAGTCTCCCGTTCATCGACTGAGCAACATAAAAATATTGAAACCGCCCGTGTTTTTTCCTTCAGAAATTCGGGCGGTATTTTTTGCGCACTTTTGAATTTATTCATTGATATTCATTCAATATTCAGCAATTATTCATCGATTCATTTCCGCAAGCGGTAAAGCTTTCCTCCTTGCTAATGTGGATAACTATGTGGATAATGTGGATAACTTTTATGTTTTGATGACTATTCGGAATATATACGTAAAGTAAAAAACTTTACAGTTTGATTTTAATAACTATATGGAAATATTCTGCATAAGCCGCATATGCAGTGACAAAAAAATTAACCCGGTTGCAGGAAAACTTGCAGCCGGGTTTTATGCATAAAATTTTACGCGTGATTTTTGTCTATTTTGCCAATATCAGACGTTCGCGAGAGCCGCGTCAAGATCGGAGATTATATCATCGACATTCTCTGTTCCGACGGAAAGTCTGACAAGATTTTCATAGACTCCGCAGTCGTCGAGCTCCTGTGCGGTGAGCTGGCGGTGGGTCGTGCTAGCCGGGTGCAGGCAGCAGGTGCGGCTGTCCGCAACATGGGTGACTATCGCCGCGAGCTTGAGGCTGTCCATGAATCTGACCGCGTCCTCTCTGCCGCCTTTTATTCTCAGCGAAATGACGCCGCAGGTGCCGTTGGGCATATACTTCTGCGCAAGGTCATAGTATTCGTCGCCCTCGAGGCCGGGATAGCGGACGGACTCGATCTTCGGATGAGCATTCAGGAACCTTGCAACGGCGAGAGCGTTTGAGCAGTGGCGCGGCATACGCAGATGCAGAGTCTCGAGCCCGAGGTTGAGCAGGAATGCGTTCATCGGGGACTGAATTGAGCCAAGGTCGCGCATAAGCTGAGTCGTGCACTTTGTTATATATGCAGCCTTGCCGAACTGCTCGGTGTATACAACACCGTGGTACGACTCGTCGGGAGTTGTAAGTCCCGGGAACTTGTCGTTCTGAGTCCAGTCGAAGTTGCCGCTGTCAACTATAACTCCGCCTACGCTTGTCGCGTGGCCGTCCATATATTTTGTGGTCGAATGGGTAACTATATCCGCGCCGAACTCAAACGGGCGGCAGTTTATCGGGGTCGGGAAAGTGTTGTCGACTATCAGCGGTACGCCGTGGGAATGAGCCGCTCGCGCATACTTCTCAATATCGAGCACAACGAGCGAGGGATTAGATATAGTCTCGGCAAACACGGCTTTTGTGTTATCTTTGAATGCCGCGTTGAGCTCCTCCTCCGTCGCATCGGGGCGAACGAAAGTGAAATCTATGCCGAGCTTTCTCATCGTGACATTGAAAAGATTGAAAGTTCCGCCGTATATCGCGGACGCGGCAACGACATGGTCGCCTGCGGAGCAGATATTGAAAACGGAGAAGAACGACGCCGCCTGGCCGGACGAAGTGAGCATCGCGCCGACGCCGCCCTCAAGGTCGGCTATCTTCGCGGCTACGCAGTCGTTTGTCGGGTTCTGGAGACGGGTGTAGAAATATCCGGACTCCTGCAGATCGAAGAGCCTGCCCATCTGCTCGCTCGATTCGTATTTATATGTCGTGCTCTGGACTATCGGCACAACGCGCGGCTCGCCGTTTTTCGGAGTATAGCCGGACTGCACGCACTTTGTTTCTATATTAAAGCTCATTTTGTTTTCTCCTTTTTGTCAGTCTTTGAGAAAATGACCCATAAGGTCGAAGCCGGGATCAACAAAATTGCCGGTCTCGGATGCTGATTTTTCATTTATGCTCGCAACGCCGCTGTCAAGCTCTTTGCATTTACGGTAAATCAGATACGGCACGGGGTCGGATGCGTGGGTGCGGGTCGATATCGGGGTCGGATGATCCGGCAGAACCATGACTTTATAATCGTCCTGAGTGTTGAGATAGTCAAGGATTATAGGCATTATGCGGCTGTCGATAAGCTCGATTGCTTTGACTTTATTTTCGGGCTCGTTTCTGTGGCCGCACTCGTCGGGAGCCTCGACATGGATATAGACAAGGTCCTGACCTTTACGCCATTCGTCGATTGCGGCGTTCGCTTTGCCCTCGAAATTCGTGTCGATATAGCCGGTTGCGCCCTCGACTTCGGGTGTGTTCATGCCGGCGCAGATGCCGATGCCCTTGAGCAGGTCGACTGCCGAGACGATGCTGCCTTTCACGCCGAACTTCTCTTCAAAGGACGGCAGAGCAGGACGGCTTCCCTCGCCCCAGAGCCAGATAGAATTTGCGGGGAGCTTGCCCTCGGCTATTCTCTTCTTGTTCACGGGGTGATCTTTAAGAAGGTCGTAGCTCTCGCGCATCATGGCAATGAGCTTTTCGGCGTTCGGCGAAGTCGAAAGATATTCGCCGATAACTCTGCCGGAGATATCATGCGGAGGAGTCATCTTGCCGAGATCCGTCGTGCCGTTATGTACGATAAGGCAATGGCGATAAGCCACGCCGCTGTAAAAATCAAATTCGCTGCTGCCGAAATGCTCCTGCACGGTTTTAATTATCTGCGCCGCCTCTTCGGTCGAGATATCGCCGCCGGAGTAGTCGAGCATGGCCTTTGCGCCGTAATCCGCCTCGTCGCTCAAGGTGACAAGGTTGCAGCGCAGAGCGATATCCGTTTCGCTCATCTTGACTCCGATGCTGACCGCCTCAAGGGGCGAGCGTCCTGTGTAGCACTTCTTCGGATCGAATCCGAGCACGCTCATATTTGCAACATCGCTGCCGGGTTTGAGTCCCACGGCAACGGTTCTGACAAGTCCGACTTCACCCTTCGACGCGAGCGCATCGATATTGGGCTTCTTTGCGACTTCCATCGGCGTCTTGCCGCCGAGAGCCTCAACGGGATAATCCGCCATGCCGTCGCAGAGAACTACAGCATATTTCATATATCTTCACCCTTTCAGAGAATTTATGCACAAACAATGCATATCGGGCGCGGCAAGTTCGGTTAGCATATGCATACTTGCCCGCCGCTGATTTAATTATATCATAAAGTATCAGCGCATTAAAGCAAAAATTAAGAGAGAATATACATATATACTATATAAAAAAGAGTGCAAAATGACGAAAAATTATTTGTCAAAATGCGCTTGCAGCATATAATTGAGCGAGGCACAATGATATAATCGATTTGGAAGAAATATTCAAAAGGAGGATACATATGACGAGAAAATTATTCGCGCTTTTGCTCGCGTGCCTGCTGATTCTCATGAGCTTCACGGCGTGCGGCAGCAAAACGCCCGAAGCGGACACAACTGCGGCAGAAAACACAACTGCGGCAGAAGTCAACGCGCAGACGAGCGCAGAAGAGACGAACTCCGAAGCGGTATCCGAATCCGCAGAGGAGAGCACTGCTCAGAGCGCACAGAAACCGACGGCAGACAAGCCGGCATCAAAGCCCGCAGCAACTGCAAAATCGAATAATTCCGGTTCAGCTTCAAAAGGCAAGCTTGAAGTCAGCGCAGGAAGCGTCAAAAGCATCGCCGGCGCAAAAGTGCTCAGGGCGTGGAAACTCAATTCAAACGGAGTGAATATTGAAATCCATCGCATAGCATACGGACCGCAGATAACTCAGGCTTTCAAAAAAGCGAACGCGGACGGAGCAATCGACTATGATAAAACAGTCACCTATCAGCCTATAATCAATGTTGCGATAATCACCTGCTCGCCCGAGCATATCGGTGTTGCCTCAAGTCAACAGCTTCTCGGCACAAATGTCGGCAAGGTTGAGGATATGGGCAGAAAGAGCGGCGCGCTCATAGCGATAAACGGCGAGGACGGCTCAACATACAAAAGAGGTGCGCCGACAATTCGCAACGGCTCGGTCGTTTCGACTGATGGTCAGGGGCAGAAACGACTGTTGATATACAAAAACGGCACATGGAAAGTCGATACGCTCACAAACGAGAACTGCAAATCGTATATCTCACAAGGCGTCTACAATTCCCTGCGCTATCAAAGACAAGTCATAACAAACGGCAAGGCAACCAACGAGCACGACACTTATTATCACAACCGCACGGTGTTCGCGCAGATATCGGAGAACAAGTATATCATGGCTGTCGGCGAATTCATGCCGCTCGACAATATGATGAAAGTCCTCATAGCATACGGCGCGAGAAATGCGTTTTTGCTAAACGGCGGCAACTGCTCGTCGATGTATGTCAAGGGCATCGGCAACACGACCGGCACAAAAGCGACTCAGCTCAAGAATCTCAACAAGCCGTGCGTTATCGAGAGCGAATTTTTCGCGGCAAACGGCATGCTCGGGCTCAACTCCGCCGGGAAGCAGAAGCTGGGCGGACCTTGCAACGAACTCGACATAGTATATGTAAAATAAAACAGAAGGGGTGAGACGATGAAAAAGGCTTTCAGAGCGGCTGCAATTGCGGCAATTCTGCTGTTTGCGCTGACATTTATCGGGAGCGCAAAAATCAAAAGCACATCGGCTCACCTGCTGTTTTCTTCGTCCGTCAGCGTCGGTGGAAATGAATCGCGGGAAGTCACGCTCAAGAGCGGCGACAGAATAGCCATCGGCTCATATCTCGGCGAGCCTATTATATGGAGAGTCATCGAAACGGGCGACAAAACTCTGCTCATGAGCGAAAAAGTGCTGTGCTTTAGGGCGTTCGACCCGTCTGAGGACGGCATCGGCAGTTCCGATTATCTCGCCTCTCCCCTGCGCGCATGGCTCAATTCGGAGAGCGGATTTTTAAATCCGGAGAATTTTTCAGATAATGACCTTTCGCTCATATCTCCCGACCGAAACGGCGATTTGATATTCCTGCCGTCAAAAGATATGCTCAAAAATATAAGCACCGCCGACCGCCGCAGAAGCCCGACCGAGCAGTGCATCAAAAATGATACTTCGCGCTATTTAACTCTGCGCAAATACTGCTGGTATTGGACAAGCTCGCCGGTTTCGACAAATCAGAGCAGCGTTACGGCGGTCACCACGACCGGCGGATTCTATAAAACGCTCGCGGCGGACGAGCTGTGCGGCGTATGCCCGGCGATGTATCTTCGCAGCGGTATTCTCGTTCTTTGCGGAAGCGGAACCGCCGAAAATCCGTATGCGTTGGCGGGAGGTGGCGAAAGATGAGAGAAAAGCTGAAAGAATTTCAAAACTCTCCGCGCTCGATAATCGCCGCATTCTCCGCCGCCGTGCTGTTTTTCTGCACAGTATTCACGCGGCTGATACTAAAAACCGACGACGGTCACTTTCTCGGCATACTCCACCGAAACGGATTCACGGTAACAAGCTGGCTACACGAGCGGTACACGACCGTGTCCGGGCGGATAGTCGGCGAATGGCTGATGATAAATTTTCTGCGCCTGCCGCTCATTTTCTGGAAGCTGTTCATCGCCGCGCTGATAATATATATAATGTATTTTCTCTGCCGCCTGTCGGACTTTTTCGGCGAAAAGACAGATATAAGACAGAGATATATCTTCGCCTGCTCGGTGCCGTTGGCAGTATTCCTGCCATGCCTCAACCCGTCGGTGTTTTGGTTTGCGGGTTCGTTCACATTCCTCGTTCCGTTCGCCGCCTTGCTTATCGCGGTAACTCCGCTCACATTCGAGGTGTTCGGCGGGCGCGTGAATCCCATGGCATATGTCGCCGCCGCGATTGCTTCTGTCGTCGCGGCATCTCAGGAGCAGTCCTGCGCCGCGGCGCTCGCGCTGCAAGTGATTCTGCTGATTTTTTCGGCATATCAATGCAAACTCGGATTCCGTCAATTCATCCCGCTCCTGCCGAGCGCAGTTTCCGCCGCGGTGTTGGTTCTCTCTCCCGGACTTCGCGGGCGCGGAGCGATGGAAGCAGCGTCGGGTTTTGAAAGATTCTCTAAAATGAATATATTTGAAAGACTGCTCTGCGGATTTTCAAATTATTTCGCATTTTCATTTTTCTTCTCGCTGATAACAGCAGCTGTTTTTCTCGTTCTGCTCGGCGCATCGGTATATGAAGCGTTCGGCGGCTCGCGGAAAATAAAGAAAATTATATCAGTCTTTGCAATATTCGCCTCGGTGCTGTGCGTCGGAGTCAACGCCGCATATATTATTATCCGCCGCACCACCCCGGACAAGGGCTTTGAAAAGATGTTCAAGAGCGGCAACTATCTTCCGCTCGAACTCGCGGTTACCGCGCTCTGTTTTGTCTTTCTCTTTAGTATTTTCATTCTTATAGCGGCGCTCATCAAAAAGAACAAAAAGCTCGGTTTCACCGTCGGCGTGCTGTTCAGCGCCGCTGTCTGCTGCGCTGCAGTGCTCGGATTCTCTTCGTCCGTCTACGCCTCCGGTCAGCGCGTGTTTTACTACACCGAGATGTTCACGCTCATCGCCTGCGCAGCGATGTATTCTTCACTTTCCGATAGCAAAGCGAAAAAATTCGCGGGATATGCAGTCCCGACAGCCGCATTTATTTTCTATATTATCAATTGTTTCACCTACACATTCCTTGAGATACCCATAATGGGCTAAAATAAATTGTAAAGCGATTTGCTTTACAATTTACACGCTTATTTTTTAGCGCAAAAATCAAAGCTCCCGTGCGACTTTCCCGATATATCAACACATTCGGGGACGCATTGGAGCTTTTGTTTTTTTATTTATAAATCATGTAAAGCTTAACAGCTTGTCATCAATGACCGTGCGGAACGACATCGAGTTTATCATGTTCCTCGCCGAGATCGGCGCGCAGTAGCGCAAAGAACACTATCGCGAGCAATATTTCGGCGCACCAGATGGTCTTGCCGCCGAGATAGCCGCAGAGAAAAGTTGAAGCGACCGCGCCCACGACAAACGAGCCTATCATCAGCAGATGCGCGAACATCTTGCCGCGCGCCTCTTTATTTCCGCTGCGAAGCCACTTGACGAGGTTCGAGCCGACCTGGCGGACATGGTTGGTGCAGAAGGTAGTCGCCATCGGAATCTTTTTCGCCTGGCGGAATGTATTGAACTGCATCGAAGCGATAAAATTCACAGCCACCTGGCAGATCTGCGGCGGCGCATCGTCCGGGACGAAGCCGAGCGCAAATATCCACGCCATTTCAAACGCCACGAACGCCGTGTCCCAGCGGACTATCTTGCGGCGGTTTATATGCTTGGGCAGAAATTCCGAAATGACCGTGCCGAGCAGATAAGCCGAAGCGGGCAGGAGATAATACAGCGCCTTGCGCCAATTTCCGCGCCCGAGCTGAACCGCCATGAGCACGAAGTTCGCCGTCTGCGCGTTGCAGAACACGCCGCCCTTTTGAACATAAGTATATGCGCCGAAAAATCCGCCGACCGCTATCATGACGGCAAAAATCCAGAGCTTTTCGCATTCGAGAAGCTCTTCCTCTTTTTTGAGAGCCTTTTCTTTCATCGTTCACCACACCGTTTCTTTTCTACAACGCATAAGTTTATCACTGCTCCCCGTCTCTGTCAAGGAACGGGAAATAGCCGCAGCATCTTGAAAAAAAGCCGTTTTCATGGTATTATTTAGGGTATTATATACCATTATAGAATGCAATATATAAAAGAGGAGAATAGCATGTCAAAGCTTTTGAAGTATTTGAAAAAATACAAAATTGAAAGTATTCTCGCGCCGTTTTTCAAGCTCATTGAAGTGGCGTTCGAGCTGACTGTTCCGCTGATAGTCTCAACTATAATCGATGTTGGCATAGAGAACGGCGACAAGGTTTATATTATCAAACGCTGCCTGCTGCTCGGTCTGCTCGGCATACTGGGTCTTTGCAGTACGCTTGTGGCGCAGTATTTCTCGGCGAAAGCGTCAGTCGGCTTCGCTACCGATATCCGCCACGCGCTCTTCCAGCATATCGGCAAGCTCTCTTATTCCCAGCTCGATTCGCTCGGCGCGCCGACGCTTATAACCCGCCTGACGGGCGACATAAATCAGGTTCAGACCGGAACAAACCTGACCCTGCGTCTCGTCCTGCGCTCGCCGTTCGTCGTGTTCGGCGCGGTGATAATGGCGTTCACGGTCGATGTAAAATCGTCGCTCGTGTTTGTCGTTGCGGTGCCCGCTCTCGCTGCGGTCGTGTTCGCGATAATGCTCGTGTGCATACCGATGTACCGCAAGGTTCAGCAGAAACTGGACGGACTGCTGAGCAAGACGCGCGAAAACCTGCTCGGCACCCGCGTTGTCAGGGCGTTCTGCAAAGAGGAAGAGGAAATTGCGGACTTTGACGCGAAGAACAGCGCCCTGACCGAGATGCAGACGGCGGTCGGCAGGATATCCGCTTTCATGAACCCCGCAACCTTCGTGCTCATAAACCTCGCGATAATCGCGCTGATATATGTCGGCGCAATACGCGTTGATTCCGGCGCCATTTCGCGCGGCGCGGTCGTTGCGCTCTATAACTACATGTCACAGATCCTCGTTGAGCTGATAAAGCTCGCGAATCTCATAATCAGCGTCACAAAGGCGATAGCCTGCGGCAACCGAATTCAATCGGTGCTCGATATCGAGCCCGGCACCGTCCCCGGCACTGTCACCGACGGCAACGAAAACAGCGAATATTCAGTCGAGTTTGACAAGGCGTGCCTGTCATATAACGGCAGCGAAGAATCGCTGCACAATATCGACCTCAAAATAAAGCGCGGCAGCTCGATAGGTGTTATCGGCTCGACCGGCTCGGGCAAAACCTCGCTCGTCAATCTTATTCCGCGATTCTACGATGTCACCGGCGGCTGCGTGCTCGTTGACGGCGTTGACGTGCGCGACTACGACACAAAGGCTCTGCGCTCGAAAATAGGCGTCGTCTCGCAGAAAAAAGCCCTGTTCGCCGGCACTGTCAGGGATAATATCCGCTTCGGCAAGCAGGACGCCACAGACGAAGAAATCTGGCAGGCGCTCGAAACGGCGCAGGCAAAGCAGATGATAGAGGACAAGAGCGGGCAGCTCGACTTTGTCCTCGAACAGGAGGGCAAGAACCTCTCGGGCGGTCAGCGCCAAAGAATGACTATAGCCCGCGCCCTCGTCAGAAAACCAGAGGTGCTCATCCTCGACGATGCGGCGAGCGCACTCGACTACGCCACCGGTGCGGCGCTGAACAAGGCGCTGAGAAACACCGACTTTGCCCCGACTGTCATCACTGTGTCACAGCGCGTTGCGGCGATAAGAAACACCGATACCATAGTAGTCCTCGACGAGGGCGAGATAGTCGGCATGGGCACGAACGACGAGCTTCTGCGCTCGTGCGAGGTCTACAAAGAAATTTTCGATTCCCAGCTTGAAAAGGAGGATGCGTAACCGTGAAGAACAAAACCGTTTTCAAGCGCGTTATCGCGGTCATCGGCCGCTCAAAGCTTCTGCTGTTCCTTTCGCTCATCCTCTCCGTTGCAAGCGTCATTCTCTCGCTGTATATCCCCGTCCTCGCCGGACGCGCGATAGACGGAATAAAGTTGCACGGCAACGTTGATTTTGAAGTCATAAAGAAGTGTCTTTTCGGCATTCTGATCTGCGCCATAGTCGGCGGAGTGCTCCAGTGGGTGATGAACATCATCAACAACCGCATAGCTTATAACACCGTGCGCGATATACGCTCAAAGGCGTTTTCGCATATGCAGACCCTGCCCGTGGCGTTCGCCGATTCCCACCCCTACGGCGATATCGTCAGCCGCATAACGGCGGACGCGGAGCAGTTTGCCGACGGACTGATTCTCGGCTTCTCCCAGCTGTTCACGGGCGTTGTCACGATAGCCGTGACGCTCGTTTTCATGCTCACTATATCGCCGCTCATCACTCTCGCGGTCGTGGTGCTGACCCCGATATCGCTGTTCACGGCGCGTTTTATAGCACGCCGCACTTATTCGATGTTCAAAAAGCAGTCCGAGACCCGCGGCGAGCAGACTGCGCTCATCAACGAGATGATACAGAATCAAAAGACCGTTCAGGCGTTTTCATATGAAGACAGAGCGGTTGAAAGATTCGACGATAGCAATGAAAAATTGCGCAAATATTCGCTCAAATCCATATTCTTCTCGTCGCTTACAAACCCGACCACCAGATTTATCAACAATCTTATCTACGCCGTAGTCGGGCTAATGGGCGGAATATTCGCCATCGGCGGCATGGTGACCGTCGGCGGATTTGTCAGCTTCCTCGCCTACTCGAACCAGTACACAAAGCCGTTCAACGAGATTTCCGGCGTCGTGACAGAGCTTCAGAATGCCCTCGCCTGCGCGGCAAGAATATTCGAGCTCATAGACGAAAAACCCGAGGAGTCGGACGAAAATTGCTCGGCGCTCAGCGACCCCGAGGGAAGCGTGGAGTTCGACAATGTCCGCTTCTCATATGACAAGAGCAAAAAGCTCATCGACGGCTTCGATTTCTTCGCCCCGTCCGGCAAGACAATAGCCGTTGTCGGTCCGACAGGATGCGGCAAGACTACGCTTATCAATCTCCTGCTCCGCTTCTACGACGTTGACGGCGGCAGTATAAAGGTTGACGGCGAGAATATAAACGACATCACACGCCACAGTCTCAGACACCATTTCGGCATGGTGCTCCAGGATACCTGGATAAAGAACGGCACCGTCCGCGAGAATATAGCGTTCGGCAAGCCCGACGCCACGGATGAAGAGATAATCGCCGCCGCCAAGGCAGCACGCGCTCACAGCTTTATAAAGCGCCTCAAAAACGGCTACGACACCGTCATCGGCGACGACGACGGACTCTCCGAGGGTGAAAGACAGCTGCTCTGCATCGCGCGCGTCATGCTCATGAAGCCGCCGATGCTCATCCTCGACGAGGCGACTTCATCGATAGACACCAGAACGGAATTGAAAGTTCAGGATGCGTTCAACACGCTCATGCAGGGACGCACCTCGTTCGTCGTGGCGCACAGACTCTCGACCATCCGCCACGCCGACTGCATTCTCGTCATGAAAGACGGCAAGGTCGCCGAGCAGGGCACGCACGAAGAGCTGCTCGCGAAGAACGGATTCTATACAAAGCTCTATAACAGCCAGTTTGCGCAGTGAGCAAATCGGTCACATCGGCATCCGATAAACAGGGTGCCGATTTTTTGTTTCCTTGACGACGCGGGGAAACACAATGAATCTCGTCATATATTAAAAATCCCCACCTGTTTTCTTAATCGCAGCAGCACATTTAATTGACTCGCGGGGCAAAATATATTAATATATATTAAAGGGAAAGGATACCCGCTCCGCTATGCGGGCCAAAAGGAGACATTATGCTTAACATCAAAAACCTGACCAAAACCTACGGCGAGAAAAAGGCTGTTGACGACCTGACGCTGCATATCGCGCCCGGCGAGATATACGGCTTCATCGGCCACAACGGCGCGGGCAAGACCACAACGCTAAAATCCGTTGTCGGCATTTTGCAGTTCGACGAGGGCGAGATAACGATAAACGGCATCTCAATAAAAGATGACCCGCTCGCCTGCAAAAAAATCATAGCCTATATCCCCGACAATCCCGACCTCTACGAATACATGACGGGAATAAAATATCTGAACTTCATCGCTGATATTTTCGGCGTCAGCGCCGACGACCGCCGCGAGCGCATACATAAATATGCCGATATGTTCGGGCTGACCGCCGACCTCGCGCAGCCCATCTCGGCATATTCCCACGGCATGAAGCAGAAGCTCGCGATAATCTCCGCATGGATCCACGAGCCCAAGTTAATCATCATGGACGAGCCCTTCGTCGGTCTCGATCCCGCCGCATCGCATCTGTTAAAAGGCATGATGCGCGAGGTCTGCAACTCCGGCGGCGCAATATTCTTCTCGACCCATGTGCTCGAAGTTGCCGAAAAGCTCTGCGACAAGGTCGCGATAATAAAAAGCGGAAAGCTCATCCGCTCCGGCACAATGGAAGAGGTCAAGGGCGACTCCAGCCTTGAGAACGTGTTCCTCGAACTGGAGGGAGAAGAATGCTGAAAACACTGATAAAAAAACAGCTTCTCGAACTCAATAAAAGTTTCTTCGTTGACCGCAAGACGGGCAAGGGCAAATCTGCACGCTCGGCGACATTCTCGATAGTGCTGTTCATATTGCTCATGATTTTTGCCATCGGCGGAATGTTCTGCTATATGTCATATTCGATGCGCCCGCTGATAACCTATGGCATGAGCTGGCTCTATTTTGCCATTATGGGCGCTACCGCCGCGCTTTTCGGCGTTTTCGGCAGCGTGTTCAACACATATTCGAGCCTCTATGACGCAAAGGACAACGACCTTCTGCTCTCGATGCCCATTCCCGTGCGCGATATTATGGCGGCGCGCCTCATCGGAGTCTATCTCATGGGGCTGATGTATTCCGGCGTTGTGGTAATCCCCGCCGTCGGCGTGTATTTCATAACCGCGCATCCCGGAATATCCGGCATAACCGCCGTTTCTCCCGCATGAGCGTCTACACGAGGCTGGTCAT
>OGZK01002177.1_pt1 | contig 17354 bp, 16 predicted proteins | sample 1576791 | NCBI WGS metagenome assembly OGZK01 (sample SAMEA3541556, study PRJEB24748) | human gut metagenome | biome: human gut; feature: human-associated habitat; material: faeces | place: China | collected 2012
TATCAGCATCGGCGGTGACGGCACTTTCCTGAAAGCTACCAATTCCACCACTTCGGCGCGGAAATGTATGTAGCGGATTTGCCCCTGCCTGGCAAGTGTTTTTTGCAAAAAAATTTCCAGCCCGCCATTTTCCGCTCCCGGCCTGCCCGGCAGGCCCCGGCCGCCTTGCCTTGCGCCTGTCCATGCGCTACACAGCAAGGCACACTCTTAATGCAAGGATACGCCTCATGCAGGACAATTTTTCCCATCTGGACAAGGACGGCAACATCACCATGGTGGACGTGGGCGCCAAGCCCGACACCCAGCGTGTGGCCATTGCCGAAGCCATCGTGGAGCTTTCGCCCAATACCCTGAAACTGCTCAAGGAATGCGCCCTGCCCAAGGGCGACGTGCTGACCTGCGCCAAGGTGGGCGGCATCATGGCCGCCAAGCGCACCTCGGAACTGATCCCGCTCTGCCATCCCCTGAACCTGAACCTCGTGGACGTGCGCTTTGAGGTGCGCGACACCCCGCCCAGCGTGCGCATCGAGGCCGAGACCCGCACCACCGGCCCCACGGGCGTGGAGATGGAAGCCATCATCGCCGCCCAGACCGCCGCTGCCGTCATCTATGACATGTGCAAGGCCGTGCAGCGCGATATCGTCATCAGCCGCGTCCGCCTGCTGTTCAAGGACGGCGGCCGCAGCGGCGCCTTCCACGCCAAGCCCCTGGACTAAGACGGATGCAGTTCCCTGCCATCGATCCCGTGGCCTTCAGCATCGGCTCCCTGCAGCTGCGCTGGTACGGCCTCATGTATTTGCTGGCCTTTTTCGTGGGCTGGGGCCTGGCCCGCTGGCGGGCCTCCCGTCCCGGTTCCGGCTGGAAGACCGTGGATGTGGACGACCTGCTGACCTTCGTCATGCTGGGCGTCATCCTGGGCGCGCGCCTGGGCTATGTGCTCTTCTACGATCTGCCCGCCTACATCGACGACCCCGGCGAGATCCTGCGCATCTGGAACGGCGGCATGTCCTTCCACGGCGGCCTGCTGGGCGTGCTCTGCGCCTTCTGGTATTTCGCGCGCACCCGCAAGAAGTCCTTCCTCGAGGTCTCGGACTTCATCGCGCCGCTGGTGCCGCAGGGCCTGTTCTGGGGCCGCATGGGCAACTTCATCAACGGCGAGCTCTGGGGCAAGGTCAGCGACGTGCCCTGGGCCATGGTCTTCCCCACCGGCGGGCCCTGGCCGCGCCACCCCTCGCAGCTCTATGAAGGCCTGCTGGAAGGGCTGGTGCTGTTCGTGGTGCTCTGGATCTTCTCCGCCCGGCCGCGCAAGGCGGGCGCCGTCTCCGGTCTTTTCGCCCTGCTCTACGCCGTGTTCCGCTTCGGCGTGGAATTCGTGCGCGTGCCCGATGCCCAGCTGGGCTACCTGGCCTTCGGCTGGCTGACCATGGGCCAGCTGCTCTGCCTGCCGCTCATGGCCGCGGGCCTGTGGCTGCTGTGCCGCACGCCGCGGGAGCAGGCCGCCGTGGAGCCCGCGACGGCTCCCCGCAAGGGCAAGAGCGCACGAAAGCGTTGACAGACCTTGTCTCTTCTGTGTAGATATTCGCCGCTTATCTGAATTTTTCTGGAGGAAATATGGCTAAAGAAGGTTCCATTGAAGTTGACGGCGTGGTGCAGGAAGCCCTGCCCAATGCCATGTTCCGTGTGGAGCTGGAAAACGGCCACGAAGTGCTGGCGCACATTTCCGGCAAGATGCGCAAGTTCTACATCCGCATCCTGCCCGGCGACCGCGTGAAGGTGGAGCTCTCTCCCTACGACCTGACCCGCGGCCGCATCACCTACCGCATGAAGTAGCCCGCACCCGCCCCGCCTTTTCAGCGCACCCCTGACTGTACTGACAGAGGTGCGCTTTTGTTGCGTCCTGTGGATGGCGGAGAAGTATCACCGTCCCTCCCGCAGCCGCACAGCTCCGCCCAGGCGGACATGGGAACTCAGAAGAAATCTTCTTCTCCTTTCCCTGCAACAGATACGAAAAAAGGACGCCGCAGCGTCCTTTTTTTGTTTCCTCCAAGAGTACAGCCTCCCCCTATCCGGCCTGAGACGGGCCTGCCTTTTTCCTCTCACCCTCCCGCATCAACCGCGCGGAGTGACAGGAAGGCACAAAGGGAAGGGGCTTTTTTTCGCGCTGCCCGGCCGCTGAAAGCAGTTTCTCCGGACCGATACCCGTCGCGCCGAAGACAGCCGCGGGCATCGGCGGCAGCGTGCGAGGATGTTCTCTCCCCTCTTGCTAGACCCAGCCCAGGGCCCGCAGCACCAGCATGCAGCACATGGCCATAAGACCGGCCAGGATATCGTCCAGCATGATGCCCCAGCCTGCGGGCAGCCAGTTTTCCGAGGCGTGCACGGGCCAGGGCTTCCAGATATCGAACAGGCGGAACAGGGCAAAGGCCCAGACCAGACCGGGCCACGACCCCTGGCCCGCGCCCAGGGGCAGCAGGGCGATCCAGACGCCCACGAGCTCGTCGATGACCACTTCCCCGGGGTCGGTGCGCCCCAGCAGGATCTCGGCCCGGGTGGCGGCCAGACCGCCGGTCACGACGATCACGGCCAGAAAAAGCAGACGGCCCCAGAGCGGCAGGGGCAGAAAAAGCAACGGCGCCAGCAGGGCGGCCAGAGCCGAACCGGCCGTGCCCGGAGCCTTGGGCGAAAGCCCGGCGATGCCCAGACGGCAATAGGCCAGGATGCAGGTATTCCAGAATGACATATCGTTCCTCCACGGCTCCGCGATACAGGGGACACAGGGGCACAAAGGCATCCACCCTCAAAGCCGTCCACGGCACGGCGAATGCCTCACAGATGCCGACGTCCACGGCCACGCCCCCGAACACGGGCGGCCACGGCCATGGACGATAGCGGACTGAGCCCAAACGAACTCCCGAGCGGATGCCTTGCCTCGGCACCGGCACGGCGGTCTGTCGCGAACGGGATACCGCGCGGGCGACGCGCCCCAAGGCATCCTTGCGCGGCTGTTCCTTCGCAGCTGCCTGACAGTCCGTGACGGCCTCGGCACGTGTCCCGGTGAGCTTTCCCTGCCTTCCGCCCCGACAGGAGCGGGCGTGCGGCACGACCCGGACAAAGCACTGTCGTACGAAAACGTGCCCCCCTGCCGGGCCTCACCTGTGACGGCGGAGCCTCGGGCAGTGTAGCGGCTCGGCCCCCGTCTGGCAACGCCCGCCCCTTGACGCCGCAGGAGCTGCCAGCTAAAAAGGAGCCCACGCCCGGATGGTGGAATTGGTAGACACAAGGGACTTAAAATCCCTCGGCCACCGGCTGTGCCGGTTCAAGCCCGGCTCCGGGTACCAAATAATATCAAGCGGTTACAGAATCACCTCTGTAGCCGCTTCTTTTTAGCAGCAGTTTTTTACAACTCTTTTACAACATTTTCTCTCCCTACCTTTCCCCTGCCTCCTCCCGCGCTGTCTCCTGGGCGGTAAACAGCGCTGATTGCGGTACAAAAAGACCTGAAGCCCGCGCTCAAGGATGCCGTTAATCCCTTCGTCCATAACTCCTACACCTCGTTGGGAAGCATCATGGACGCTTGCCGAAATGCTCTTATTGAACACGACGTACTGCTTACCCAGTATCCTGTTCCCGTGGAAGGAGAGTATCTCGGTCTTGTCACCAAACTCGTCCACGCAAAAAGTGGACAATATCAGGCTTCATTAGCGGTTATCCCGCTGGCCAAACATGATCCTTAGGCAATGGGAAGTGCCATCACCTACGGAAGAAGGTTCGCACTTTCCGCGATGCTAGGTATCGTTCCCGAAGAAGAAGATGATGATGGCAATGCTGCCTGTAATATGATGGAGTCATCGCCCAAAAGACGGACATCACACTCCGCTGGAACATCCAGAGAACAGGCCGCCGCTCCGGCACAGGCAAATGCTCAAAGCCGTCCTTCCCTCAGCGCACTTCTTGCTGATCTGGGACTGGCGGAATTGGCGCATTGTTACCGGGCATACTTGCACGACCAGTATGGCTATGCTCCCGACAGGCTTCCCCCCGAAGTCTACAACGAGCAAAAAAGTCACCTGGAACGCTGCAAAAGAGAACCTCTTACTTTACGTAATCTTATGCGTACTCTGCACAGTTACAAGTAAACACAAAACTACTCATTCTGTAGGAGTCCACCATTACAACCAAAAAGAAAGTCCCAGCTAGCCGCCGGGACTTTTCTTTTACAGGCTTACGGACAAGCTTGACCGGTTCAGCCTATGGCTGATCTTTATCAGAATCTACTTTTACGTGCTAAAAGCTCAGCTTTTACTTTCTTCGCGGGCACTGGTAATTTTTTGATGATGCCCAGTTATCCGCTTGATTTTTATCATTGAATTTCATCATGGTATACACATCGTTCGAGTTCATGGGATATTGTGCAAGCATTTTTCCAAGATCCTTGGTTTCGATAACAATTCTCCCATTAACGCAATACGCGGTATACGTTTCAGCCGATGCTTCTGCAAATGCACAAAATGTCAGTGCTGCCATAAAAATAGCCGCAATCGCCAATTTCATAAGTATATCCTCCTATCAAGATTAGCTTACTTTGTTAATACCATCTCCAAACACGCTCTTAATGAGAGTTTGAAATCTATAGCGTAATTAGTTTATTGGCATCTCTATTTCAGAGCAGAGCTTTTTCAATCTATCAATATCATTCTCATAGCTATTGAGCACTCTAATAAAACTAAGATGTTCTTTTTTTTCTTTATTATCAGTATCTATTTCAGTAAAACTTCGAGAAATAAACATTCCCGCTCCTAAAATAAGTTTCTGATATTCAGATAGTGCATTATCAGCCTTCTTTTTTAAAATACCTCTGTCAAAGTTATCATTATCTTTATTGTCATAACACACTGTTATAGTCATCTGACATACTTTTATCCGTGAGAAATAAGCTTCTTGTAAAATATAATATACCGCCTTACGATATTCATCATTTTTTACTATAGCATTAATATAGCTAATATCATTTAATATTTCATATGTAAGCTTATTAAATACACCAAGTCTAGATATATACATTGAGTACATAAGCGGGATAAATGGATTATCAGGCTCATCAGCTATAGAATCAATAAAATATGATATAGAAGTATCTTTTTCGATATTATCAGTAACATATCCACAAATAGATGCGATATATTTAGGAACAGTCAATGTGGTATCAACTTTTTGCCTTATCGCCAAATCAGCACAGCGGTATGCCTCTTTAAAATCACTCATCATAAATAAAATAAGAGATCTAGCAGAATAAAATCGTACAAATTCCTCATCCTCAAAAGAAGGATTTGGCATTTTTAAAACGCTATATGCTTTTTCCAAAACTTTTACATTATTAGGAGATGAAGGCAATTCTTCGACTTTATAGTCTTTAAGAATACTAACAACATCTTCCATAAAGTCTGGCCCTGAATCATTACAAAATGGCGGGAAATTTGGCAATCCCATAGATTCTTCTTTCTGCATACTATAAGTATACTCGGTCATAACTTTAGTTATCCCATATTCAGCTATCACTCCTGTTCCAAATTCAAATGTCGCTGCTAGCAAAGCGGCACCGCCAGCCATGCCAAGTCCCCCCGCAGTCACAGCGCCACCGCCAAGTAAGGCCAGCCCCGCGTTGGTTGCCGCCGCCCCTGATAATCCCATAGCCCCCCCTATCATGCTTCCCACCCATGCAACTGGCCCAGTAAGAAAGGGGCTTGCTAAACCACCAGTGAAATATACGGCAGCTCCTATTGCTAAAGCTGAGATGCCTACAAATACCCAACCTATTGATATTGATTCTTTAAAAAAAGATTCAAATGTAGCTATATCTGATGCAAAACAGCAATCGATTAAAAATATATTCGATATAAGTAAACTGACAATCACAAATTGTATTTTTTTCATTTTAAAGCCTCCAGAAGAATTGGCAGAGTATAGGCATCTGCATAAATTAATTCGATATTTTGAGATGTTGCTGCGGCTTTAAGCAGTTTATCTTGATTTATATCCATAGGCTTAGATGATATTACAAAAATACTTTTAACATTTTCATTCTTATTTGCATAAAAATTTAAAGTCTGCATATCAGCTCTGAAATTAATTAAAGAATTAGATGTTATACTTGTTGGACTATAGTTTTTCATCTCAAAAATATATGTTGTATTTCCTTTTTTTGCAACTATATCAATATCAGTCACTGCATTTTTTATTCCATCATCAAATATTTTTCCTATTTCTATTATTTCATAACCACTTTTTTTTAACTCATTTGCAGCTAGCACTTCAAAGCTATGCCCTGAAGCCTTTGCATTATTCATCCCGCACATTTTACTTAGGGTTTTTTGCAAGCCAGGTGTGCCAGATAAATTCCTTATAATTTCATCAGCCTGTTGACTAGTAAGCCTTCCTTGCTTCACAAGAATTAAAACATATGCTTGCTCAAGAAAAATTACACGTTGTACATCTGGAAGCTGCGCAGCCATTTTATGAAGTATACTGCCAACTTCTTTTGATCCCTTAGACATACCAAGCTCTGCTAGCTGTTCTGCGACTTCTGCTGATATTTTTAAAGTAGTACTAACAAATGCCTGAGATTTTGAAACCTCTAAGAAAAAAATAAAAATTAAAACCGTAATTAACAAAACATTTTTCCACATAATAACCTCTTTTTACTACTATTTTTTGAAGAATACTAAAGGTGATAGCACATTTTTCTCGAACATACAACTTCCCATTATATTAGCGCTAGCGAAATGATACATAATTCTTTTCTAAAGGGCATGTATGGTTATTGTACCAACACTACATATAAGATAACTAATATTTATAGTAAAACAGAAAAAATTTAACGAAATACTCGTCATAATTCTTAATCCTAAAAAGCAGTAGTATGAAAATAAATCATATCAAAATACTATATTTTTTATATTTTAATTCTCAACCCTCGAAAGACCCCGCCGTGACTACTGAGCCATCTTCTGCCTAGAACTGCGCCCAAGAATTTATTTTTTTATACAAATGATATCAATATGTTATACGAATCATTTCTAAAAGACATCCCGTCCCGCGAAATGCTGACTCTATATGAAAATATATGATGGTATGTGAAGGTCCACTGTGTCGCCAGTTTTCCCAGCGAAATCTCATCGCAGCACAACCCAAGGCCCACCTGCTAAGCTCAGGAAAATTCAATCTCGGATTTGAAGCACACTGTATGCATCTTTTCATCATCAGAAGAAGATAACAATGTAATAGATAGCCCCAATGAATACCCCTATTTAGGAGGATACTATATGGCTTAAATAGAACAGATTAAGATACCGTACTAATAACATATTATATTGACTCTACTAACATCTGTATTGACATATATTTTAATAAGACATGAGAATATATCTTGAGGTCAGCATAAATAAGCTAGACAATTAACGCCCATTTGATATCTGGATTTGGTCAAATAAGCCAGAAATAAGAGAATCAACGTCATTTATTTACAAAAATTTTTTTCCTGTAATCAAAATTTTTCATCTAAAACAATTCGCTATCATCTGCACTCAATTCTCACAGAGCTATTTGTAGTCAGGAATGAAGATCCACAAAAATACATATCGATAAGCAGATCAGCAAATAAATATAGGATCTCAAAAAGAATCAGAAAGCTATTTCTACAATATAAGTACACAATGCTTATTCTCGACATACTTGAAAAGAATGGATACATAGAACAGCATAAGGGATTCCGCTCTGAAATAACAAGTCGAGAAACGCGCATCAGAGCAACTCAAAAATTTAGGCTTAATCCAATTTCGGTAATAGGAAAACTCTTTCTCACATGAGGATTGTTTTTTGCTCCGTGCGGCAAACGGCTTGAATTCGTGTTCATAAAAATCATCAAGAGATATTAGCCTATTTTTTTCTGCTTCTTCTTGTGCCTGCTTTTTTTCTTTTTCTGCCTTCTTACAGTCACGCATTTCCGCTAAAGTTTGTGGCCCTTCTCCTACACGCCAATTTTCACGCAGCGTCGCAAGAAGGCATTGTGCCCTTTTTAAAAGGCTTTCTCCTCCTGGCACACAATTTTCACTTTCCCAGCCCAAACTTTCTGTTTTGATCTTCCCTCCCAGCCGGTATACAAGCGTATAGTAGCGGTCAGGACGCTTCCCGTATTTCCTCGTCTGATGTTCGTAGTAGCGAATCCCTTTGCCGTCTGAAATCCATTTGATTGCCATGACAGCCCCTACATTTTACAACTATATTACAACATTTTCCTCTGAAACTAGCCCACGATCTGGGATGCTCTATGAAGGACTATCTCGCATTTTTACAATAAAATAAATTAGATTATTAAATAATGTAAAGCTACATGAATATATTATCCGTAGACTTAAAATCCCTCGGCCACCGGCTGTGCCGGTTCAAGCCCGGCTCCGGGTACCAGAACAAAAAAAGCCGTCGCAGACCTGTCTGCGGCGGCTTTTCCTTTTTCTCAAGCCCCCCATCCGCCGGCGGGACAAGCCCGCAGCCGGGAGGGGAAGCCGGGCAGGCCCGGCCGTCTCTTCCGGGGGGTCGTCCAGGCCGGAGCGGGGCCCGGCATCAATAAGAGATGGCCTCGAAAACGCGCTCCACCCGGCAGGTGCCGCCATGCAGATGCAAGATGCCGGAAAGGCTGTCCTGCATCTCCAGTACGGCCTCGTCCCGCAGGGCCAGCGTGGAGCAACGTGACGCGAAGAGCAGCGTCTCGGAGCCCGCCAGGCTGTAGATGCCCTCCTCTTCACGGGTGACGGTGACCTTATGGGTCCCCCACCGCAGACGCTTGCGGACATAGACCGTGTCCACGCTGCAACGCGTGCCGTCCATGAACACCAGTTCGCCAAAGAGGTCCGAGCGCAGCAGGGCTTTTTCCTGAAACGCCCGGACGGAACAGAACTTCGTCTTGATGAGGATGTCCCGGTCGAACGCGGCGTAGAAATCGTCGGCAGTCCGGGTCACGGTGAGGGGATGCTGCCCGGCCGGGCAGGCAACAGCGCTCAGAAGCAGGAAGATCAGGGCCAAAAAGGTCCGTGTCATATCGTCTCCAGTAAGATGTTCCGGCGCCGCGGCATCTTCCCGCCCTCTTCCGGGACCTTCCCCACGCCGCCGGGGAACGGGGCAACGCCCGCTGTCCACCGGAAAAACGGACACGAAGGAAAAATGCATCAGAAGCATGGCGGGGCCGCCCCTCAGGCAGCGCCTTTCCTGCGCTGAGTACGGGAAGCGCGGCGCAATGTCCAGCGCCCGGTACAGGCCCTGCCCACAGCCTGCCGGAGAGCCCGCCCCATATCCGATCAGGCATCCCGGTACCCTCCCGCATCACTGCCGGTCACAGGAAGGGCGGCCGTCGCCATCCGGCTTTCCGCAAGCCCGTCCTCTTGCCGCATCCTCCTCGCATCCCGGGACGGGGACGCCGCCCCCAGATGCAAGAGCCTGCCGCCCATCTCTTCCGGCTTTGCTGAGAGCATCCTCCTGCGCCGCGCCTCCCGCACCAGAGCGGCCTGCCTCCGGGGATGGCCGCCACACACCGCCTGCGGACGCTCCTCCGGCTCGACCTTTGCGAGCCCCCGCGCTATACTAGCAGGGTGTCCGCGCAGTCTGCGGACGTTCCCTTCCTTTTCCGACCCGGGAGGTCTTTCATGGACGCCCTGCAATGCATCCTCACCCGCCGTTCCTGCCGCTCCTATGAGGACCGGCCCATCCCCAAAAAAGAGATCCTGGAGCTGCTGACCGTCGGCACCAAGGCCGCCACCGGCTCCGGCATGCAGCCCTGGGGTTTCGTGACCCTGGAGGGACGGGAAAAGATCGCCGCCCTTTCCGACGAGATCAAAGCCTGGCTCAAAGAGAACTTTGCGGACTTTCCCTGGCTGGCCCAGTACAGGGAATGGCTGGACAACCCCAATTACAACATCTTCTATGACGCCAACAACGTCATCTGCGTCTACGGGGACACGACCTCACACTGGTACGTGTATGACGGCACCCTGTGCACGGCCAACATCATGCTGGCCGCCCACGCCAAGGGCATCGGCTCCTGCTGGATCGGCTTTGCCCAGGACTTCATGGACCGTCCGGAGATCAAGGCCCGCTATAAGGTGCCGGAGCAGTGCCGCTTCGTCAGCGCCCTGAGCCTGGGGTACGCCAAGGGGCACCTGCCCGAAGCCCAGCGCAAGGAGCCGGTCATCTTCAACGGCTAGATCCCCGGGACGGGCAGCCGCCGGAGCAGACCGTCCGCAGGATGGCCTCCGCGCCGTGACGGCGGCAACGCCGAAGCATCACCATGCCACGAGTCACCATCCTGCCGGGCGGCCCCGGCACGACCGGCAGACATCAGAACGTGAAAAGGCGGATCCACGGATCCGCCTTTTTTATCGTGTACCGGGGCAGGAGCGCAGCTCTTCAAAGGCAGCTCCGCCCCCGCCAGCCTATTGAGAGAAAGACCGGTTTAGGCCTTTTCCGCCGCAGGGCGCCCCTTGCGGCGCAGGGCCTGCCAACCTTCGTGCACCAGCACCAGCGACAACGCCAGCAGCAGCACGGCGATGACCAGTTGCAGGGCCGCCACGGCCCCGCCCGTCCCGGCCAGCAGGGCACGGCCCTGGGCCACGATGCCCAGCACCAGGGCGGAGAGCGTCACCAGCAGCATGAAGAGCATGGGCAGCAGGAACATGCCGTTGCGGCGGGCAAGGTTCTGGAGCCAGCAGGCCACGGCCAGCAGGGCCAGCGCGGCCAGCAGCTGGTTGGCCGCACCGAACAGGGGCCAGATCTTGGCATAACCGCCAAAGCCCAGGCTCATGCCCAGGCCCACGGTCACCAGCGTGGCCACATATTTGTTGACCAGCACGGCCCGCCAGCCGCGCACGTCCTTCACGCTCTGGCCCGGGGCCAGCCACAGTTCCTGGAACATGTAGCGCCCCAGACGGGTGGCCGTATCCAGCGAGGTGAGGCAGAAGGTGGATACGGCCAGGATGATGAGGCCGTAGGTGACGCCGCGGGCGCTCTCGCTGCCCAGGCCCACACAGGCCAGCATCTGCGACAGGCCGTCGGCCAGCACCTGGGTGGGCGTCTGGCTGGTGAAGGCATGGCCGTTCTGGGTGAAGATATAGCCCACGGCGATGAGCGAGGCGATGCCCAGCGCGCTTTCTATGAGCATGGAGCCAAAGCCCACCAGGCGGGCGTCACGCTCGCTGCTCAGCTGTTTGGACGTGGTGCCCGAGGCCACCAGCGAATGGAAGCCCGAGATGGCCCCGCAGGCCACGGTCACGAACAGGGCCGGGAAGAGATACTGGCCGTTGACCTCGAAGGAGGTGAAGGCGGGCAGCTCGATGACCGGATGCGCGGCCACGATGCCCACCACGGCGGCCAGCATCATGGCGTAGAGCAGGAAAGAGCTGAGGTAGTCGCGGGGCTGGAGCAGGATCCAGACGGGCGTCACCGAGGCCACGAGGATGTACAGGCCCAGCAGCCACATCCAGGTATCGTAGCCCGCGTAGAGGGGGAAGCGCAGGCCCAGGGCGATGACGCCCACGATGCCCGCCACGCCCAGCAGGGTGGCCCTGCCCAGGGGCATCTCGAAACGGTAGACCAGCAGGCCGAAGATCACGGCCAGCACGATGAACAGCAGGGAGATGGTGGCCGTGGAGCCGTTGACGTGGTTGTGGACCAGCGCGCCCGAGGCATCGGTCATGAAGCCGTTGAAGGTGCCCGCCACGATGGAGGCGAAGGCCCCCACCACCAGCACCAGGGTCAGGAAGGAAAAGATGACGAACAGGCGCTTGGCCCGCAGACCGATGCTGCCGGCGATGACCTCGCCGATGGAGCGGCCCTTGTTGCGCAGGGAGGCGAACAGGGAGCCGAAGTCATGCACGCCGCCGAAGAAGATGCCGCCGACGACCACCCAGATGAAACAGGGCAGCCAGCCGAAGACGGCGGCCTGGATGGGGCCGTTGATGGGCCCGGCCCCGGCGATGGACGAAAAATGATGGCCCAGCACCACCGGAGCCTTGGACGGCATGTAGTCCACGCCGTCGCGGAACTGATGGGCCGGTGTGGGCCGGGAGGGATCGACGCCCCAGACCTTTTCCAGCCAGGCGCCGTAAACGAAATAGCCCAGCCCCAGCAGGGCCAGGCCGCCAAGGAGCAGATACAGGGAATTCATGATGCACGCTCTTGAGGAAAATGGGACGGGAACGCCCTGCGCGCCAGCGGCAGCAGGGTGGCCCGGGCTGCCTTGTTGCAGACGCAGGCGGCATCGGGGGGGACGGTGTCGCGCCACGGCGCGGAAGGCAGGATGAGGGCCAGCGCGCGCAGACGCATCCAGCCGCGCAGGCCCAGCCAGAAACTCTTGCAGACACGGCAGCGCTCCACGGCGGCCGCCGCATCCTGATGCCATGTCCGGCAAAGGATGATGACGCTCACATACGAGGCCATATGCTCGTCGTGGGGCCGGATGCGCTCCTGCCCCCAGGCCAGGGCCCCGTCACGGATGCGCTCCCAGGCGGCCATGTCCAGCCGGGGCAAGCAGTGGACCTGCATGTATTCGTGCGTCTCCGCCGCCCAAAGCGTGGCCTTGCGGTGCAGCACATAGGCCTCGTCACGACGGTGGAAGGCGCAGGTGGCGCGCAGGCTGCCGGGCCCGTCCTGCCGCTCCGCATCGAAGCTCGCGGCGGCCAGGGTCGCCAGCAGGGCGTCCAGCTGTCCGTCCGGGGCGCTCTCCTCCCCGGCGGGGCGGGACTGGTCCGCGCGGGTCCCCGCATCTGAAGGGGCATCCTTCTCCATGGCAAAAACTCCCGTCTCCCGGCCGTCCGCTGCCTGTGACGGGCAGACGACGTGCCGGGGACGCCGGGGACGGCCGCCCTGCCGGGCACCTCCCCGTCAACGGTATCAGGCCCTGTCCAGGGGCCAGGGTTCCACTGAAAAATCCAGGCTCTCGGCCATCTCGGCCAGGGCCCGGCGCAGGGCCTCTTCCCGGTGCGGCGAAAAGACCAGCTTGAGCAAGGCCGTGCGCGGCTCCAGCACGGTGAAATAGGCCGTGTTGTCATAGCCTTCCAGCAAAAAGCGGAACAGGGCCGTATCCTCCGCGGCCAGACGCACCAGCAGCCGGGCGCTGCGGGCCGGGGGCGGCAGGGGCGGCGCGGGCTTGCGCGGTTTGCGCAGGGCCGGGGGAAGATGGGCCTCCCGCAGGTGGAAGGGACAGTGCGGCCGGGACTCGTGTGCCATCAGTACCACCCCAGGTAGCGCATCAGGGCCACGAAGCCCATGGAAAAGGCGATGGTGCCGAAAAAGCTCTTGCTCCACCAGGCCACCAGCAGGGCCGGGATGGCCGTCATCAGGAAGAGGTTGTGATGCGTGGGCATGAACTCTCCCTGATAGATGAAGACGTCCGGGCCCAGCAGGGCCGCCATGACCGCCACGGGCACGAAGGAGAGCCAGTGGCGCAGCAGGTCGGGCAGGCTCTCGGCATGCAGATACATGACCGGCCCCACACGGGGGATGACCGTCACCAGCATGCAACCCACCAGGCAAAAAAGCAGTTCCGCGTGCTGCTGTATCCAGATCATGCCGCGTCCTCCTCTTTCTTTTCCGGCAGGGCGCTCTTGTTGCGGTGCAACAGGATCACGCCCAGCGTGGCGCCCAGCACCGTGGCCACCACCACGTTCCACTGGCCCATGCCGGCCAGCTTCAGGCTCAGGGAAAGGATGGCCGTCACGATGGCCACCAGCACATGCAGGCGGCTTACGCACTGCGGCACCAGCAGGGCCAGGAACATGGCCGTGAGGGCATAGTCCAGGCCCAGGGGCTTCACGTCATGGACGAGGCCGCCGCAGAACACGCCGATGACCGTCCCCAGCACCCACGAGGCGTGGGCCGTGAGGTTGCAGGTAAAGAGCGTGGCCGTGCACAGCTTCCAGCCGCGCTGGAAGGCCGTGATATGCACGCCGAAGGTCTCGTCCGTCATCTCGCAGCCGAACAGAAAGCGTTGCCAGCGCTTGAGCGGCGCCAGCGGCTCGGCCATGGCGGCGGACATGAGCAGATGGCGCAGGTTGACCACGAAGACCGCCACGATGACGGACATGGCCCCCACACCGGCCCCCCACAACCCCGCGCAGACGAACTGCCCGGAACCGGCGAAATGGAACACCGACATGGCCACCACCAGAGCGGGCGGGATGTTGCTCTTGACGGCCAGCACACCAAAGGCGAACGCCACCGGCACATAGCCCAGCACGATGGGCAGGGCCCGGCGCACGCCATCCATATAGGGAGATGCCACAGCAGCCTCCTCTCCTGAAAATGTTTCAATCCACAGTCGCCCCGTCCGCCGACTGAGCTTTAGCCGTTGCGACGCAGGAAGCTACGGATAAAGACAGCGATGTGGTACACGGCAAGACAGCCCATGAAAGCACTGTCGCTGCTTCAGCCGTTGCGACGAAGGAAGCTACGGATGAAGACAGCAATATGTTACGCGGCAAAACAGCCTGCGAAAACGCTGTCGCCATTCGTAAGGCTCACATGTTCGCCAACGACTGGCGCATCCGTAAGCCCGCTGGTGCGGGCAACGGCTACCGCCTCCGCGACCGACGGATGGGGGTCGCGCGGATCGCCCCTCCCTGAAGGAAGGAATTGCGGAAAAGGCTTCCATCGGCTTCGCCGTCTTGTCAAGCCGCTCTGTTCTCCCTGAAGGGGAAGGTCTCAAACCACAAAGAAATTTTTGATGAAAAGCGATCTGTTATCCCTTTTCCTCTCCCTTTGGCAAGGGTTCCCGGCATGAAAGAATGCCCCTCCGGCCAGCGCGCCGGCACACGGACCGGCCGGAGAGCCGGGCAGCGCGTCCCCCGGCCCGTCACCGCCGCTCTCCTTTTTGCGGACGGATCCCGTCATGCCGCCCTGCGCCCCCTGCTCTTGCCAAAGCGGGACTTTTTCGGAACAATTTTTGTTTTCCAACCTTCAGTCTTTTCCCGAGGCCGCATGTCCGCCCTGTCGTTCTTCGCTCCTCGCTCCCTGCCGCCGGATCTGGCGGCCAAGACGCGCTCCCTGACCTGTCTTTCCCTGCTCTGCTTCGCCCTGGCCGACGTCCGCGACGGCCTGGGGCCCTTTCTGGGCATCTTCCTGCAAAGCCACGGCTGGACGCCGGACAGCATCGGCTACGTCATGACCATCGGCGGTCTGGCGGGCATGGCCGTCACCGCGCCCCTGGGCGCCCTGGCCGACGCCACCCGCCGCAAGCGTCTGCTGCTGGCCCTGGCCTCGCTGGGCATCGTGGCCGCCCTGGCCCTGATCTTCCTTTGCCAGCATCCCCTGCTGGTGGGCGGTGCCCAGATCGTCCAGGCCGTCTGCGCGGCCGCCATGGCCCCGACCATCAGCGGCCTGACCCTGGGACTGGCGGGCCAGTCCCACCTGCCCGCCCAGCTGGGACGCAACGAGGCCTGGAACCACGCGGGCAACGGCCTTTCCGCCATGCTGGGCGGGGCCATCGGCTACTGGTACGGAGTGCCCGGCGTCTTCGTGGTCATGAGCGGCATGCTGCTCCTCAGCCTTTATGCCCTGCACGGCATCGCGCCCCGCTACATCGACCATGCCCAGGCGCGGGGGCTCGCCCCTGAAGCGGAACACGCCACGCCCGCACAGCGCGCGGCCCTCTGGCACGGCCCCGCGGCCCTGCCCGTGCTCTGCGTGGGGCTGGTCATGCTCTTTTTCCATCTGGGCAACGCCCACATGCTGCCCCTGCTGGGCCAGTCCGCCGTGGCCCGCTTCGCCATCAACGGCGCGGCCTATACCGCCGCCACCGTGGTCATCGCCCAGGGCACCATGATCCTCGTGGCCCTCTGGGCCGCCCGTCTGGCCCGCAGGCGCGGCTACGGCATCCTGCTCTGGTGCGCGCTGCTGGCCCTGCCCCTGCGCGGCTGCATCGCGGGCTTCTGGCACAGCCCGTGGAGCATCATCCCCGTCCAGATGCTGGACGGCGTGGGCGCGGGCATCCTGGGCGTGGTCACGCCCGGCCTTGCCGCCCGGCTGCTCAACGGCACCGGCCACGTCAACCTGGGCCTGGGCGTCATCATGACCCTGCAGGGCATCGGCGCTTCGTGCAGCGCCTCCTACGGCGGGCTGGTGGCCCATCTGCTGGGCTACGGCCCCGCCTTCCTGGCCCTGGCGGCCGCCCCCTGCGTGGCCCTGGGCATCCTGCTGGCGGGCGTACGCCGGCTGCCGCGCCTGCACCACGCCCTGCAACCCCTGGAGGACAGCTAGCCCCGCGGCCCTCCCGGCGATGCATGTCGAGAGGAAAAGACAATGACACCTTTGCAGCAAACATGTTACTCACCACATGTTGCTACAGGCCGCAGGCGATGCTATACAGCCATCCTTCACAAGCGGTTGCGCGGAACACATCATGCATGACAAGGAGGTCACGCCATGAAAAAAGCTCTTGGTCCCGTCACCCTGGCCTACCCCATGCCGGCCTTTCTGGTGGCCGCCTATGATGAAGAAGGCAAAGCCAATATCATGACCGCCGCCTGGGGCGGCATCTGCTGCTCCAACCCGCCCTGCATCGCCGTTTCCGTGCGGCCCGAACGCTGGACGCACAAGGCCATCGTGGCGCGCAAGGCGTTCACGGTCTGCGTGCCCTCGGCGGCCCAGGCCGCCATGGTGGACTTTGCGGGCATGGTCTCCGGTGCCAAGGAGGACAAATTCTCCGCCACCGGCCTGACCGCCGTACGCAGCAAAGTGGTGGATGCCCCCTATGTGGACGAATGCCCGCTGGTGCTGGAGTGCGAACTGCAGGCCACGCTGGAACTGGGCAGCCATACCCAGTTCGTGGGCCGCATCCTCAACGTGGGCATCGAGACCGACTGCCTCAACGAAAACGGCCAGCCCGACATGTACCGCATCGATCCCCTGCTCTACGACGGCGGCCAGAAGCAGTACTGCCGCGTGGGTGAGCCGCTGGGCAAAGCCTTTTCCCTGGGCCGCCAGTAGGCCTGTAACATCCGAACGTCCGCGCCGTCCTCCGGGGCGGCGCTCAACACCTCTACGCTGGAGAACAGACGACAATGAGCGCTTCCAAAGTCTATTTCACCGACATGCGCTGCCCCGTGGGCACCGGCCTGCTGGACAAGCTGAAAAAACTGATCGAAAAGGCCGGCATCGACAGCATCGACATGGACAGCAAGTTCGTGGCCATCAAGATCCATTTCGGTGAGCCGGGCAACCTGTCCTTCCTGCGTCCCAACTTTGCCAAGGTGGTGGCCGACAAGGTGACCTCCCTGGGCGGGCGCCCCTTCCTGACCGACTGCAACACCCTGTAT
>OGZK01002198.1_pt1 | contig 17214 bp, 14 predicted proteins | sample 1576791 | NCBI WGS metagenome assembly OGZK01 (sample SAMEA3541556, study PRJEB24748) | human gut metagenome | biome: human gut; feature: human-associated habitat; material: faeces | place: China | collected 2012
CCAGCGCACATACGGCGATTCCGGCTGCAAAATCCAGATACGCTTTTTTGTCTGTATCGTAAAGGTATACGCCCTCACCATGATCAAGTACAAGTGAAAAACGATTGTAGGTATGCAGCAGTTCCTGCTCCGCGGTATCAATATATTCCTGTTTATTCATTGTTTATCCACACCTCTTATCTCTTATTCATTGTAAAAATGATGTTCTTCATCACCCAAAATTGCAGTACCGATTCCGCGATTGGTGAAGATTTCCAAAAGCAGACAATGTGCGATTCTTCCATCGAGAATATGCACACGGGATACTCCGTTTTCAATGGCATCAATGCAGTTATTCAGCTTTGGAAGCATGCCGCCGCCGATATATCCGTCTGTAATCAGTTTTTCTGCATCGGAAACCGTAAGTTCGGAAATCAGAGTGGACGGATCTTCCGGATCTTTGTATACTCCCTCGATATCGGTTAAGAATGCCAGTTTCTCTGCGGAAACCGCACTGGCAATCGCACATGCCGCATCATCCGCATTGATATTATATGTATCATAATTGTCATCCAGACCGATCGGGCAGATAATCGGAAGGAAATCTTTCTCCAGCAGATCATACAGAATCTTTGGATTTACTTCCTTTACTTCTCCTACATATCCGATGTCCTGACCATCCGACAATTTCTTTTCCACCTTTAACAGACCACCGTCTTTTCCACTGATGCCGACCGCCTGCACCCCAAGTTCCTGCACCATGGATACCAGTGATTTATTGACACGGTTTAACACCATCTCTGCAATCTCCATGGTAGGCGCATCCGTCTTACGCAGTCCATTGATAAATTCCGGTTCCATTCCTGCTTTGGCAACCCATTTGCTGATCTCCTTGCCACCGCCATGCACAATGATCGGTTTGAATCCAACCAGCTTTAACAGGGTGACATCCTGAATGACCTGTTTTTTCAGTTTCTCATCTACCATCGCTGATCCACCATATTTTACAACGATGATCTTGCGGTTAAAACGCTGGATATAAGGCAATGCCTCAATCAGCACCTGTGCTTTTTCCAATGCGTTTAAATTCTCACTCATAACATTCTCCTTACTGATTAAATTTCGTAATATTTGCTTCGTTCAATGTAAAATCGTAATAATTTAAGTCTTCCCTGAAACACCAGCCGGCATCTTTCCAGAAATGATTTCCCAGCTCATTGCTCTTAAATGCGATCAGGCTGACCTTGTTGATTTTTTCTTCCTGCAGGGCGCGCATACATGCGACTGCCATGGCTTTTCCGATTCCGTTCTTCCGGTAATCTTCATGCACACAGACATGATACAGACATCCGCGTCTCCCGTCATGTCCGCAGAGAATGGCTCCCACGATCTTTCCATCTGCTACCGCTACCATACTCGTGGTCGGATTTCTTTTTAAAAACCGCTCCACTCCTTCTTTGGAATCATCGATGGAACGGATTCCAAAACCGTGGATGCCCATCCACAACGCATACACCTCATCATAATCTTCCAGTGTCATCACACGGATTGTATATTCTTTACTCATTATTCACCTCATTATAGAGCTCATTGTATGAGAGTTCCGCTTACGCGGAAACAATGAGCGTAGGAAATGCATCAAACAGATGCCTTTCATTATGGAAACATCGGAACCATGGAAAGTCCTTCTGCCTCATCAAATCCGAACAGCAGATTCATGTTCTGTACGGCCTGTCCGGCTGCACCCTTGACCAGATTGTCCAGTGCACCCATCATCACAACTCTGCCGGTACGCTCGTCAATGACAAAGTTTACGTCCACGTAATTGCTGCCCTCTACCCACTTGGTCTCCGGGCAGACACCTTTCTTTAATACACGCACGAAACGTTCCTTTGCATAATATTTATCGTAAGCAGCCTTCAGTTCCTCATAAGAAGGATAGGTACCATCCGGCTTTTTGATCAGGGTTGCATACTCTGTCGCAAGAATTCCGCGGTTCATCGGAACCAGATGCGGTGTAAAATTCACGGTAATCTCTTTTCCTGCCGCATAGCCGAGCTGCTCCTCAATCTCCGGTGTATGTCTGTGTGTTGTCACACCGTATGCTTTCATGCTCTCGTTCACTTCGCAGAACAGGTTCGGTGTCTTTGCCCCACGTCCCGCTCCGGAAGTACCAGATTTTGCATCAATAATCAATGTATCCGGATCAATCAGTCCCTCTTTTACCAGCGGATATGCTGTCAGAATGGAACAGGTCGTATAACATCCCGGATTTGCAATCAGACGGGTCTGGGTGGTCACCTGATCACGGTTAATCTCACAGAGTCCGTAAACGGCTTCCTTAATAAACTGTGGGCTTTTATGCTCAATCTTATACCATTTTTCATAGGTAGCAACATCTTTGATTCGAAAATCCGCACTCAGATCAATGATCTTTACCTTATTTAAAATATCCTCATTCAGCACACCTGCCAGAAATCCCTGTGGTGTTGCCGTGAAAATCACATCCACGCGGGAAGCAAGCTCATCCATGTTATCACCCAGACAGTCTGCATCGACAAGCTCAAAAAAGTTTCTGTAAATATCTGCATAATTTTCATCGATATAGCTTCTTGATCCAAACCACTCGATCTGTGCCTCTTTATGATTTAATAAAATACGTACCAGTTCTGCTCCCGCATAACCAGTCGCTCCGATAATTCCTACCTTTACCATGTTTCTTACCTTTTCTTTCTTTTAAAAATATGATTCTATCCTATAATAGTCCATCTTTTTCCATCCGTAAATAGCAAATATTCACAAATTTATGTATATTTATGCAATTTTATGTATATTTTTTCACTTGTCATTTCATTTGGATTGATGTATAGTAGGGTTAGTCGTACGAGAGCGTACAATTCCATATAGAAAGAAAGGATACAATCTTATGAAAGAAAAAGTTGTTTTAGCTTACTCCGGCGGACTCGATACTACCGCTATTATCCCTTGGTTAAAGGAGACTTATGGTTATGAGGTTGTCTGCTGCTGTATCAACTGCGGACAGGGCGAAGAATTAGACGGACTGGAAGAAAGAGCCAAATTATCCGGCGCTTCTAAATTATATATCGAAGATATCACAGATGAGTTCTGTGACGATTACATCGTACCTTGTGTACAGGCTGGTGCTGTATATGAGCACAAATACTTATTAGGTACTGCCATGGCACGTCCTGGTATCGCAAAGAAACTGGTAGAGATCGCCAGAAAAGAAAACGCTGTTGCAATCTGCCACGGTGCTACCGGAAAAGGAAATGACCAGATCCGTTTCGAGCTTGGTATCAAAGCACTTGCTCCGGATATCAAAATCATTGCTCCTTGGCGTGATGACAAGTGGCAGATGGATTCCCGTGAGGCAGAGATCGCATACTGCAAAGCACACGGAATCGATCTTCCATTCGGCACAGACCAAAGTTACAGCCGTGACCGTAACTTATGGCATATCAGTCACGAGGGACTGGAACTGGAGAATCCTGCAAACGAGCCAAATTATGATCATCTTCTGGTTCTTGGTGTTTCCCCTGAGAAAGCTCCGGACGAAGGCGAATATGTAACCATGACATTTGAAAAGGGTGTTCCAAAGACGGTAAACGGAAAAGAAATGAAAGTTTCAGATATCATCCGTGAATTAAACCGTCTCGGTGGAAAGCACGGTGTCGGCATCATCGATATCGTAGAAAACCGTGTCGTTGGTATGAAATCCCGTGGTGTATATGAGACTCCTGGCGGAACGATCCTTATGGAAGCACATGACCAGCTGGAAGAACTGGTTCTCGACCGCGATACCTTATCTGCAAAGAAAGAGATGGGCAACCGTCTTGCCAATGTTGTATACGAAGGAAAATGGTTCACTCCTCTTCGCGAAGCAATCCAGGCATTTGTTACTTCTACCCAGAAGTATGTCACCGGTGAAGTAAAATTCAAGCTCTACAAAGGAAACATCATCAAAGCCGGCACAACTTCTCCATACTCTCTCTACAGTGAGTCTCTGGCAAGTTTCACAACCGGTGATCAGTACGATCATCACGATGCAGACGGATTCATCACACTGTTCGGACTTCCTCTGAAAGTTCGTGCAATGATGCTGCAGAATGTAGATAAAAAAGATCTGGATAAATAAATCCCCAGAATAAAAGAAGCACCGCAAGTCGCGGTGCTTCTTTTATTTTTTCGATTGTTACCCGGATTTTATTCTGCCGGAAACCAGGAAGCAAGCTTTACTTTGCTGCTGCCATCTGCCTTATAGCAGTAAACCGCAAGTTTCTCAGTCACATCAGCTCCCTTGTACGGAACATTTGCTTCCACGAATACATAATTTCCACAAACCGAGTATTTTTCAATGCCAAGTTTAAAGGATGCCACAAGGTTTTTCTTTCCCGTCCTGTTATCTGTCCGGTAGAGTTTCGTCTGCATGTACCGATCCTTTCCTGTCGTACTATAGGTATACGTTCCATCATTGACGGCTTCCAGCGAAACACTCAGATAATTTTCATCCTTAACAGCAAAGGAACCTCTCTGATAACTGTTTCCCTCCAGATCATAAAATGTCTTGTTCTCGTTTTCCTTGGTATAGTAAATCTTTCCCTCACTCTGAAACAGGGAATACCGATAAGCATCTCCGCTGTTTACAATCTGTGCAACTTTCTTTTTATCCGTTCCGTCCGTCTTCATGCTCATAACGGTTCCGGTATCTTCCGAATAATTCATGCCATCTTCACTTTTACTTTTCAGTGCCAGATAATAAATCCGTCCATCTACAAGCTGTGGATCACGTCCGAGCGCAAGTTTCTTTGCGGATTTCCCGTCTTTTGCGATCCGGTAAACATATTCTTTTGTTGCATCGGTTCCATAGTAACGATCCCAGGTTGCATAAATATATTTCTTATCCACAGATAACTGGGAAAAACCATTGCTTCCCTTTTTGTTTTTCCCTATTTTGTAGGAATATACCTCACTCTTTTTGCCTGTTTTGGTGTTGTATTTCATAATTCCCATACGCACACCCATCATTTCAAACGCATAATACAGGTTCTTTCCATCCGAAACCGTACATGACGTACCCTTCATCAACGGTTTTGCCTCCGTCTGCACGTCCGTGTGGATCGGCATCACCTCATTATCATACGATACCTGACCGGTCTGTTCCGTTGTATCTGCAAAAGCTGTAACCGAAGGCATCACCGCACACCCTGTAAAAGTGATCGCTCCTGCCAGTGTCGAGGCAGCCATTGTTTTTTTAAACTGATTCCAAGATTTTTGTCTCATCATCCAAGACCTCCATTCCTATCTGTCTTTCATTTCGTCTGCATTGTACTCCCGCTTTTTCAGGAACGCAAGCTGTATCTGAAAAAGATAAGAATTTCATAAGAATCGTAACATCTTCTTAAAATATTAAGCCCAAAGTCCCATTGCCCGTGCGATCATGGCAAGAAGAAACAGGTGTGCCGGATAGAATATATAAAAGAAATATTTCATCTGTTTTCCTCTGGTTCCGTTATATAAATAAATCGGTATCATATCCAGAAATGCCGCCGCTTCAATGATACTTGCCAGCAGGGTTAAAACCAGAACACCGATACCCATTCCCTTCACTTTCTTCGGATAAAACATGTAAATTGCAAAAATTGTCACAATTCCCGACAAATCGTAATCTGTACGGAAAAGAAGTGCCAGAAATCCCCCGGCTGCAACTGTCACAATGATAAGAATCACACGGATGGCTGCTGCTTTTTCCCCGTAAACATCCGCCACAAACTTCTGCCTTATCTTTTCAACACCCCAGATCACCAAAAGTCCGAACAGCAAAGTAAAAAAGACATTGTTGCTGGAAAAATCCCACATTCTCCTGCTGAATGCCAGGTCAAACGGAACCTCGGAAATCAGTGCAAACAAAAAAAGCCTTCCCGCATATTTTGCCCTGCTGCGTGTATGGTAAAATCCCTCTACCAGAAGAAAACAGTAAATCGGAAACGCCAGTCTTCCAATGATGCGCATCAAAAATGCGGGATTTTCCAGTCCCGGAATCTGTTCTAAAATAACGGCTGACGTGTGATCAATCAGCATGGAAACCACGGCGATCACCTTTAACCAATAGCCGGAAATTCCCTGTTGTTTAACATTCATAATCCTTCTCCTCTTTATTATTTTGCAAGAAGCTGTGCAATCTCTTCTTTGTATGGCGGAATCGTCTTTTTTGTCTCCCCCTCTGCACAAAGCCACGGTGTCTCTAAAATCTTTGGAATTTCCACAAAACGCGGATCGTGGACCAGACGGTACAATGTCTCAAATCCAATGGTTCCTTTTCCAATGTTTGCATGACGGTCTTTATGTGCTCCCAGAGGATTTAAACTGTCATTGATATGAAAAACCGCAATCTGATCCAGCCCGATCACCTTATCAAAAGTCTCGAACACGCCTTCATAATCATGCACCAGATCATAGCCGGCATCGTTTACATGACAGGTATCAAAACAGACTCTTAACCGTTCCTTTTTGTGCACTCCGTCATAGATTGCCCTAATCTCTTCAAACGTTTTTCCAATCTCGCTGCCTTTTCCTGCCATCGTTTCCAACGCAATAAACACATCATCCCCGTTGGCATCAAGCACCATATTCAGTCCCCGGACAGTCTGTGCAATTCCTGCCTCCGCCCCCGCGTCTAATGCAGATCCCGGATGCAGTACCAGAATTTTACTGCGCATGGCAGCCGTGCGCCGGATCTCTTTTTCCAAAAATTCCACAGCAAGCTCAAATGTCTCCGGCTTTACCGTATTGGCAAGATTGATGATATACGGTGCATGAACCACGATTTCCCGGATTCCAGCCTTTGTGGCATACTCCCAGCCCGCCTCAATATTTAAGTCTTTGATTTCTTTTCTCCGGGTATTCTGCGGTGCCCCTGTGTAGAGCATCAGCACATTTGCCCCATAACGCTCCGCTTCCTTCACGGATGCCAGAAACATCTCTTTTCCTGCCATTCCCACATGAGAGCCTATTTTAATTTCTTCCATTTTATATGTCCTCTGCTTTCAGCTTTTTCTTCTGCTGATGTGCAGTAATTGCGATCAGCAGATTTTGCGGAATAAATCTTCCGCATATCGTTGCTGCCTTGATTTCAGTCGTCGGAACAATGAGCACTTTGCGTCTTTTCATCTGCTTTAATGCATATCCGGCGCAATACTCCGGTGTGATTCCGGCCAGTGCAAATTCAACATTTGCCACTTCATTGAATTCCGTATTCACCGGACCCGGACACAATGCCCCTACATACACCCGGCTGCCTCTCTGCTTCAGTTCCAGCGCCACTGCCCGCGTCAGACTCGCCATATAGGCTTTGGTCGCATAATAGGTGGCCATATAAGGGCCTGCCGGAAGCAGTCCTGCCGAAGAAGCGACATTTAAAATGTAACCGCCCTCCTGCTTTTCCATGCGGCGAAGCATCAGTTTCATCAAAAGATGCATGGCCTTGACATTCACATCAATCATCTGCATTTCCTTCTCTGCATCTGTCTCGAGAAAACTGCCGCAATCCCCAAAACCGGCATTGTTGATCAATATTCCGACCGGAACCGGCTCCAGCTGCTGCATCAGACGGTAACACGCTTCTTTTTCGGACAAATCTGCCGTGATAACCATGCTTTCCGTCCCACTTTTTTTCAATTCCTCCGCCAGTGCCTGCAGCCGGTTTTCCCGTCGCGCAACCAGTACCAGACGGTATCCTTCTGCCGCGAGCTGTCTTGCAAATGCCATACCAATTCCAGAGCTTGCCCCTGTAATAACTGCATATGTTTTTTTCATTTTACATCCTCCTAAAGCATAATGAGTATAACACAGCAGCCCCCGGTTGTCTAATAAAATCAGGGCTTACAGAGGTTTCCCCCTGTAAGCCCTATGGCAGAAAATGAGTATAAAACGATTGTTTTAAGGTTCTGGCTTATTTCACCTTTACCTTCATCTTTACTGTTTTCTTGGTTCCGTCTTTTAATGTAACCTCTGCGGTCACTTTTCCGGTTCCTTTCTTCTTTCCGGTAATCTTTCCATTTTTATTTACGGAGACCACAGACTTCTTGGAAGACTTATAGGTAATCTTTGCCACGTTTTCCATATTCAGCTTCTTGTTCCATTTAAATACGGTTGTCTTTTTTGTAGCAACATTTACTGTGGTCTTTGCTGGCTTAACGGTTTTTGCGATCTGCTTTGCCTGAGCCTTTACCTCAGCCTGTGGCTTTACGACATAAGCTCCCTCACCCTTAAATGTCAGTGAGACAGAACCATCCTTTGCGACCTTGTAAGCTTTCCGGTTTACAAGAACCAGTTCCCCGGTCTTTTCATCTCTCTTCATTACGGCAAGTTTTGCACCTGCTTTGACATCTGCTGCATTTACCTGTAAGGTGTATGCGGTTGTTCCGTCCGCTTTCTTGACTTCCTGTGTGATGGTTACGTCTTTCGTTCCGGCAGCTTCTGTTACAGCTTGGATCACATCGGCATTTACGGTTGCTTTCACGCCTGTTTTGCTTGTCTTTCCAGTTGCTGCTACTGCTGCCTCTGCGGTTACTTTTCCGCTTGCATCCTTTGTGACTGTTACGGTTGCAGTCGTTCCTTCCGGAAGTTTTTCTGCAGGAATAACGCTCTCTGTCGTTGTTGCATCCTTTTTGGTATCTTCAGAAGGCTTGGTTTGAGTTGTTGTGCTTCCGCTGGAGGAACTTCCACCGGTAGATCCGCCGTTTGTACTTGAATTATTTTTCAAAACAACGGTACCACCATCTGTTGCCGCTGGAATGATCACTTTAATCTTTCCGTTACTTACCGTATATGTTTTTCCAGAATACAGATCCTTCAAAACAGTTCCATTATTTTCACTAACCGGAATTTCTACAGTCTGTGCAACATCTTTGATATTTAAACCAACATATAATTTTGTTCCTTTGTAGCTTCTGGATACAATATCATAACCATTTTCATCAGATGCTAAAATTGTTTTTCTGTCTCCTCTTGCAAATACATCTGTATATGCATTACGGATAGAAAGCATCTTCTTATAATGCTGATAGGTCTTATTGTCACTGTTTACCATTGTCCAGTCAAAATCATAACGGTTTGTCTGATATGGATAATTATTTAATCCCGTCAGACCGATCTCTTCCCCATAGTAAATAACCGGCTGTCCTTTTGCAGTAATCTGCAGGCTTGCGGCTACCATGGATGCCGCAGTTGCTGCATCTTCAGCCATTCCACCATCCAAAAGTTTCTTCTTAAATCCATCCTCATCATGACTTCCAAGGAACTGACCTGTCATATATGTATTGTTTAATCCACTATTTCTGGATGTCAGGAAACTTTCTACGGAAGAAATATTTCCCTTTACAAAATTAGTTGCCTGATCATTAAAATCAAAATCCAGATCCGAATCCATTTCTCCGGTTCCTAAAGTATTGCCATTAGAAGCATAGCCTCCTCCTGCATACTCTCCAATCATCTTAAAATCTGAATCTACTTCCGTCAGAGCATTCTTTAATTCTGCCCAGGTATCATTTTCCACATGTTTAACTGTATCAACACGGAAATAGTCGATACCAAAATCCTTTACCCACTGTGTCTGCCACTTTACAAGCTGCGCGCTGACTGCAGGATCTTCTGTTCTAAAATCTGGTAAATTGCTTAAGGAATCTTTCTGATCACTTCCAGATACAATATCGTCTCCGCTTCGGATCATATCACCAAAATCCGTATCATATCCTGCATGATTGACCACAATATCTACCATAATGCGGATTCCACGGCTATGTGCCTGATCGATCAATGTCTGAAATTCTTCTTTTGTTCCAAGCGTTGGGTTCAGCTTTGTAAAATCGCTTGCCCAATATCCATGGTATGCAGCATTGTACGGAACATCTTCTTTTCCCGTGTCAGTTACCGTAACTCCCGGAATATTTTCTACAATAGGAGTAATCCAGATTGTATTAATTCCCAAATCCTCTAAATAGTCTAACTTTTGTGTAATTCCTGCGAAATCACCACCATGATACAGACCTGCATTATCCTTTCCGTAAGTCTGTGCTCCGCTTGCTGTATTGTTTGATTCATTTCCATCAAAGAAGCGGTCCGTTACCATAAAATAAATAACGGATTCATCCCAATCAAAATCTTTCGCATTTTTCTTGGTTCGAGCAGTCACTTCAACCTGTACACTTGTTGAATACTCATTTCCATACTGATCTGTTACAACAATTGGCAATGTTTTCTTACCTAGCGAAGTATCTGTTGTGGCTGATATTGTTACCGCCTGCAAATCCGGTACAATTGCCAATGTACTGCTTCCACCTAAAGAAGAAACATCAATACTTGCAGATGCAACTTCCATCTTCTTTGTATCATTCTCATCCTGATTTACAGTAAATTTTACGACATTATTCTCATTATAATTAAATGACGCATTCATTACCTCTGCCTGAATAGTGGCATTCAGTTTATAATACTCAATATAAGAATAATCGTTTCCCTCTTTTTGTTCCTGCTTATCGTTATATTTATCTAAAATATATTCATCCCCGACTTTATAACGATAATATGTACGTCCGCTTTCCAGTTTGTTATAGTTATACTCAAAACGCTTATTCCCAGCATTATAAGTCATTTCATATTCCGTACCATTGATATCTACAGATACCTTCATATCTGCAAGCTTATCATCAATTAAGGCGTTATCATCCCGATAATAAAATGCAATCTTATTTTCTTTTGGAAGGACTTCATATCCCTTATTGTATGGAGCACTTAATACCGGTTCTTCCCCTTTTTTCATGCTTGCGCATACAACGTTCTGCTCTTGTGGAAATGCAATGGAGTGATCTCCTCCATCCTTGATCCAGTCAGAGCCGGAAGGATCCAGCACAACCACGAAATCAACCTTCGTGCAAGTTGATTTAACAGGAACTTTGATCTTCCATTTTCCGTTCCCATCAGATTCAAATGGTTTGCGTACTTTCTCTTCTATACCAGTAGTCCATGAATAAAACTCCGGAGTGGTTGTCAAAGTATCATTTTCGTATTCCAGACACAGATACCTTGGATCTGCTTTGGTAATGACCGGTTTTTCTATAACCGGTTTTTTCCCAAACACATACCATAAGGTTATTTCTGATTTTTCCTCATTAATAACATAATACTGATTACTATCCTGTCCATCCCATGACCCCGCCGTTGGTCTTCCAATAATCCCAAGCGAATTAAACGAAACATAAGTTGTTCCCTGTAACCAAGTCACATTATTTTCTGTGTCATCTATTGTATTATTTAAAGGAACAAATTCCTTTTCAGCACCATTTTTATTATATATATATACATCAGATACTCCAGCTTTCATTTCAAAATCTGGAGAATACATATTAATTGTTACTTTATACTGCTTTTGTACAACGTTAACGGTAACATCGGACTTTTCATTTCCAGCGGTTGCAATTAAATCAACAGAGTGTATTCCGCTTCCTTTTTTCACACAAATTGTTCCATCATTTAATGTAACCTCATCGCTTAAAGAATTGTCTTTTAACTCATATGTAACAGATTCATCACTGCTTTTTCCATCACTGCTATATAATTTTAATGTTTTAGGAAGTTCTAAGTCCTTACCTGCTACAGCTTCCATATTTTTTGATTCAAGTCCCGGAACTACTAATCTACTATTGCCATCTGTCATGGCATCATTTGCAGGGTCTGTGATCCAGCTAGTCCCAATTTTATACTTATACCCATATATTCCAGGATTTTGTTTAGGAACCGTTACTGTAAACTTATCACCGACTTTATTCATTGGTAATCCGTTTGTCCAGTCAGTTCCTTCAACAGTTCCCATAAGACAAACATCTTCAGCATCTTTATATTCGCCTGTTGCATCCAAATTAAAAGTAACTGTACGATCCTCGTTTACAACCGGACTCTGTACTTTTATAACCGGTTTTACCGGTGCGCTGCTTGTAGATTCCTTCCATCCTTCCGGTGCCTGCTCCATGATTACCGTATTCCCTACCGTATTCCCTTTTTCGCCAGTAACCCACTTTTCTACTTTAGAACCATTTGCCGTAAATCCAATATTATCTGTTTGTTTTCCTTTTCCATTATTGTTAAATATACAATGGAATTCCTCATCTGAATTTGTGCTAATTGTAAAGCTATACCAGCCTTCATTTGCTGAATCTTTTTCTACTTCAGCTCCTGGCCAGCTATTTGCATAACCATAGCCATCAATAGCCGTCCAGCTATCTCCTTCGGCTATTTTCGTATAAACAGCCTCCCAATTTGTAGAATTTTTGAAGTGCATAATAATTTGTCTGCTGCCTTCTGCTTTTGCCTGTACCGCCCCAATCGGTAAAAGTGTCAGAACCATCGCAATTGCAAGTAAAAAACTTACAAAACGGTTCTTTGTTGAAAACCTTCTCTCTCCCATTTTTTCCTCCTTTTGAATGATATTTCGGTTTTTTTCGTTTTTCATTATACTTGAAAATGTATACGAAATAAAGTTGGAAAAACTGCCAAAAAACCTCTGGAAATTTTGTCTAAAAATTCCAGAGGTTTTTTTAACTTATTATACACATTGTATATTCATGTTTATTGCTGCAGTACCAGCTCGCGCCCTGTCACATCCAGCTCGATGTTCTGCGGCTCCTTCTTGTACTGCTCCAGCACGGTCAGCCACAGCATATGTACTTCGTAGACCAGCATCTGATCCGCCTCCACTGCATACGGAGCTAAAACATCCACATCGAAGAAGCGGATGCCAAGCGGTGGCTGGAAAATTAAATTGCAGGACTTCTTTTTTTCTCCGCAGGTATAAATCTGCTCATAAGAAACCAATAGAAATTCTTTTTCCTGATCCATACAGTGATAGGAAACAAAACACTCATCAATCACCCATGTCTCTCCCTCTTCGGTTTCCACTGGTTTCTTCGCCGGATCGTTGTACTCGGTAGTCTGGCACTGAATATCCCAGTGCAGTTTTCCTTCCCGCGTTTTTTGTATCATATCGGTCACTTTACGGACCAGCTGTTCTTCCTTTTTCTTCATTCTTATGCCTGCTCTCTCACATAAATCTGTGACAGATTATTCATGATCGCCGCTGCGACATCCGGTTTATTCATGGAATAAATATGAATGTGGTTGACTCCATTGGCAATCAGATCAATGATCTGCTCGGTTGCATAGGCAATTCCAGCCTGTTTCATGGCTGCAGGATTATCCCCAAACCGATCCACAATACTCAAAAATTTGGCTGGAACGAGGTTTCCTGTCAGGGAAATTGTCCGCTTTACCTGTGCTGCATTGGTAACCGGCATGATTCCGGCGGTCACCGGAACATCAATTCCTTTTGCAAGTGCCTTATACAGAAAACGATAGTAAATGTTATTATCAAAAAACATCTGTGTGGTCAGATACTCACAGCCTGCATCCACTTTCTCTTTCAGATGAGCTAAGTCTTCATCCATGTTGGAAGCCTCCGGATGTCCCTCCGGATAACATGCACCACCGATGCAGAAATCACCGGCTTCCCTGATCTCACGGATGAGCTCAATCGCATGGTGATACTGATCCGGAAGTGGGAAATCTGTATTGGTCGGGATATCTCCGCGGAGTGCAAGAATATTTTCAATTCCACGCTCTTTGAGTTCGCTGATTACGGTATGTACCTTCTCCCTGGTGGAAGAAACACAGGTCAGATGTGCAATCGCCGGTACTCCGTATGAATTGATCGCATCTGCAATCTCTACGGTATAATCACTAGTTCCGCCAGTCGCACCATACGTACAGCTGATATATGCCGGTTTCAGCTTTGCGATTTCTGCTGCAATTGCCTTATAATTCTGCAGCTGTGCTCCCTGTTTTGGCGGGAAAATCTCACATGAGATGGTCACCTCATTCTTCTTTAAAATTTCCGATACTTTCATTTTATTTTTGTCTCCTGTTGTTAAAATTTTCGAAGCTCATCTGTGCCGTCATCCACAGTATTGACAATACGCTTAATCTGTACAAAATAGGAATAATTATCATTTACATGAACTTCACAGCGATCTCCGGCTTTATACCCGAAAATAGCTGCGCCAAGCGGTGATTCTCTGCTGATCAGATTTTTCAGTGAATTGCTTCTGACTGTTGTCACCAGTTTATATGTTTCCGTCACATCGTCCTCTTCAAAATAAATATCGACGGTATTGTTCATTCCAACTTCATCTTCCGGAGAGTCTTCAGAAACAATCACTGCTGTCTTGATCATTTTTTCCAGATAACGGATACGGCTTTCATTTTCGTTTTTAAACTTTTTGGCTGCCTTATATTCAAAATTTTCGCTCAGGTCTCCCTGGGCACGTGCTTCTTTTACATCTTCGAGGGCTTCCTTCCGAACCACCAGCTTCCGGTGCTCGATCTCTGCCTCCATTTTTTCAATATCCTTTTTTGTTAATTCATCATGCATATTCTGCCTCCAGATATTAATCTAACATTTTACATACAAAATCGCAAGTCCTATCTTCCTGCGTACAGACACTGATCAGATATCTGTCTTTTATGGTTCCCAGCGGAATTTCTTTATAGTATTTCCCATGCAGGGTATCCACGGTATGAAATGCCTTTGTCATTCCTTCCCCGGTCATTTTCACATAGCTTTCTTTTCTTGTCCAGAACCGGAGCAGTTCCTGCGGATCATCCCCGGCATCTTTCCACCAGTTCCATTCCGCTTCCGTTAATATCCGCTTTGCCAGCTTCTGATTGCGGGCTTCCTGCCAAAAACGGTTCTGCTGTTCCACATCCACACCTACCGGGACATCCGACAGTGCTCCCACTGCGTATGCTCCCGCATGGCTTAAATTAAAGAAAACCCCATCTTTTTTCAGACGCGGCTTTCCATGTCCTTCCAGCCCAAAAGATTCTTCGGCATAAGGGATCTGTTCTTCCAGCAGCATATGCCGGAGCAGAAGACCCGCCGCAATGGATCTGCTGCGGTTTTCTTTTCCTTTTATTGTTCTTACTTTCTCCCTGCGGCTCTCCACAAGAAGAGACAGCGAATTCTCCTCTTCTTCCGGACGCTGGAAACAGACCGGCCGGATATATAGTTTAAGCATGTAATGCTCCTAAAAATCCACACGCCAGCACAAAAATGCCAAGAATGATCCTGTAATATCCAAACACCTTGAAATCATGTTTTTTAATATATCCCATCAGAAAACGGATAACAATCAGGGAAACCGCAAATGCAATGACACATCCCACAAACAGGATAATGACCTCAGATGTCGAAAAATCCAGTCCAAACTTTGCAATCTTTAGGATACTGGCACCAAACATAACCGGAATGGCAAGGAAAAACGTATACTCTGCCGCAACAGTTCTGGACACCCCGATCAAAAGTGCTCCGACAATCGTTGCACCGGACCGGGAGGTTCCCGGAAAGATCGCAGCGATCAGCTGAAACAGGCCGATAAAAAGTGCCGTATCGTAACCGATATCCGCAAGCGTATGGATTCTGACATTTTTCCCTTTATGGGAATTCTCAATCAGAATAAACGCAATACCAAACAGAATCAGCATGACAGATACCATCTGGTAATTGTAAAAATGTTTCTCCACCCAGTCATCCGCGAGAATACCAATCACCGCTGCCGGAATGACAGAAACCAGAATATGAAACCACAATTTAAAAATATCTGTTTTGATCCATGCGCCCGGTCCCCGTTTTGCCAAAGGTGCCACGTTATTTTTTCTTCCAAACGGCCAGATCTGACTCCAGAATAAAACAACGACTGCAAGAATCGCCCCCAGCTGGATTACGACCTCAAACATGCTGTAAAATTCATCACTTACCTTCAGTTTGACCACTTCATTCAGCAGAATCAGGTGTCCGGTACTGCTAATGGGAAGCCACTCGGTCACGCCTTCCACAATTCCAAATAAAACGGCTTTTAATACCTCAATCAGTTCTATCATTTTTTTCCTTTCTATCGCTTACTTTCGTCAAAATCCATCTGATCCATATATTCCTGCGAAAAATCCGGATGGGTAGACAGCTCTATATAATGCATACTTTTCCGGATTGTTAAAAGCTGCTCTCTTGCTTTTTGGGAAATAGCTGCGGATACCGCACCTTCTCCGGCCGCGTTTCCAACCGACTCCGTAATCGGAAGTAATTCCTTTGGAATCAGTCCAATCGCCGCTGCCGATTCTTTTTTCAGATAGCTGCCAAAACCACCAGCAAGAACGACATGATCCAGCTGTTCATACGGAGTGTGGCTATCCTGCAGCAGAATCCGCATTCCGGCTGCAAATGCTGCCTTTGCAAGCTGTAGTCCCCGGATATCTTCCTGCGTCACACATACCTTATGTGCCAGCCAGACACATGGCTGCCCTGCATATTCTCCCAAGTATTTCCGATAGGCAACCGAAACCGACTGTTTCTGCTTTAACAATCCTGTGTGATCAAGAAGCCCCATCTTTAAAATTACCGCAAGTGCATCAATCAGACCGGAACCGCAAATACCACATGCCTCCTCGTCTCCGATTACCTGCACCCGGATTCTCCGCTGGTCAAGCCAGACATGGGATATTGCTCCGACCGCTGCCGGCATTCCCATCGCCATCTCCGCACCTTCAAATGCAGATCCGACCGCCGTGGCACAGCAGTAAATCTGCTCTTCGTTTCCGACCGCCATCTCTCCGTTCGTTCCAATATCCAGAAGAAGCACTTTCTCTTTGGGGTTCTTCTGCATCACTGCCAAAAGATCCGAAGTAATATCCCCTCCGACAAATCCGGCAACCGCCGGTGCTATGTATACCGATCTGCAATCCGTAAGTCCAAGCTGCTCTCCGGTATACTCTTTTCCAAAGAATTCCTGCGGCATAAACGGCGTCACCCCGATGGAAACAGGCGAAATTCCCGCAAACAGATGACACATTACCGTATTTCCCACCACGGCAAGACGGTGAATCTGTTCCTCTCTCCCTGCTTTTTTCTGCAGCGTCCGAAGCATCTGTGCAATCTGAAAAATGATCTGTTCTTTTAATATCTCCAGTTTTCCTGCTTCAGATGCCTGAATGCGTGAAAGCACATCCGCACCAAAGCTTCTCTGTGCGCTTGGTTCACTGACCGTTGCCAGCTTTTCCCCTGTCTTTCCATCAATCAGATGGCAGACTACTGTCGTTGTGCCGATATCGCATGCC
>OGZK01002213.1_pt1 | contig 17155 bp, 18 predicted proteins | sample 1576791 | NCBI WGS metagenome assembly OGZK01 (sample SAMEA3541556, study PRJEB24748) | human gut metagenome | biome: human gut; feature: human-associated habitat; material: faeces | place: China | collected 2012
ATAAGCTGAAGCATCTATACCCCATTATAAAGATTTAGGATTTACAGAGTACTAGATATCTATTATAAAACTCGCTCCAACAGGAAGGTTCCTACCGGCTATAATTCTACCATGCATTCGCTCTACAGCTCGTTGAACACTATACAGGCCTATTCCCGTTCCTCCTGTATTGCTCCAACCGAATTGGAAGATTCTCTCCAAATCTTCATCGTTTGCAAATCCAAAACCATTATCTTTATACGTAATCCGGGTTTTACTTCCTTCGTGAATAAATTGAACCCAAACCTTCGATGAATGACTTTTTTGCGAATTTGACACCAGATTATCAAAGATCAGTGCTATATTCTGAGGTGAAAACAACAGGACTACTTTCCCCTCCTGTTCTAAATCAAATTCAATCTCATGATACTGCTTTGCTAGAATATTATTGATAAATTGACTACAGAAAAGGAAAAGATCTTCCTGGATAAACTCATCTCGCAGATTGAAGTTTGCCAAAGCGCTATATTTTAGAGAGCCCAATATTCGTTCCGAAGCCATTGCTATTGCCCCAAGCTCACGATACTGATTAATATCAAGTTTTTTTGACAATGTTTTTACACTATTTCTTATCGTCACTGCGTTGGTCTTTACAAGATGGCATTTGGCCGCAAAGCTTTCTTGGTCCTCACTAACTGTACTGAAAATGACCCTATTTTGATCTTTATATTTTTTTGTCTCTTGTTTTGCCGCTTCAGTTTCTGTTTCAGCCTGTTGTTGAGCCTCACGTGCTTGCTGTGCTTCATCTTCCGCCTTTTGCCGAGCTTCAGCTTCTCTTCTAGCTTGTTCTTCCGCCTCAGCTTTTCTTCTTCGTTCTTCAGCAAGCTCACGTTCTTTAAGTTCTTTAAGCTCATTATTAATTTTGTTGCCGATTTCAGTACGTTCATTAATTAATGCTCTAACGATTTTTTTAGAAATATCAATAAGGATTTTTACACGAGGATCGCTGAGACTATACCCTTCTCGGCTAGAAGTCGATGCATCCTCAAATAAATCGTCGTCTAGAACATCGAATGATATTTCACCCTCAATATAATTAGCTAAAGCCTGGGAGGACTTAATGTAGCTCATCAAATTATCAACGGCCAACTTACCTCTAACGTAAAGACGTAGTGCATTAGAACGTATTTTTTTTCCGTCTGCGGTATTTCTAAGTAGAACCTCATTGTCTAGAGAACAATGAATCCCTATCCACCCACTTAGCTTATATGGAACATCTCTGACAGTTCCCTGTAGATCGGCTAACTGCATAGTGCCTTCGCAGCCAAATTTGCCAGCATCGATGACTTGCGTTTCTCGTGGATAGTTTACCTCTGGACGAATATCTGTTTTGGTCACAAATACTTTAGGCAGAAGCTTTTTCGAGTAGCCATATTGGGTATTATCGAATATGGCATACATTGTTTCAAAGCAAATATTCTTCTTGATCTCAGTAAAATGAATATTATCTGCCGAATTTTGCAACACGCAGATTAGAATATGACACTTAATAACCGTATCCAGATAATAATCTGCCAAGCTCAATGGCAGTCGCTTTAATCTTTCTTCACCGATTTTACGCAAATCCACATTGGATAAGTGGATCATTGTCCCTCTTTGCTGTCGGTTCCATTTATCTGATGCAATTAGCCGTTCTGTATTATAGGCCACCCGATTCATTGCTGGAAAGTCACTATCTTTATACTCAAATGTATTGATTTTCCAAGCGCTTTCTGATTTAGCAGTCTTTGTATACAGGTAATATTCCGGTGACAGATATAACGCTGCTAGTTTACCGATGCCCTTTCTTCCCAATGTCTTTCCTGTAATGTTTTCTTCACTTTCCCGCTTATTTCTGCCGATGACAGTGTACTTATCTTGTAAATCAGTGTATGACATTCCGTGACCGTCATCGAAAATTTCTACAACTGCATGTTCTTTGTCTCTCATGTCAACTAAAACATGGACGTTTTCTGCACCTGAATCAATTCCGTTCGCCACAAGCTCAGAAATTGCAGTCCACGGATTAGAATATAGGTTCTTACCTAGCAATTTCATCGCATAATATGTAAAATTAAAAGATATGCTATTCCCCTCAGTCGACCTATTAGACATGGATACATACCCCCTGATAACTTGCGTAATAAGTTTTTCTACATCTATCAAATAATCATTTTTATATTAACACATCTAACTCCTTTTCGCAATATAAACAGAGCAAAAGAAAGATTCATGCTGTTTAGCTGACATCAATTTATTGACGTCAGCTTTTTTTTGTGATACAATTTCGTCGATGTCAGCAAGTGACATCGCATCATAAAAACTGTGTGGTGATAGTTTGGCTGTTGTAGATTTATTTTGCGGATGTGGTGGACTTTCAAAAGGATTTGAGCTTGCCGGGTTTGATATCGTTGCTGCATTCGATTGTTGGCAGTCTGCTCTGACGTGCTACAATACAAACTTTACGCACAGAGCCCATTATTTAGATCTGGGTAACGTAACAGAATCTGTTAACCAGATCACTCCCTTTGACCCCACAATGATAATCGGTGGCCCTCCTTGTCAGGAGTTTTCAAACGCTGGAAAACGAACGGAAGGGCCACTTGCTGATTTGACATATAAGTATGCTCAAATTATCACAACTCTTCATCCACAATTTTTTGTTATGGAAAATGTTCCTCGCGCCAGGAAAAGCAACGCATACGCCAAGGCGAGGGCACTATATAAGGACCACAACTACGGTCTCACAGAGGTAGTGCTTGATGCAAGCAGATGCGGAGTGCCCCAAAAACGAAATAGGTTTTTTTGTATAGGTTCGCTTGGTGCACCGGACAATTTTCTCTCCGAAGAGATTTTTACTCATTACACAGGAACCCCTGTCTCCGTAAACGATTATTTTACCCGCAATAATATCCCTTTGGATATCGAAGCATATTATCGCCATCCAACTACATACAGTCGCCGAGCAGTGTTTGGTATAGATGAAGTAGCACCAACGATTAGAGGTGTTAATCGTCCAAAGCCAGCAAATTATCGTCATCATGTAAATGATGCCGTCGAAGAAAATAACCTTCAAAATGTCACACATTTATCACTGCGTCAGCGTGCCACTATTCAAACATTCCCTCAAAATTATAGATTTGAGGATTTACAGATTACCCGCGGAGATCTGGAGCAGATGGTTGGCAATGCTGTTCCTGTCGAATTAGCACGTTTTGTTGCAAACAGACTTCAAGATTATATTAGAGCAGGAGGTATAGCTATGGATGAACGTCAAGCTTTCTCTGAATGGTTGCGAACCCAAAAAGGTTATACTGATCGTAGCATAAGCGATGTTTTCTCTCGACTGCATCGAGCCACAGCTATGTTACCCAATCATGAAATCAATCAGTATTTCATTCCTGATCTTGAGCGTTCTCCAGATTTTCAGCAACTTGGGGTTTCGATTAAGTCACAAATCAGAAAAGCAATTAATCTAAAGCTTGCATATCTTGAGTATATCGCAGTAAATAATTAAAACAAGTTTTCATGTTCCAAAATCAAATTCAGCTAACAAGTAAGCATGTCTATGAATTCGTTGCATTCTGAAAGCCAAAAAAGAGGAGACTAACGTCTCCCCTTAGTTGGTGCAGAGCGGGCATCGAACCCATCTCCGTACGGTGGTATTCTAGCACATCTTTTTCATAGAATCAAGGAGAAAATATATGGCAAGGTTAGATCCCAAAGGAAGACGATTTGAATTTCTGGTTAAAAGAATCGATGAAGCCCTTGACTCTGGTTTTTATGTTGAAGCAATGGCTCTTACCTATTCTCTAATGGAAGAACGTACATATAAATTGCTGGAGCGTTTGAACATTCCACGAAGAAACGGTGACAAACTGTTCCAGTGTTTGCAGTATTTCCAGATTCACGTTTCTAACAATACCATTACCGTGGTACCCAATAACTGCACGCAAACAGAGCTAGTAACATGGCTACAGCAAGAATTTTTGACATCTGGATTGATTTGTGACATACAAACTTGGCGCGACGAAAGAAACACTGTTACTCATGATCTTGCAAAACAGGATATCGACTACGATAATCTTAAGGCTGTCGCCCAACAGGGCCGGGATTATTTCAGGAGATATACTGCGCTAATCATGAAACTTAAAAAAATGATTTGAATCCAATCAGCACACCCAATTATAGGGCAGCCCTTACAGGCAATGTCACCAAGTTAAGAAAGGCTGGGTCTCGCAGAAATGCGGGGCCCAGCCTTTCTTAACTTAGTGACATTGATGTCTTCCCTCAGCATTTTTATTGTAACAATTGCGAGAATTTTAGTACGGGTGCTTTACAGGTGAGATAGCTCCGGGATCTTGGGCAGCATTTTCAAATTCCGCTTGTTCCGCAGATCCATTCCACCTTCATCCAGATAGGCAACACACCGCTCCCCGTCCAGCTTCAGCTCATACAGGTATTCGGGAGAATCAAAGGCCTCCCCTTCCGCGCCGATCAGCATGGGCTTGATACCCTTATCCTGAAACCAATCACCCATTGGACTTTACCCTGGCAAGGCTCTGCTTCAGCGCTTCCATGATATCGATCACATTGACCTGAATGTTTTCCGCCGGAGCCGTAATCTCCTTGCCCTGAATCTTTCTGTTGATGATCTCCCAGAGCTTGGCTTTATACTCGTCATGGTACTGTTCTGGCTGGAAAGGCTGCACCATAGCATTGATGAGCGTTTTCGCCATGGTCAACTCTGCTTCCTGCACTTGAGGATGGCCCAATTCCTTGGGTGCTTCCTTGACCTCCTCCGCAAAAAACAATGTTTCCACCAGGATGCCGTCCTCCGTGGGGATCAGGGCCAGCAGCTTCTCCTTGGTGCCCATGACTGTCTTGGCAACGGCTACCTTATTTTCCTCTTTCATGGCCCGGCGGAGCAGTTCAAAAGCCTTGTCCCCGCCCTGCTCCGGAACGGCATGGTAGGTCTTATCGTAGTAGATGGGACGAATATTTTGCAGATCGGTAAAATGGAGGATGTGGATGGTCTTGTCCTTATCTGACTTGGCCTTCTCAAAATCATCGTCCGTCAGGGTCACATACTTCCCTTTTTCATATTCAAAACCTTTAACGATATCTCCCGCGCCGATCTCCTTGCCGCAGCGGTCACAGACCTTTTTGTACTTCACCCGGCTGCCATCCTCCTTGCACAGCTGATTGAAATGAATGTCGTTGTCCTGGGTTGCGGTGTACAGTCCAACCGGGATATGCACCATACCGAAAGAAATTGCCCCTCTGTGAGATACTGCCATGTAAACACACCTCAATTCTGTTTTCAATAGTGTGCCCCAAAGCAGTTTTCTCATGTCCCATTGTAAGGAAACAGCGCACAACACGCAATTGTCGTGCGCCGCATTCTCAGCAAGCCTTATATTCCATTTGGATCTCAGCTGCTTTCAAAATATCCTCGCCATGGTATTTTGGATTCAGCCAATCTGAGGTTGCCTCATTGGGCAGAATCACCGGCATTCGTTCGTGGATGAAAGCAATGCCCTCTGCAGCACTTCTGGTCAGGACTGTGAACACCGGTTTCCCCGCTTCGAGGCGATAGACCCCTGCGAGGAAAAATCCATTTGAATCCTTTGGTTCAATGGCATATTTCACTTTTCTGCCGTCTGCCTTTTCCCACTCATAGTAGTGTTGGGCCGGGATCAGGCACCGGCGCTGGCGAATGCCATCGGCAAACATGGCCTTCTGTGCGGCGGTCCCACTTCTGGCATTGATGATCCGTTTTCCATCGGAGAGGTGATATCCCCATTCCATGGCAAAGGGCTGCGGCTCCAAATGCCTGTTGCTGGCAACCACCGCTGCAACATCTCCCGGAAAGACATCCCCTGTCTTTGCTTTCACATTGCGGTGTTCCAGATACTCCACAATAGCGCGGATCATTTCAATGCTGTCATCTTCCGGTACAAAAAAACTACCGCACACGAAGAATCACCTCGCAGGTTATGATTCCCCATTTTACCGCTTCAAAACCGGCCTGTCAACCGCGCTGCTCCATGAGCTGAATCAATTCCGATCGTGAGATTATCTCACTTGGTTCCACCAGGAGGACTGCACGACGGATGCAGAGCGTTCCACTTCGGTTCTCCTCATACAGCACACGGATTTTTGAGCCAATTTCCATATTTGCCAGGCCCTCATACCGGCCCCGGGGCCAGGTTGGGGCTACAACTCTGCGGCCATCCGCGAAGGTCATGTAGGTGATCAGCTTCTTCCGTTTGCCCCACCGCTTACAGTCGATGGTGGCTACGAATTCACCGGGCTGCATATTGAACTTGTAATCCTTCCCATTGAATTCGGTTTCCTTAAACTGACACCTGGATAATGCGTTCTGTTGTCTTATGATGATAACCTCCTTAGTTATTCTGATTGTAAAAAGAAAAGGTGAGAGGAGCTGGTCAATGGGCCGGACCTTCTCACCTATGGAACTTCTCCCACGCCGAAACTCATCCCAAAAATGAGGGAGAATGAAGTATCTGAAAAGCTGTGTTGCTTAAAAGTCGTTCGCAACATTGATAATGCGCAGCCCCTTTTTTCGGGCGTAATCCACGGTATATGCCGTTCCTCCGGTACTTCTTGTCAGGTAGCAGATACAGGTTCCGCTGTCATCCACCAGATGGCGGTTACGCCGGTGCATGCAGTCCGGGGTGTATTCCCGGGACACATACACAACCTTATCGCTTCTGCGCTTGATATCCTCATAAACTGCAATATCCTCACTGCGCCATCCTCTGGTCTGACCCTCACAGGGCAGCACCAGAATCAGGCGTAGCTGAGGATGTTCTTTTTTCATTTCAAGAACCGTCTGAGCTGCAAGTGAATCGAACCCCCTTGCGCCTCCCGCTCCATAAAACACAATCCCGGCTTTGATCTGTTCCTCAATTACTCTGCGTAAACGAACAGCCGCTTTCAACTTTTCCTCACCGCTCAGACTTCGATGCCCCGTAAAGCAGCAGGTTTTCGCTCTCAGATCCATAAAATCTTCCTCCCCATTTTACGATATATCGCATATTTTACCACAGACTCCACATAATTGCGATATATCCCACTCGATATATCCCAACTTTTTATAGAATACAGTCAGCGATATATCGTACAGAAGGATGATGTTTTATGAACGCCAAAGAAGCAGTCGCCGCCAGAATTCTGGCGCTGTGCGCAGAACGTGGAATTGCCATCAACGCCCTCGCCGGTAGTGCGGGAGTGTCCCCCTCCACGGTTTACAGTATGCTCAACGCAAAGAGCCAGAATCCCGGTGTGGTTTCCCTGCAGAAGCTCTGCGATGGGCTGGGTATCACCCTGCGGCAGTTTTTCAATGACGATCTCTTTGACAACATTGAGCAGGAAATCAAATAAGCAGCAGGGGCGCCGGTTTCATTCAGATTCCGGCGCTTGTGCTCTCAACAGCAACAACGAGAATCACAATCCAGACTCGCCTCCTGCGTTCGCTTCGGAGGACGATTGCAATCCTGCGCATAACGTACTCCACGCAGGGGATGGCCACACTGTTGCCCAGGGCCTTGTAACGGGCGGAATCCGAAGCCCCTGGGATGTCGTCCACCCGTCTGGGAAACCTTGCAAACGCTCGCACTCAAGGGGCGTCAGGCGGCGAATCAGGTTGGCGCCGCGCAGGATACATGTTTCCTCCTCGTCAGCAGGAGGCTGGATCACCAGATCTGTGGCATCCTTATGCTGACGGGCGCTCTCCGTGCTGGCAACCTCGTTCTCTGCAAACACATCCACCCGCTGGCGGCTGAAGACCGCATGTCGATCCGCTGTTGTCAGGGAGAATGCCACGTCTTCATTGATGCCAAGTCCATTGCCGCCATTATGGGGTTTCCGGTCAACAATGTTCCCGGATATACAAAAGGCTGTCAGTGATTCTTCTACAAGCGGAACATTATTTCCGCCCGTACCACATCGGGCTGAAATTGTTGGGGACACTTCATGTGGCCCGGTGTATCGGGCATCTATACCATGATTTTCATGCACATTCTCTGTCAGAATACAGTCCCCATTTCCCTTGGGTACACCGCCGTTGGCGATAAAGGTCTGCTGCTTCATACCCGGCTGGGCACCCAGTGCACTGCTTACAGCATGCAGATCCCGTACCTCATCCCGCTGGTTGGCAGCGAATGCCACTGCTCTGCTCATATTGGGCTGGTGATCGCCCTCCCGGAGTCCACCCTGAATTTCAAGGGCAATCCGCAGCTGCTCCGGCAGGCGCTTTCCCCGTTCGGATGCACGGCGTAAAATCCCGAGGCAGGCTTTCCTGGTCAAATAGTATTTTGGGTGCGGTTTCTCCTCCAAAATCGACCACAAGATAGATCCGGCGGTGCCGCTGCGGGGTGCCGGGCCAGTATTGAGTATCAAAGGCTCTCCACGCCAGGGAGAAAGAATCTCCCAATAGAATTCGTCCAGCAGATTCCCAGCGCCCGGTGTAAGGTCCAGGGACATGAACGGAATCGAAACTAATTCGGAGGAATTCTTCGAGGACGATCCGGAAATCCTCCCCTTTGGGCGATCCGCTGGAGAAGGCTCCGGGAACATTATGAATAGAAATCAATTATGCATAGCACCTCCATAAAAAGCAGTGAAACAGAGCAAATTGCCCTGTTTCACTGTGCATAATATTTTGAATAATGTTAGCCGAGCGAGGACAGCCACTCAATCAACTCAGCATCCTGTTCCCAGTGAGATGCCTTAGGAAGATCAAGGTGGGCTGTAGCCTTTTCCAAAGCAGCTCGCTTGGCTTCATTGTCTGCTCTGGCATAGACCTCAGTGGTAGAGATGTCGGCGTGCCCCAGATAATCTTTAATATAGACCGGATTTACATTTGCCTGCACCATATGCATAGCTTTTGTATGCCGAAAAACATGCGGCGAAATTCTGGAAGGCATCCCAGAGGAAGTTTCCCGTGCCATATCTGCATATTTCTGGACGATGTATGTAATTCCAGAGCGGGTCAGTTTGTGCCTGCTCCCATTCCAAAACAGAGGCATATCTGGATTGCGCCGCACATCAATATGGTTTTCAGCGATGTAACTGCGTAACAGTTCTGCAGTCTGTGTCATAAGAGGCACAGTACGGATTTTCCCACCTTTTCCATGCAGAGTAATAACTGCTGGGAAATCCAATCGCACATCCCGCATACAAATATCCACAAGTTCACTGACTCGAGCTGCAGTATCATACAAAACAGACAGCAATACAAGATGTCTCCGCCCTTTAGGAGTAGAGGTATCCGGCATAGACAATAGATGCTTCAGATTTTCCGGCGTTAAGTATTGTGCGGGTGGAGCGGGAGATACCATGCTCGGAATTTTGAGGATCAAAATGCACTGCTCCATATATGCCGGTTCTTCGGTCATAACATAATCAAAGAAAGCATGGATTGCACAAAGGCGCTGGTTGTAAGTAGATGGGGAAGAACCTCTGGTATTGGTCAACCACAAAAGGAAGTCCTCGATACACTTTTTGTCCAACCTGGCCAGATTTAGCTTTGCAACATTGAAGCCTTTCTCATCCCTGCAAAAAATCAGGAGTAGTTTAAATGTATCTCGGTAGGAACGAATCGTGTTGCTGCTCAGGTTTCTCTGGACGGGCAGGTAGTGTGTAAGGTACTGCGTCAAAAGCCTGGAAAAGTCAGATGTGTTCATCGGACACCTCCATCTGAGGAATGAGGCCACCAAAGCGTACTTCCAATTTGGCAACAATGTCCGGGTACATTTGCGCTGTCAATTGAAGATATTTTTGTGTGCCAGTCAGTCCATTATGGCCAAGATACCGTGAGAGTACAGGCAACGCAGCAGTGAGATCTTCGCCTGAAAGGACCCAGTTGTTAAGGCAGTGTACCGCGAAGGTATGGCGGATATCATGAGGGCGAGGGCCTTTCCCTGAACCATTGTAAGGAATTCCCGCTGTTCTGAGGAGCTGGCGGAATTGAGCTTGCAGCCAACTGTTCCCGTATCTTCCGCCGTTGCTGCGAGGGCTCGAACTTGGAAAGATCAAGGAATCTGTAGATTTCGGAGGGAACATTTCCAGATATTGAGTCAAGGATTCTGCAACAGTATCAGTGAATGGCACCAAGCGGTTTTTGTGAAATTTCGTATCCAAAATGGTAAACACATTTTCTTTGAGGTTTACATCACGCATACGCAGTTTTAGCAATTCGGAAGTACGCAGTCCACAATTAAACAGGATCCGAAACATAACCGGAAGTTGGTGCTTTCGCGCAGGGTTCTGCTCTGTAAATGGCACATGGTCTGCCGCAATCAGCATTCGCTCAATCTCATCGTCCGTAAAGATATAGGCTCTGAAATTACGGTTCTCTTTTGGGAGAGATATAGACGGGATTTTATACGCCGTATAGCCTTTGCGGATTACAAAATCAAGGAATCCATTGATTGCGCTGACATCTCTGAGGATGGTATTGGTTTGCAGGTTCCGTCTGTTTCCAATATGGTTTAAAACATATTCTTTTGTAAACGAAATCTCTCCATCATCGAGCTCAGCAAAGTCCTGGAGAAAGCGCCGGATACAGCCCTCATCCGTTTTCAGGCTGAACCCAAGCGCATGACGTTCCGCCATATACTGCTCCAACAGCATTTTTGAAGTCATATCAATTCTCCCCGTTCTCCGTAAGACAATGCACATTTCCGCAAGGCCGGAAGGTCAACCTTGGTATATACCGATGTCGTTTTGGGACTGTTATGTCCAAGAATATTGGAAATCGTCATAAGCGGCGTGCCGTCATACAAGAGGCTACTTGCCAGCGTATGACGCAGTGAGTGAGCTGTTTTGCGCTTCTTCACTGTCATCCCTGCGCACTTCATGTACCGCTTGAGGTTTTCAGAAAGGGATGTACTGGATTGAAATTCCCCGTAAGGATGGATATGGCGAATGAACACATTGTCGCAGTCAGAATCCAACCGTCCATTTTTCAGATAGTCAATAATGGCTTCGCCAATTACAGGGAGCAGTGGCAGTGTATTCATATAGATTCGTAGATACTGCCCTCCGGTCAGGCAAAAAGCCTGCAGCTTCAATGCCGCAGGCTTTTTGTCACTTCTTATATGCAGTTATTTTACTCCAATTGGAGGGGAAACCCATATGCTGATACAGGCTTGCTTCTCCCATCGCCCCAGGGAACTTCAAATAATTCTGGATCACATTTGTTAAGCACGCCTTAAATTGCTTGAAATCTTCATTGGAAAGCAAGTAACGAAACGCTATTACTACAGCAAAGAGATCACGCTTTCCGAGGGCATACTGGGTTCCATTCTTTGGAATTCCCAACTTTACGTGCAGATCCGTATCAGGGATATCATTGCGCGTCTGATAGGAAAACAGCCGCTCACCGTGAGCACATACATTGCGAAACTTTGTGATCACACTCAAGTACTGTTCGAGCTGCTTCCGATTTACTTTATCAAAATTTTTGGCAACTTTGGTCTGAATATCCTGCGTTGTAAAGCTGTAAAACTTGGACAAAGAACCAAAAGTTACGCCATTGAACAGCACCCAAAGCGGCACATTCCCATACATTTGCCGCTGATGATTTATATATGGATAGTCACTGTTATGGTTTGCCAGATTTCCAAGCGTCGACACCAGTCTGTTGATGCTGCCTGCGTTTCTGCCGCTCAATGCATAGTTCGCGGGGTTCAGATATTCGCACTGCTGTTCCCCATGTTTTTCACTGAAGTGATAGGAAAGCAGCGCCCGAATATGGCGTTCAATCTTCAGTATGTACTTCAGAAAGAGCTCCCGCAGATTCTCATCAAAATAATACAACGCCACGATGTCCTCGAACCGCGTACCATCCTTGTATTTCCTGGTCGTTGGATTCTTAAAGGGTGCCTTGTAGCCGCCAATCAGGCTGAAATAACCGATCTGTTTCAACATCGTCTTCGCATAGTCATGATCCTGAATCACAAGATTTTTATCGTTTTCCAGATAGCTGATCTGTGCGTCAAATGTTAAGAACGGCTTCGGCATACTGTGTTCCTCCATAAATAAAAAAGGGAGTCCCCGCAGGAACTCCCCCGGTCGCAGGCTTCGCAAGTTTCCGCAACACGATCACTGAACACAGTATACACGATCATACCGGTTTTGTCAACCAGTCTTTCGTGATCCGTATTCAGAATAATATTATGCAGGAAAAGTCCCTTTCGATACAAGAAATTATAGTCGAAGAAAAACCGCCTGTCAACAAACATTGCATCAATTGTGCTTTAATCCCGGATGCCCAACGCCTGTTTCTTTTCCTCAATCTCTTGGCGCTGCTTCCGATCCATCCCTGGCCGCTGACGCCGATCCTGTTCCTTCTCCTGAAATATCCGTCCGAGCTGGGCAATCAGAGAGGCAGCACCCCTTATGTGCTGCTGTCGGATCACCCGCAGCAGGTTTTCCGCACACACATTGCCATGGGCAGCAGATTGTGCCAAGTATTCCAGTCCCTTTTCACGGTCGGCACGGATGCCGTTTCCGAAATAGTAGATCTTACCAAGCTGGTATTCCGCATAGGAATTGCCGTCCTCCGCTGCCATATGGAAGCAGCGGATGGCTTTTTGCACATCCTTCCAGCCTTCTTCCTTGAGGTAGACCTTACCGGCAAGATAGGCCGCAGAAGTGACACCCGCTTCCGCGAGTTCCTCCAGCAATGGCAGTCCTCTGGCAATATCCTTCTGCACCAATTTTCCCTGACAAAACAGCTTTCCAAGCTGGTACCTGGCAAAGGCATTGTCTTTTGCCGCCGCCAGTTCCAGATATTCCACCGCTTTTTCAGGGTCATATTCTGAAAACTCCGGCTTTAGATACAGCTTGCCAAGACCATACAGGGCATCCGCGCTGCCCAGCTCCACCGCTTTCTCAAAATAGTACCGGCTCTTTTCCAAATCCACTTTGGTGCCGGTTCCGGTCATATTCATGGAACCAAGGCGATAGCAGAGCTTATCGTCTGCCATAGTCGCTTCCATGGCGAGAAATCCTGCGTATGCTTTGGCATACCACCGCTTGGAGTCTTCCAGATCAGCCCCTGTCCCGATACCATCCCGGTACATCCTTCCAAGCTGGTACTGTGCATATGCATTGCCCCGGACTGCCGCCATGGTGTACAGTCTGTATGCCTCCGTATTGCTCTTTTCCACGCCCTGCCCCCGGAGGTATTGACCTCCCAACGAGTAGGCGGCAAATGGGTTATTTTCATCCACTGCCTGACGAAACCACCGGGCAGATTCCTCATAGTTCTGTTCTGTCCCGTGACCATGGGCATGGCATTTTCCTATCCGGTATCGCAGATAGCCTTTCTTTTCAGCCGTCTGTTCTGCTTTCTGGAAGGCTTCCAACGCATTCCGGAACCAAGTCTGTGCTTCTTCCTCATCCGCGTCACAGCCAAGCCAAAGCAGGTACATCCGTCCCAGATCATAGCAGGCATAGCCGTTTCCCCCGCGTGCCTCCATGCGCAGCAGGGGCATCGCTTTCCGGAAATCCGGCTTTTCTTCCTCTGTCCCATATAGGAATCTGCGAGCCTGTTTGTAGGAATACGACCACCAATCTCTGCCGTCAGAAGCACGGTGAACAGTTGCATTCTCTGCGGCACAGTCCTCATAGGTATCAGTTTCCCCGCCGGTATCTTCCTGAATAAACTGGGGACAGTGGTGATCGCTCCACCGGTCAGAATCCTCTATTGGCACAGGGTCAGGTTCCTCTCCCGGCGGGAGTTCCGTTTCCATCACATCCTGCTGCGGTTCTGGATCCGCCGCCTGCCGGATCAGGTCATTGATCTTCAGCGCCTCCTGTATCACAGCGTTGCGGATGGACTTGAACTCCCTGTTCTGTTCCAGCGGCACACGTTCCGGGAAATGGTCTGTATAAACTCAACTTTATCAGGTTGATATCTATAGTGTACACTTACTATGGCATTGAACCTGAAGATTGATACAATGCACCCTGAGCATTTACGCTCTACTCAAATTGAAAGTCTGCATAACTGCCATCGAAAAAAGGCGAAACATGGCTTGAAATATTGCTATAAAAATGCTATACTTATGACTGAATCATGCAGGGTTTATGACACACAGAGGAAGGAGAATTACAGTGGGTTTTCATGATGAAATTAAAAATATACGACAAAATTGCTTCCTTAGCCAAGATGCATTTGCGAATGCACTGCAAGTGTCATTTTCAACGATTAATCGCTGGGAAACAGGAAAAACAATTCCGAATTATGTTATGATGCAAAAAATTGTTGCCTTTTGCGAAAAGAATAATATCGATCACAAAGCAGTTGATATGGCTTGGAAGGAGGCGCGAAATGGAACAGCAAACCATAGATAAAGAAAGTTTTATTGATGTTCTGAAATCTAAGTTGTATATAGACTTTTTTGCTGGATGCGGGGGATTATCACTAGGGTTGGGGTATGATAAATGGAACGGCCTGTTTGCAATCGAAAAAGACAAAATGGCGTTTTCCACTTTTAAGCATAATTTAATTGATGATAATGCTCCATACAGGCATTTTGATAACTGGCCTGAATGGCTATCAAAAGAAGCACATGCCATCGAAGATATACTTGATGATCCTGACACCTGTGAGAATTTGAAGTCATTGAGAGGAAAAGTAGCGTTAGTTGCCGGAGGACCTCCTTGCCAAGGGTTTTCAGTAGCGGGCGCAAGAAATGGGAATGATCCTCGTAATTTGTTGGTTTTTAAGCAAATACGAGCAATAGAGCTTATACGTCCTGTTTTTTGCATGGTTGAAAACGTCGGAGGTTTTGCAAGAAAATTTGTTCAGCGCCCAATTGACAATGTTACGGTGAGCGTTGCGGAAGCTGCAATTTCAGAAATTGAAAAACTTGGATATAATGTTGGAAAGGTGAAGATAAATGCAGCCAACTACGGTGTACCTCAGGTTCGAGAGCGTGTAATAATTCTTGGAATACGGAGGGACTTTTCTGGAAATCTGCGAGTTACAGAGCTTTTTGAAGATTGCTTAAGGGAAATTAGTACTACACAGCGTTTGCAACTAGGACTTCCGGTAGATAGATTTGTAAATATTGAGGAAGCGCTCAGTGATCTTTCGGGCGATGAATTGATAGATGATTTAGAATTTCCCAAATACAAAACAGCAAAATACTTGCCTCCCGACGGAAATTATCAGAAAATGATGCGAAAAAACATGAAAAATACTGAAGTCCCGTCGTGCCATCGTTTCAACAATCACAGTTCTAAATCGGTTGCTCTGTATAAAAAAGCACTGGAAACTCAGCCGGCAGGACGCTTATCGAAAGAGTTCTTATACGAAAATGGATGCCATTCAAACAAAAGATTTGTTCTTGACATATCGCGGCCATGCTCCACGCTTACGACTGCCCCAGAAGAACTTATTCATTATAAGCATCCGCGCGTAGTTACGCTAAGGGAGATGGCTAGACTTCAATCTTTTCCAGATGATTTTCAATTTTATGGGCGGTACACATTAAATGGACCAGCACGTGGTGTTGATGTTCCTCGAAATGCCCAAATCGGCAATGCAATTCCACCATTGGCTGGGATGGCGCTGGGAATGGCAATAGACATGATTTCTGAAATAGTTATTAAAAAAGATCCGAGATTAGACAAATACCGATGAAAATATGCCCCTTTCGTAGGATGGAAACATCTACACGGAAGGGGCAGCTATTTTTTCATTTTTTCACCTTTTCAAGGATCCATTCAGTAACGAGCGAATCGGAGTCTTTTCCAATAGAAGCCGCATATTGGTGAAGCAATCTGAGAACAGAGCCCTGTATTTTAACGGGGCGGTAGTATTCCGGATAGGCCCAACTGCATTTGCTGCAATCCTCTTTACAGCCACGGCAAGCAGTACTTTTGATGTTATTGCAGGAATCACAGAGTGGTTGCCAGTTTGTGAGGGCATCCGTACCACCTCTTGAGCGGGGGACTTTATGATCCTGCTGGAATCCTTTTTCATCAGGTGAACTACCACAGGCAGCACAAACATTTCCGTAGTGGAGAAGTACTTTGCTCCAATTATCATCAGATAAATGCGTACGGGGTGTTTTCTTTGGATAAATGTTTGTATCAATTAGTTGATATTGGTTTCCTTGTTTAACAATTCCAAGAAAGCCCTCTTCTCCTTGCAACTCTCTGAGCCGTCTGAAAACATCGAGATATGGCTTACCTTTGGCAGTATTGACTGCTTCACGGATGGAATCCCGATCAACAATCGGCCCGGGAATACCATGTCCAGCAGGCCACAATGTTTCCAAAATAACCCTATAAATTTCACGATTGGATTGGCTTGATGTCACAAAACTTGCCGCCGCATGATTAATCCATTCATCACGATCAATGAGTGGACTAGGATTTTTTTGGGGTGGAAGTAGTGCGGATTGTTCAATTCGTGCTTTACTCTTTCTCTTTTCAGAAGCCATTCTTTGCACCTCCGATTGTAGCAAAAGCTGAAGTATTCGAATTAACTGAGTAATACCTCTGCTGATAAGTGGTTCACAGTCTCCCGACCGGTGGTTTCTCCGGCCTTTTGGGACAGTTCTTCTGCAATGGCAGCTTGATCAATTTTCAGCTTGTCCAGCAAAAAACTATGTTTTAGATCAAAGCTTTTAAAGACATCCGCCCAGGTTAAAGCATATAGTTCGTAGTTTTCTACGCTCAAGACAAGTCCCTTTTTGCCTGCCGCCTGATTTGCTGAATATCGTGCCCGGACATCGTCATCAACCTCGTTGCAGACAGCTATAAACTTCCATCTGCATAATTGCGTGTTAAACTGGGGTTGCTTTCTAATGAAGTCCATATAGTCTTCTATCTGGCGAAGGACTTTTTTTGAAAGAATAACCTTTGGGGCCTTCAGCTCAATGACGAGGTTTTCCTGAATTACATCTCCGACAGCATCTTCGGTTTTCCGTGCACCACAAAGGAAAATATCCATTCTACGCATTTCTTCTTGGTCGGGAGAAAGGACAGTTTCTGGAGCATCCGCACCATAAAGAATGTTTAGGTATTGTTCTAGTGTTTTGTTAAGTCTAATTCTTGTATAAATCAGAACATTGTGCTATAATAA
>OGZK01002217.1_pt1 | contig 17132 bp, 20 predicted proteins | sample 1576791 | NCBI WGS metagenome assembly OGZK01 (sample SAMEA3541556, study PRJEB24748) | human gut metagenome | biome: human gut; feature: human-associated habitat; material: faeces | place: China | collected 2012
CTTTATGGGCCACTATTCTTTTCTCAGGCTTTGCACTTGAAGTGATAATTCGCCAGAGAAAATTCTATGATTTCGCAGTCATTAAAATCCAATCGATTATTTATATAATTAATTTAATTTTTAAATCGATTAAAAAGACTGAATTTGAATACCAAGCCCCGTCACGACGTTGCCCGCCATGATGACGAGATCCGGATACGTGTCGCGGACCTTCTTGATGAAGTTCACGAATCGTTCCGTGTAGCCGTTCGCGACGTCAATGCAGACATACTGCACGGCGCCCGGGGCCTTGCGGTTCACGCTCTGGAATTTCTCCCAGTCATCGTCTCCGATGCCGAGCGTATAGAAAGCGGTGGCCTTGCGTTCGAGCTCCGTGAAGAACTTCACGAGCTCATCCTCGCTGTAGTGCTTGTCGAGCGCGGCCGACAGCATGAAGGGGTCGAGCGCCTTCGCCATTTCAAAGGTTCCCGTCGTGTCCATGTTGGCCGCGATGACCGGGATGCCGTGATAGGCAACAGGCGCATGCAGGAATTTGAAGTCGCGCGTGATATCTACTTCCGAGCGGGAAATAAGGGTGGAGCGCTTCGGACGGATCAGTACGTCCTTGAAGTCGAGCCGCAGGGTGTTGTCAATATGCATTAAAAAAATCTCCTAACCAAAATCTTGCGCGCGCAAAAAACGCCGGCTCCTTTCACGGAACCGGCGTTAACCTAGTGTACCTTGAATTAAGGCGCGGTGGGAAGCTTTTTTAGAGCGTCGGGAGATGCTCGCCGCGCCAGAGATCTTCCGGCTTCTCGCGCTCGCGGATCACCTGCGAGGTGCTGCCGCTCACGAGCACTTCAGCCGCGCGGGGACGGGAGTTGTAGTTGGAGCTCATCGCCATGCCGTAGGCGCCGCAGGACGTGATCGCGAGGACGTCACCCGGCTCAATGCAGAGCTCACGGTCACGGCCAAGCCAGTCGCCGCTTTCGCAGATCGGACCGACGACATCATAGGTGCGGGTGGCGCCATCCCGGGGCACGGCCGGCACGATACCCATCCAGGCCTCGTAGAACATCGGGCGGCCCATATCGTTCATGGCGGCGTCGACGATCGCAAAGTTCTTCGTTTCACCGGTCTTATCGCGGATCACGCGGGTGATCAGGATGCCCGCGTTCGCGATGATGGAGCGGCCCGGCTCGAGCGTCACGGCGAGGTGCTTATAGCCGCGGGCTTCAAGGTGATCGAGGATCAGACGCACGAATTCGCGCTTGGAGGGCGGCACTTCGTCCTTGTAGCAGACGCCGAGACCGCCGCCGAAGTCGATGTGTTCGAGCGGAATGCCTTCGGCCGCCAGCTGATCGACGATATCGAGAATCTTTTCCTCAGCGTCCGCGAAAGGCGAAAGCTCCGTGATCTGGCTTCCGATATGGCAGTCAATGCCGACCACGCGGATGGAGGGCATCGCGGCGGCTTGCTTATAGAGTTCCACGGTCTTCTCGTAGGCGACGCCGAACTTATTGTTCTTGAGGCCGGTCGAGATGTAGGGGTGGGTCTTCGCGTCCACGTTCGGATTCACGCGGACCGCGATCGGGGCCACCTTTCCGAGGGAAGCGGCCACGCGCGCGATGTCATTCAGCTCCGGAACGCTTTCGATATTGAAGCAGTGGATGCCCTTTTCGAGCGCGAGAGCGATTTCCTTATCGGTCTTGCCGACGCCGGAATAAACGACCTTCGACAGGTCGCCGCCCGCGGCCTCCACGCGCAGCAGTTCGCCGCCCGACACGATGTCGAACCCGGAACCGAGCTTCGCGAGCAGGCTGATGATGCCGATATTCGAGCACGCCTTCACGGAGTAAAGAATGTGGTGCGGATGAGAGCCAAACGCGCCGTCGTAGTCGCGGAAGGCGGTCTCAATGGCCTTGCGGCTGTAGATGAAGGACGGGGTGCCATACTTGTCGGCGAGTTCCGTCACGGGAACGTCCTCACAGAAGAGCGCGCCGTTCCGATAGGAAAAGCCCGTTTCATCGGGGAGCCAGAAGGAAGTCATGATGTTTTTTCCTGATGTAAGTAAGTGCGGCGGTGCAGGGGGAATCAGCGCTTCGGCGAGGGAGCCTCGGCTGCCTGGCTGCCGCCGGGCGTGAGAGTAATTCTGGTTTCAGTAGAATCGGAAGCGTTCGAAGCAGATCCGCCGTCCGTGTCTTTCTTCTCGATCGGTGTATTCAGAACGGGAATACTGTCCCCCGCCCCGTTTGGAACGGATCTCTTCTTCGGGAGATAAAGCGGCCCCTTCAGTCCGCAGCCCGTCAGCAAGAGCGGGGATGCAAGACCTAAGAGCAGGGCAGTACGTATAAAGGTTCTTTTCTGGATCATGAATCAGACTCTTTTCATTGAAAAAGCGGAGGCGCTCCTTCGGAAAGTTGAAGATTCCGACGCGCTTTCCATGGCTGACGCGGATCGCTCCGGCAATGTTCTCACTATCGAATTCGACAGTGGTGAACAAATTGTAATCAACATTCAGACACCGACTGAGCAGGTGTGGCTTGCGTCGAGGGTGACGGGAGGCTTTCACTTCTCCTGGGACGGCGAAGCATGGAAGGATTCAGACGGTGAGGATTTCTGGAGTGTGCTCGGCCGGGCAGCTTCTCAGCTGTCCGGCGAGACTGTGACGTTTGAGTAACGGGGCTAGAAGAGTTTCAGGAGGGAGTTGAGCGGATCGCTTGACTCACTCTTTTCCCCGCTCGGGGAGGCGCTGTCATGCGACACCTCTCTCGATTCGGAGTAGACCCATTCACCGTCGCTCTGCCTGACTCCAGGCGGGGGCAGGCGGTTGAAGATCGGCTGCCCGCGGGTAGCGGTCTTCATGAAGTCAATCCAGACCGGCTGCACGAGCGTGCCGCCCGTGGCCCTCGATCCGAGGGAATGCATCTGGTCATAACCCATCCAGCCGACCGCGACGAGGTTGCCGGCGAAGCCCGCGAACCACGCGTCGTTCGAGTCGTTTGACGTACCGGTCTTCGCGCCGACATCCGGGCGACCCAGAGCGGAGCCCGCGCGGGCCGCGGTGCCGCGGCGCGCGACGTCATTCAGAAGCGTCGACATCACAAAGGCATTGCGGGCCGGAATCGCGCGGATTGTCTCATCGCCCGACTCGCGGTTCGCCTGCGTCATGATGACGCGGCCGCTTTCATCCACGATCTTGTCAATCAGGTAGGGCTGCACGCGGTAGCCGCCGTTAGCGAAGATTGAGTAGGCTTCGCACATCTGCCAGATCGTCACCGTGCCGGAACCGAGCGCGGTGGAGAGGGTCGGGCTGTGGCGCGAGGCGGGGAAGCCGAAGCGCGTGATGAACTCCTGCGCGTACTTCGGGCCGATCGCGTCCATCACACGGACAACCGGGATGTTTTCCGACTTTTCAAGCGCGGTGTGAAGGGGCATCGGACCCTCGAACCGGCCGTCGTAGTTCTTCGGCGACCAGGCCGTACCGCCCGCCTGACGGGCATCCACGGTGAACGGCGTGTCCTGCAGAATCGTGTTCGGTGTGAAGCCCTTTTCAAGGGAGGCCGAGTAAACGAACGGCTTGAAGCTCGAACCCGGCTGACGCCAGGCCTGCGTCACGTGGTTAAACATGTTGAGGTCGTAGTCGAAGCCGCCGACGAGCGCGCGCGTCGCGCCGTTCCGGAAGTCAGTCGCCATGAAACCGGTCTGAACCTGCGGCACCTGGGCGAGCGTCCAGCCGCTGTTCGTGTGGCTCACGCGGATCACCGCGCCCGGACGGATCCGGAGCGCTTCAGGAGCGCTCGACTTCAGGTAGGCGGCGCCGAAAGTGTTCGAGGCGCGGTCGAGCGTGATGGTCTTCCCGGAGGCGAAAACCGCCTTGATCTGGGGCGAAGTGCTGAGCACCACCGCCGGCAGCAGGTTCGGGCTCGAAATCACCTTGCGGAGCGCTTCCTTCACGGCCTTTTCCTGATCCGCGGGGTTCGCGGGCAGCGTCATCTGGGCCTCGGCGCCGCGGTAGCCGTGAGCGCGGTCAAACGAAATGATGTTCGCGCGGACCGCGTTGTAGGCCGCTTTCTGATCATTCGAATTGATCGTGAGGTAGACATTAAGACCGCGCGTGTAGGCGTCATCCTTGAAGATGTCGTACACCAGCTGGCGCGCGAGTTCCGTCGCGTACTCGGCGTGGAGCTGCACCGAGTGGCGGCCGGCGATCGCCTCAGCGATCGCGTCCTTCACGTAGACGGGCTTTGCCTGTTCCTGCTGGCTCGTCTGCTCGCTGATGAAGCCGAGCGTTGCCATGCGGCCGAGCACGTAATTGCGGCGCATCGTGGCGCGGCGGTTATTCACGACCGGGTTATAGGCAGACGGCGCGACCGGCAGACCCGCGAGCGTCGCGGCCTCACCGACCGAGAGGTCCTTCAGCGGCTTTCCGAAGTAGGTCTGTGAGGCAGAGCCGAAACCGTAGGCGCGCTGACCGAGGTAGATCTGATTCACGTAGATTTCGAGAATCTGATCCTTCGTGAGCTCATGCTCGAGCTTCGTCGCGATCGCGATTTCGTAGAGCTTACGCATGTAGCTCTTCTCAGACGACAGGAAGCAGTTACGCGCCACCTGCATGGTGATCGTGGAACCGCCCTGGCCCTTGCGTCCGGTGATGATGTTCGTGACGAGCGCGCGGCCGATGCCGGAGAGATCAACGCCCGAGTGCTCATAGAAGTCAGAGTCTTCAGCCGCGAGAATGGCGAGCTTCACCTGGCGCGGGAGCTCCTGAATCGGGACATAGTCCCGGCGCTCCTCACCGTACTCCGCGAGCAGCTGACCGTCCGCGGACCAGATCTTCAGCGGCAGCTTCGGCTGATAGGTACGGAGGGACGTCATGTCAGGCAGCTGGGCGTAGACGATGGCGAAGAGGAAAGTGAAAAGGAGCAGGCCGCAGGCGACACAGGCCGTGATCATCCCGCCGAGCCATACGAGGGTGCGGGACAGACTGCGCTTCTTCTTTGGTGTGTTGTCCAGATTATTCACGGAAGCAGAAATGCCGGCCGGGATATCACGCAATCAGGCGTTTTATCGCATCCGGTTTGCAAAGGAACCATGGGAAGCTTCATTATAAGAGGGAAAAAGTTTCTCCCACTCTCAGGTATTTACCAAGGTGTGAGAAATCATGAACGTTGAAAAAAATATCCGTTACCGGGGAGAAGGCGGACGGCATGAAGCAGGTGATCTACATGATCGGCATGATGGGTGCCGGAAAGACCACAGTGGGGCGGACGCTCGCGCAGCGGATCGGCTGGGACTTCATTGATATGGACCGGGAGATCGAGCGTGAGCAGGGAAAGCGGATCTCAGAGATCTTCAGCTCAGAGGGGGAGCCCGCGTTCCGCGCGATGGAGACTGATCTCCTGAAACGCCTCGCCGGCCGCCGGAGAACGGTGATCGCGACAGGCGGGGGCGCCGCGCTTTCACCTGAAAACCAGCGGCTTCTCGCGCAGAGCGGACTCGTGATTTACCTTCGGGTGTCGCCTGACGATGTCCTTGCCCGCACACAGGGAGACGCCACGCGCCCGAACCTGATGGCTGACGATAAGCGCGCCCGGATTGAGTCGCTCCTCGAAATCCGTTCCCCGATTTACTGCGCCACCGCCGATATCAGTTTCCGGAGTTCCGGCGCCTCATCCGGTTCTCTTGTCGCCAAAATACTGAAGCATCCCAAGCTGAAGAAGCTGATTGAGGATGCCGATAAGAATCTATAGGGAGCAGCAGATGGTTGAAATAACAGTCGAACTCGGAAGCCGGAGCTATCCGATCGAGATCGGGCCGGGGCTTCTCGCGACGATCGGTGATCGGGTGAAGACCCTTCGCCCCACCCGGATCGTGATCGTGACGAACACCACGGTAGCGCCGCTATACCTCGCCGCGGTTGAAACTTCCTGCCAGAGCGTGGCTCCTGTGTCGAGTGTCGTGCTTCCGGACGGCGAGAGCTATAAGACGTTTGCCGCCGTGCAGCAGGTGCTGGACGGCCTGGTGGCCGCGGGGGCTGACCGGAAGTCTCTCATCATCGCGCTCGGAGGCGGGGTGGTCGGAGACATTTCCGGGTTCGCCGCGTCAATCTGGATGCGCGGGATCCGTTTCGTACAGGTGCCGACAACGCTCCTCGCTCAGGTGGACAGTTCGGTGGGCGGAAAGACCGGTGTCAATCTCCCGGCCGGGAAAAACCTGATCGGCTGCTTCCATCAGCCCTCCGCGGTTTTCGCGGATACGGAAACGCTTGAGACACTCCCCGCGCGCGAGATTTCGGCCGGGCTCGGTGAAATCGTGAAGCACGGGCTCCTCGGGGACGCTGCTTACTTTGATGAGGTGGAGCGCCGGATGAAGGATCTCCGCTCGCTCGATCACGAGGCGCTCGCCTCTGTGATCGCGGGCTCCTGCCGCCTGAAAGCGTCTGTCGTCGCCCGGGACGAAACAGAGGAGGGGATCCGCGCCACACTGAACCTCGGTCACACCTTCGGACACGCGATTGAGAAGCTCGCGGGGTTCGGCACGTGGCTGCACGGTGAGGCGGTCGGCTGCGGGCTTGTGCTCGCTGCGGATCTTTCGCGCCGCCTCGGGTACCTGACAGACGCCGATGTATCGCGGATTGAGTCTGTCGTCTCGGCAGCCGGCCTTCCGGTCCGGATTCCGGGGCTGCCGCTTGAGGCCGCCATTCAGTCGATGCGGGGCGATAAGAAGAGTTTCGGGGGCCATATCCGCTTTATTGTTCTGAAGAAAATCGGGGAAAGCGCCATTCAGGAGGTGCCTGACACGATTCTCCGCGAGACGCTCCTTCAGGGCGGCTACGTTCCCTGACTGGGAATCCTGCTATGGCGAGACTCGCGAGGCTCACGATTCCGGGTCTCCCGCACCATATCCTGCAGTCCGGGGCCGGGGTGCCGGTCTTCCGGAGCGATGACGACTGTCTCTTCTATATTGAGTGCCTGCAGCGCTGCGCCCGGGAGTCCGGCGTGGCGCTGTACGCCTATCTGCTCCTTCCGGAAAGCGTGCGGCTGATCGCGTCGCCGCGGTCAGTTTCCTCTCTCAGCATCTTTATGCGGCGGCTTTCCCGCCGCTACGCGGTCTGGTATAACCGGGCGCATTCGCATACGGGCCCTGTCTGGCAGGGGCGGTTTCACTCGTCGGTGCTTGAGCCGGCGTCGCTTCAGAAGCTCACTCTATATATGGAGGGGCTGCCGGTGCGAGAGGGGTTTGTGAAGCGGCCTGAACAGTATGTCTGGTCAAGCTACGCGCATCACGCCGGATTCAGAACGGATCCGTTTCTGACCGAGCCGGACGCGGGGGATGAATCCCGCGCACTGCGGGACGCGGCGTGCAGGGCTTACCGGGAACTCTTTAATATGGAGTCTCTTCAGCCGTTCGGCGAGGAAGCGGAGTGGAAGACAAGACGCGGGTGGCCGATCGGATCGGCGCCGTTTGTTGACTCGCTTCCGGTGAGTGAAGAAAGAAAAAGAGCAGCGCGGGGCCGGGGACGGCCGCGGCGGGAAGGAATCAAGGCAGATGGCAATCGCAATTTATGAGAAGAAGATCGTGGTCACGGAGGCTTCGATCGATATCCTTGGTCACGTGAATAACCGCGAGTATCTGCGGTGGATGGAAGAAGTGGCGATCGAACACTCCGCGGCGCTTGGCTGGCCGCAGGAACGCTATATGGCGGAGCAGCATGTGTGGGTCGCGCGCGAGCACTGGATTGAATACCTCCGCCCGGCGCTTCTCGGGGATCACCTCTCGGTTTACACGTGGCTTCAGGAAACGGCGGGGCCGATCTGCCTTCGCCGCTACGCGGTTGTCCGCGGCCGCACCGTGCTTACGCGTGCCGCGACCGAGTGGGCGCATATCGACTTCAAAACAAAGCGCGCCGTGATGCCGCCCGATAACCTTATCAATGACTTCCCGGTGGTGCCGGCCGATTCCCCGGAACTGAAAGCGCTCGGTCTTGCCCGTCCGGTGAGATGGCTTCCTGTGAGCCTGTCAGAGCGCGCCGGGAATTAAAAGACCCCCAAATCCGGCATTTACAGTCCTGAGAAGCCTGCTTTTCTGTGCGATAATCCTCACAAGCTATACCTGAACGATCGTTCAGGCAGAAACAATAATAAGGTTCGGCGGCCCTGGGCCGCTGGACAGAAGGCTGATGCAAGAATTTCTCAAAATTGATCATATGACCTTCGGGTTCGGATCCCGCGTGATCCTGGACGATGTGTCGCTCTCCTTCGGGAAGGGACAGGTCGTTGCGGTGATGGGCGGTTCAGGCATGGGCAAAACCACGATTCTGAAGCTGATCGGCGGACTCCTGAAGCCCTGGAGCGGTCATATTTATATGGCGGGCGAAGATGTCCACGCGCTGAGCCGGGAGAAGCTCTTCGGGCTTCGCCGCCGCATGGGTATGCTCTTTCAGTTCGGAGCGCTCTTCACGGATCTCTCCGTGTTCGAGAACGTGGCGTTTCCGATGCGCGAGCAGACGTCGCTCGACGAAGAGGCGATCCGCGATCTCGTGCTCCTGAAACTCAATACGGTCGGACTCCGAGGCGCGGCTCACCTGATGCCGTCCGAGGTGTCAGGCGGCATGGCGCGCCGTGTGGCGTTCGCCCGCACGATCGCGCTCGACCCGGAGCTGCTCCTTTATGACGAGCCTTTTACCGGTCTTGACCCGATTTCGATGGGGGTCACGGCAAGGCTTATCAAGAATCTCAACTCGGCCCTTCACGCGACGAGCGTCGTTGTGACGCATGACGTGAAGACCACGTTTGAGATCGCTGATTACGTTTATATGATTTCCAATAAGAAGGTTGCGGCCCAGGGGACGCCCGATGAACTGATGAAGTCGGACGATCCGTACGTCCGTCAGTTCCTCGGCGGCCTGCCTGACGGTCCGGTGGCGTTCCACTATCCGGCGCCGCCCCTTGCTGAAGATCTGGGGGTGACGCGATGAATTGGCTGACAGAGCAGATCAGCGCGGTGGGCGCCTGGGTCCTGAATCAGATTGTCCACACGGGGCGCTTCGGGCGCTTCTCCTGGCAGGTGATCCGGAAGTTCCCGGCGAGCCTGAAGCGTTTCTCGATTGTCGTGCAGCAGATGATGTTCCTCGGGAACCACTCGCTGCTCATTATCGCGGTGTCGGGTTTCTTCATCGGTGCGGTGCTGGGGCTTCAGGGCTATGACATTCTCGTCACTTACGGCAGCGAAGAGGCGCTCGGCGTTCTCGTCGCGCTCGCGCTGATCCGCGAGCTCGGCCCCGTGGTGACAGCGCTTCTTTTTGCCGGACGTGCCGGCACGTCGCTCACCGCGGAGATCGGTCTCATGCGGTCCGGCGAGCAGCTTTCCGCCATGGAGATGATGGGCGTTGACCCGATGCAGCGCGTGATCGCGCCGCGGTTCGCCGCCACGATGATTTCGCTTCCGATCCTCACGATGATCTTCAACGCGGTCGGCATTATCGGCGGCTACGTGGTCGGCGTGTGGCTGATCGGGTCTGACAGCGGCGCGTACTGGTCTCACATGCAGGCCTCGGTCGATGTCTTCTCTGATATCGGCAACGGCGTCATCAAGAGCATTGTTTTCGGCATGATCGTGGGTCTGGTGGCGCTCTTCCAGGGCTACACCTCGCGCGCCACGCCGGAGGGAGTCTCGCGGGCGACTACCCGTACGGTGGTTGTTTCCTCGCTCCTCATCCTCGCATTTGATTTCATTATGACGGCGATGATGTTCGCTTCATAAAGAGAAACGGTATAAAAAATGGAACAGAAAAAAACGGATTTTCTCGTCGGCTTATTCGTGATCCTCGGAGTGATCGCGCTTCTCTTTATGGTTCTGAAGGCCGGCAACATGCTGTCGCTGAATATCGGGCAGAAGACCTATGAAGTCACCGCGGTCTTCGCGAACGCCGGCGGCCTGAAGCCCCGTGCAGCGGTGAGCAGCGCGGGGGTCACCGTGGGACGCGTGAAGTCGATCGAGCTTGACCCGAAGACCTTCCAGGCCGTGGTGACGCTGGATATTTACAGCCAGTACCAGTTCCCGGCGGACAGCCAGGCACGCATCCTGACGGCCGGGCTGCTTGGCGAAAAGTATATTGGTCTTGAGGCTGGCAGCGATGACGCCAACCTGAAGAATGGCGGCCGCATCGAACAGACGCAGTCCGCCATTGTGCTTGAGAATCTGGTGAGCCAGTTCCTTTTCAACACTGCTGAAAAGAAGGGAACGGCGCCGGAAAAGGCGGAATAAGATGCGAACGATGAAGAGAACAGCTCTGATTGCGTCGCTTGCCGCGGCGATGCTCGCGGGATGCGCAAGCGTTCCGCCGAATTCGGGAGAAAACAAAGCGGACCCGTGGGAGACGATGAACCGCCAGACGTACGCCTTCAACACCACGGTGGATCACTACGTGTTCCGTCCGGTGGCAAAGGGCTACAAGGCGGTGACACCGAAGCCCGTGCGTACCTGCGTGAGCAACATGATGGATAACCTCACCGAACCCCGGAACGCCGTGAATAACGTGCTGCAGGGGAAGGGGAACGGCGCCTTCGTGTCTTTCATGCGCTTTATTGTGAATTCGACGTTCGGCGTCTTCGGCTGCTTTGACGTCGCGAGCATGGGAGATCTCACGCCGCACTCAGAGGACTTCGGCCAGACGCTCGGCACCTGGGGTGTCGGGAACGGTCCGTACCTCGTGCTGCCGTTCCTCGGTCCTTCCACGGTCCGCGATACGGTGGGGCTTGGCGGGAACTATGTAACGTCGATTCAGAGCTGGATCGATCCTGACTGGGTCGGCTGGACAATCTGGGGTGTTGATATGCTCGACACGAGGACCAGGCTCCTTGACCTCGATGAGGCGATTGACTCCGCGATTGACCCGTACGCCCAGATGCGGAACGGTTACCTGCAGTACCGCGCGACGCTCGTGAACGACGGCGTGCCGCCCGATAATACGTTCCTCGAGGATCCGGGTGACAGCCCGGCGCCTGATGAACCCGCGGCTTCCGCGAAGACTCAGGCGAAAGCTGCCGAACCGGCTCCTGCCGCAGCGGCCCCCGCTCCCGCGGCGAAACAGAACTGACTGAATTTTGAATAAGGAAAAGAATTAAAAATGCTGACCCGTCGTAGTTTTATTGCCGGCGCCGCGCTCGGCGCCGCCGCTATGCTGTCGCCCGCCGCGTTTGCCGCGTCCGCGACTGACAAGGATCCGTCTGCCTGGATCGTCGAGCTGATGAACGATACGCTGAATGACATCCGCAAGGATCCGGCGCTCGTGAAGGCGGATCCGACGAAGGTTCACACCTTCGTGAATAACCGCATTATGCCGGTTGTCGACTTCGCGAAGATGACCCGCACGGCTGTCGGCCCTCAGTGGCGTCAGGCCACCGCCTCCCAGCGCCAGCAGCTGCAGGATGGATTCCGCAGCCTGCTCACGCGCGTTTACTCGGGCGCTTTCAGCTCCGTGAAGGACTACAAGGCTGAGCTCGTGCCGAGCCGCGCCGCCGCTTCCTCCACGCCGATCATTCAGACCCGCATGGTCTCGAAATCCGATAAGCCGGTTTCGGTTGAGTACCGCATGCAGCGCGAGGGCAACACCTGGAAGATCATCGACGTGAATGTCGGTGGTGTATGGATGGTGCAGAACTATCACTCCCAGTTCGCGGGTGTTCTCGCGAACGGCGGCATTCCTGCCCTGATCCGTTCCATGAACGACAAGACTTCGTCCCTCAACCAGAAGGCGAAGAAGTAAGAGGCGGAAATGAAGATTCCAGGCTCTGAGATCACGATGAGTAACGCTCCCGAGGTCATGAACCTCGGAGCGAAGGCCGTGTCAGAAGGTGACGGGGTCTTTGATTTTGAGGGGATTTCGCACGCGGACTCCTCTGCCGTCGCGGCGCTGCTGCGATGGAAGCGGCTCTGCGAGAAAGGCCATGTCGCCTTTGAGATCCGCAATATGCCATCCGGTCTTCGCGATCTCTGTCTGCTGTACGGTGTCACGGATATTCTGGGATCGGACGCTCCCGGAAGCACACGGGATCCCGCTTGATCCCGGCCGAGGTCCGTCCCGGGTTATGATTTACGGAAACTGCCCCAAGCAATAAGGGCGGTTTCCGTTTTTTTATTTTTCAGCTGGTCAAATTTTTTTCTATGGAAAAGCTCAGGATTATCGGCGGCAATCGCCTCTCCGGATCTGTCAGGATCTCCGGAGCCAAAAACGCAGTACTCCCCATCTTGGCCGCAAGCCTTCTGACGGCGGACGAGCTGGTGCTGCATAACGTGCCGCATCTCGCGGACGTGAAGACGATGCTGAGCCTGCTCGAAGGCATGGGCGTCACCTGCCATCAGGACGGGGAAACCGTCCGGCTGTGCGCCGCGAATGTGACGAGCACCGTCGCCCCTTATGAGCTCGTGAAAACCATGCGGGCATCGATTCTCGTGCTCTGCCCGCTCGCCACGCGGTTCGGCTCGGCCCGGGTGTCGCTCCCCGGCGGCTGCACGATCGGCGCCCGTCCGGTCGATCAGCACATTCAGGCGCTCCTCAAGATGGGAGCCGACGTGCAGATTGATCACGGATTCGTGGATTTGAAGAGCGGCCGGCTGCAGGGGACGAAGATCGTGACCGATATGGTGACGGTCACCGGAACCGAAAACATCATGATGGCGGCAGTCCTCGCCGAAGGCCGCACGGTGATCGAAAACGCCGCGCGTGAGCCTGAAGTGGTGGATCTCGCGAACTGCCTGCGCGCGATGGGCGCGAAGATTGAGGGTGACGGCACGTCGACCATCGTGATTGACGGCTGCGATTCGCTTCACGGCGCGGAACACTCCGTGATCCCCGACCGCATTGAGGCGGGCACCTTCATGGCGGCCGCAGCCGCGACGAAGGGTGATGTGACGCTCACCAATGTCGCTCCTGACACGCTTTCCGTTGTGATTGACAAGATCCGCGAGGCGGGGGCCGAGATCGAAACGGGTCCGGACTGGATCCGCGTGACGATGAACAGCCGACCGAAATCGGTGTCGATCCGCACGGAACCGCACCCCGGCTTCCCCACCGATATGCAGGCCCAGATCATGGCGCTTGACTGCGTGGCGGATGGCACGGCTCAGATTACCGAGACGATTTTTGAAAACCGCTTCATGCATGTGCCTGAGCTCCAGAGACTCGGTGCCGATATCCAGGTGGAAGGGCACACCGCGGTGGTGCGCGGCGTGGAGCAGCTGCAGGGCGCGCGCCTCATGGCGACTGACCTTCGGGCCTCAGCGTCGCTTGTGATCGCCGCGCTTGCCGCCGAAGGCGAATCGATCGTCGACCGTATTTATCACCTTGACCGCGGCTACGACCGCATGGAGCTGAAGCTTCAGGCCCTCGGCGCGGATATCAGGAGATTCTCAGAATGATCACCATGGCCCTCGCCAAAGGGCGGATTTATCAGGAAACGCTTCCCTTCCTCGCCGCGGCTGGGATTTACCCGGTTGAGGATCCCGAAAAGAGCCGCAAGCTCATGATTGCGACGAACCGCGATGATCTTCGCATCGTCGTGATCCGCGCGACCGATGTTCCGACCTATGTGCAGTACGGAGCCGCCGACATCGGTGTCTGCGGCTGGGATACGCTTTATGAGCACGGCGGCAACGGCCTTTTCATTCCGGTGGATCTGCAGATCGCGAAGTGCCGGATGAGTGTCGCGGCGCCGAACGGCCTCGACTACGACGGACTCGTGAGACGCGGCGGACGCATCCGCATCGCCACAAAGTTCATGAAGTGGGCAAGAGATTATTTCGCACAGCAGGGTGTGCATGTCGATCTGATCAAGCTCTACGGATCGATGGAGCTCGCGCCGATCGCAGGACTTGCCGACGCGATTGTCGATATTGTGGCTACAGGCGCCACCCTGAAAGCGAATAATATGAGAGAAGTGCGGCAGATCGCCCCGATCAGCTCGCGCCTGATTGTCAATCAGATTTCAATGGGGCTTAAGCGTGTTGAGCTGAGCCCGATTATCGAGAACATCAGAAAGGCAAGCAATAAAAATGATTAAACAGTTATCCACCCTTGATCAGGATTTTGAGCCTCAGTTTGAGAAGCTCGTGGCCCGGGACGCTTCGGTTGACCCGGAAATTACGCGGCGCGCGGAAGCGATCGTGCAGGACGTCGCGGCCCGCGGTGATGAAGCCGTGATTGAATATACGAACCGCTTCGATCATCTGAATCTGAAGACGATGGAAGACGCCATCGTTACGCGTGAGGAGATGCTGCAGGCTCTCGAAACGCTGCCCGCGGACCAGAAGCAGGCGCTTGAGACCGCGGCGAAGCGTATCCGTGAGTTCCACGAGCACCAGCTTGAGAAGGGCTGGACCATCACCGACTCCTATGGCAGCGTGCTCGGCCAGCGCATCACGGCGATCGACTCGGTCGGTCTCTACGTGCCGGGCGGCAAGGCCGCTTACCCGTCCTCCGTACTGATGAACGCGATGCCGGCTCACGTGGCGGGCGTCCCGAGAATTGAGATGGTGTTCCCGACCCCGGGCGGTGAGCGTAACCAGCTCGTGCTCGCGGCGGCGGCTCTCGCGGGTGTCTCCCGCGCCTTCACGATCGGCGGCGCTCAGGCCGTTGCCGCTCTCGCCTATGGCACGAAGACCCTGGATCCGGTCGATAAGATCGTCGGCCCGGGCAACGCCTATGTGGCGGCCGCGAAGCGCTATGTCTTTGGCCGCGTCGGCATCGATATGATCGCCGGCCCCTCCGAAATTCTCGTGATCTGCGACGGCAAGACGCCGGCTGACTGGATCGCGATGGACCTCTTCTCGCAGGCCGAGCATGATGAGCTCGCGCAGGCCATTCTGCTGACGCCTGATGCGGCCTTTGCCGCTGAAGTCCAGAAGTCGATCGAAAAGCTCCTTCCGACGATGCCCCGCAAGGCGATCATCGAGAAGAGCCTCGCGAACCGCGGCGCCATCATCGTGACGCGCGATCTGCTCGAGGCCTGCAAGGTGGCCGATACGATTTCGCCTGAGCATCTTGAGATTTCGACTGAGAACCCCGAGCAGTGGGTGGATCATCTCCGCCACGCCGGCGCGATCTTCATGGGCCGCTGGTCTGTTGAGGCTCTCGGTGACTACTGCGCCGGTCCGAACCACGTGCTTCCGACCTCCCGCACGGCCCGCTTCTCCTCGCCGCTCGGTGTCTATGACTTCCTGAAGCGCACGAGCATCATCCACGTGTCCGAAGCCGGCGCGCAGGCGCTTGCCCCGGTCGCTGATGTGCTTGCCCGCGGCGAACATCTGATCGCTCACGCGACCAGCGCCGACTACCGGCTGAAGAAGTAACTTCTGAACGTCTGAAATAACCGCCAGGAGGTGGCGCTTATGCAGTCACTACGGACCGCGGAAGTGAGCCGCAAGACGCAGGAGACCGCGATTGACGTCCGCATCAATCTCGACGGCACGGGCCGCTCCGAGATTGATACGGGAATCGGGTTCCTGGATCACATGCTCGATCAGATCGCCCGTCACGGGCTGGTGGATCTCACCATCAGCGCGAAGGGCGATCTGCAGGTCGACGGGCATCATACGGTTGAGGATATCGGCATTACGCTTGGCCAGGCGCTTCTTCAGGCGTTAGGCGATAAGCGCGGCATCCGCCGCTACGGCTTTGCCTATGTGCCGCTCGATGAGGCGCTGTCACGCGTCGTGATCGATCTCTCGGGCCGGCCCGGGCTCGTGTTTGAAGCCCCGTTCACGGCCCCGATGATCGGAGAGCTCGATACGCAGCTCATCCGCGAATTCTTCCAGGGCTTTGTGAACCACGCGCAGGTCACGCTTCATATCGATAACCTGCGCGGTATCAATGCCCACCATCAGGCCGAGACGATCTTCAAGGCCTTCGGGCGCGCGCTCCGCATGGCGCTTGAGCCTGATCCGCGCATGTCGGGCGTGATTCCGTCTACGAAAGGAACGTTATGAAGAAGGTCGTCGTCGTTGACTACGGCAGCGGGAATCTCCGCTCCGTTTCCAAGGCGCTCGAAGCGGTCGCGGGAAGCGACGCTTCGGTTGCTGTTTCCTCTGACCCGGCCGCTGTCCGGGCGGCTGACCGCATTGTGCTGCCGGGCCAGGGCGCTATGGCAGACTGCATGCATCATCTGCTTGACTCGGGGCTCGCGGACGTGGTGCGCGACGCGCTCGTGAATAAGCCTGTCTTCGCGGTCTGCATTGGTCTGCAGATGCTTTTTGAGGAAAGCGAGGAAGGGGATGCGAAGGGCTTCGGTTTCTTCCGCGGCCGCGTGATCCGGTTCCCCGCGAGTGCCATGCGCACCGCTGACGGCTCCCGGCTGAAGGTCCCCGAGATGGGCTGGAACCGGGTGTATCAGACGCAGCCGCACCCGGTCTGGGCTGGTGTCGAAAACGGTGCCTGGTTCTACCTCGTGCACAGCTACTTCGCCGCGCCTGAAGACATGAGCATCGTTGCCGGCATGACGAGCTACGGGCTTCCCTACACCAGCGCGGTCGCCCGGGACAATATTTTCGCAACGCAGTTCCATCCGGAAAAGAGCGCGGCCGACGGCCTGAAGCTCTATGCGAACTTTATCCACTGGAATCCCTGATTCCTACACTCAATCTCATTTATCAAGACTGATTCCAAGATCCCCGGGGATCACCTGGAACGCCAGAAACGCCAGAAAAGAGACGATGACCATGGTCAGCAGCATCAGTCCGATTTTCTTGGCCGCGTATTTCATGGTCATCGCCTCTTTCAGTTCAGTATAACGTTACCGCTGGGTCAGATAGACCGTGGACAGATCCAGCACATAGATGGGATAGAACTTCAGTCCCCCCAGATCCTGCCGCATGGCCACCAGGTCGCACAGGTCCTGGATATACACGTTGGCGGCGGTGTCCGCCAGCATGGTCTCCATCTGCTTGTACAGGTCCGTCTGGGTGGCCTCGTCCGTGGCGTTGATGGCCTGCTGGAACAGGGCGTCATAGGCGGGGTTGCTGTAGTTGATGAAGTTCTTGGCATAGTCGGAGGTGAACCGCTCCAGCATGGCCCGGGCGGTCATATTGGCGGCGTCCACGCCCACCACCGTGGCCTGGAACTGACGGCCGTTATAGATGGTGTCCAGCCAGGTGCT
>OGZK01002257.1_pt1 | contig 16982 bp, 15 predicted proteins | sample 1576791 | NCBI WGS metagenome assembly OGZK01 (sample SAMEA3541556, study PRJEB24748) | human gut metagenome | biome: human gut; feature: human-associated habitat; material: faeces | place: China | collected 2012
GCGGAGTGCAGGACACTTCACGGATGTGAGACTGGAGAAGCAAAGATAACAAAAGGCTATAGTCTGCCATGTGATTATGTGATACATACTGTAGGACCGATATGGAATGGTGGAAGGAATAGAGAAGAGGAACTTCTTGCTAACTGCTATTTTAATTCCATGAAGCTGGCAATGGATAATGGAATCAGGTCTATTGCATTTCCTTCTATATCAACGGGAGTATATAGTTTTCCGGTTGAGTTAGCAGCAAAGATTGCAGTACATACAGTAAATAGGTTCTTGCAGGATAATCCGGATTGTTTTGATCTGGTGGAGTGGGTGCTATTTGATACTCATACTGAATCAGTGTATGAAGCTGAGGTTGATAAATTATACGATTAATAAAACGACAAAAGGGAGCTTTTATGTACGCTGAAAAAACAGATTATGATGATATTGAAATGTCGAGCAGGTTACGGAATATTCTCAGAAGAAATGGATTTGAGTCATTGGAAGGATTGAGAGAATATCCAAAGGAGCATTTTATAAAATTTCGTAATATGTATAATGGCTCAGTTGTCAAGACAAAAATTTAATATTTTTATAATGAACTGATATGTTGACGGGTTACATGAGAGAATGCAATGTAGCGTCTCCCGGACTTTGAGACCGTTTCAATTATATTGGCTCCTTTTCTGCGGCTCCAAGTCTTGACACCTCTTTGTTGAAGCTGACAAAGCATAGTAGAAAGCCGAAACTTATATTGCTATGTAGTGGTACCAGTGATTCTACCGTGGGAGATATTCCGGAGGGCTATCATAATATATTAACGGAGAACCGGGAGGATCATATTTGGTATCTGTATACGGATGGTAGTCACAGCTATGAGGTATGGCTCAGTGGTCTGATAAACCTTTTACTGAGGATGTAACATCTATCTCATCGATTTTCTTCTATCTCAGGCTGGAAATTACGGATATCCTGTGCAATCTCGCCACTTAACAGAAGCATACAGATGAGGTTTGGAATTGCCATAAGTGCATTGGCAATATCCGAGAAATTCCAGACAAGGCTCAGTGTCTGTGTACAGCCAAGATATGCAACCAGGGAAAAGATCACTCTGTATACCATGTTGTATCGATGTGTGCCAAGAAGGTATTCAAATGCTTTCTCTCCGTGATATTCCCAGCCGAGAATCGTGGAAAACGCAAACAGGGTAATCCCGATTGTTACGAGCCAGCCGCCGCCGGAACCAAGCACTGTCTGGAAAGCTGCGATCGTAACATCAGAGCCGGTCAGAAGCTCGCCGTTTGCGTCTGTCATACCAAGCACACCGGAAGAAGCGATTGCCAGTCCGGTGATGGTGCAGACGACGATGGTATCCCAGAAGGTTCCTGTCATGTTGATATATCCCTGACGTACCGGATTGTCGGTCGTGGCAGCCGCAGCGGTAATGGCAGCAGAACCCATACCTGCTTCGTTGGAAAATACACCGCGGGCAACACCGTATCTCATGGCATTCATCATAGAGGCGACGATCGTTCCACAAAGTCCGCCACCTGCTGCCTTCACAGAAAATGCCATTTTAAAGATCATGGAAATACCAGCCGGAAGGTTCGAAATATTACCTAAGATCACAATCATTCCACAGATTACATAGAAAATTGCCATGACCGGAACAACAACAGACGATACTTTTGAGATTGATTTGATTCCCCCCACAATGATCAGAAGGGAGAGAATTGTGATGACAATTCCTGTAATCCCGACCGGCACATGAAATGTGGTCTTTAATGCTCCGGAAATGGAATTTCCCTGTGTCATATTTCCGATACCAAAGGATGCGATCACGGCAAATAAAGCAAAAAGCCATGCAAGAACAGCTCCGAGTGTTTTGTTTTTCAGACCCTTTTTCATGGTATACATTGGGCCGCCGCTCATTTCGCCCTTTTCGTTTACTTCACGGTATTTGATGGCAAGCATACATTCGCTGAACTTGGAGGTCAGTCCGAATGCAGCGGAGATCCACATCCATACGAGGGCTCCGGGACCGCCGGAAACCATGGCGGTCGCAACACCGACAATATTTCCGGTACCGATCGTTGCCGCCAATGCGGTTGTCAGTGCAGAGAACGGGGAAACATCTCCTTCTCCACGGTTTTTTGTACGTGCCTCCTTGCTCAGGGTGCTCTTTAAGGCGTATCCTAAGTTTCTCCATGTTAAAAAACGTGTCCGGAAGGTCAGGAAAATTCCTGTTCCCACAAGGAGAACCAGCATCACCGGTCCCCAGACAAAATCATCCACCTTTGAAATAATCTCTGCAAATCTTTCCATACATCTGCCCTCGCCTTTCTTAAATATGTAGTAGATCCGAAATACAAAAAGAGCGACGTTTGAACCACATCGCTCTTAAATATTATGAAACATTTATTAAATTATGCATATAGTAAACTGTTTTGCGGAAAATGTCAAGTCCCCTTGTAACCTGATTTTTCATTTTCTTGACACACCATTCAATCTATGGTAGTCTTTGATGCAGAAAAGGGAATGAAGTTCTCCCCCGATTTGATTCGAAACCGCTTTATAAGCTGATGACTTCTGTGCTTCACAGGGGTTACCAGCTTTTTTTGTATGAAAAATCACATGGAAACAGGAGGAATTATATGTTGTTACGGGCATATCAAACAGGGAAAAATATCATACGTTCCATAGCAGCATCACTTTTGATCGGAGTGATCGTTGGGGCGATTGATGCCGTATTTGGAAGAGGACTTTTGGCAATCTCGGATTTCCGGACGGAACATTTTACATACCTGATCCCGTTTTTACCGATAGCGGGACTTCTGATCGTATGGATGTATCATCATTTCAGTGAGATAAGCACAAAGGGAATGACACTTGTCCTTGAAATGGGACAGGGAAAGCGAAAGGAAATTCCGATGTTGTTAGCACCTCTTGTGCTGGTTGGAACATGGATCACTCATCTGTTTGGGGGGAGTGCCGGCAGAGAGGGAGTAGCCGTTCAAATTGGAGCCGTTGTTTCCAGTCAGATCGAGCAGCGGTTTCATCTGTGCGGTGATAAAAAGAAAATGCTGATCACCGGTATGGCAGCAGGCTTTGGCGGTTTGTTTCAGACGCCTCTGGCAGCAGCCTTTTTTGCAATAGAAGTGATCACGGCAGGCAAAATGGAATATGGAGCACTCTTGAATTCAATGGTGGCAGCCTATACCGCTTCTTATACTTCGCATTTTCTGGGACTTGCGAAGTTTGCCGTGCCGATTCAATCCGCCTTAAATATGTCGCAGCCCTGTGTGCTTGGTCCGGTAATTATTTTCGGTGTGATCTTTGGATTGACAGGACGATTTTTTGCCGTATTATTAAAGTATGCCAAAGAGAAAATGAGTCGTTTTTTTCGAAATCCATATGTGCGGATCGGACTGGTGTCAATTCCTCTGGCGATTATTTTAACCCTTCTTTATCAGGGGAGATACAGTGGTCTTGGCACTAATCTGATCGCAGCCGCATTTGAAGGGCAGACAATCTTTGCATATGACTGTCTGCTTAAAATATTATTGACAATTTTGACACTTTCCATTGGATTTCAGGGAGGCGAGGTGACCCCGCTTTTTTCCATTGGAGCTTCGCTTGGCGTAATTGTTGGGAAAGTTTTTGGGCTGCCGCCGGAGGTATGTGCTGCATTGGGATATGCGGCCGTTTTTGGCAGTGCAACCAATACGCTGATAGCACCGGTGCTGATCGGTCTGGAGGTGTTTGGAACGGACAATGCAGTGGTGCTTGTGCTGGTGTGCACCGTGGCCTATCTTGTGAATGGAAACCGGTCTATTTATACGGCACAGCAGCTGGAATGGTGAACAGATCAATAAAAAAATGCTATATTTGTAAAGCTATAAATATTGAAATGAGGTTCGTGTGATGAAAACAAGAGAAGAAGCATTGAAATATGGATTATCCCTGCCGGATACTTATCAGAATGCACCTTTTCATGATGATAACTGGCAGCTTGTCCGGGTAAAGGAAAGCAAAAAAGTTTTTTTGTGGACGTATGAGAGGGAAGGATATATTAACCTGAATGTAAAGACAGATCCGGAATGGAGAGATTTCTGGAGAAGTGCTTATGATGCTGTGATTCCGGGCTGGCATCAGAACAAGGAGCATTGGAATACGATCATACTGGATGGGAGCATTCCGGATCAGGACGTCAAACGGATGATCCGGGAAAGCTATGATCTGGTGTCAGACAGTCCTTCCAAACGGATCTATGAGGCGGTAAAACGGATACCAAGGGGAAAGGTAGCAACATACAGTCAGGTGGCAGCCATGGCGGGCAATCCGAGAATGTGTCGTGCCGTGGGAAATGCGCTGCATCACAATCCCGATCCGGCAGGAATTCCATGCTACCGGGTAGTCAATGCCAAGGGAGAATTATCGGGGGCTTTCGCATTTGGCGGGGCAAATGAACAGGAGAAACGTCTGGAAGCAGACGGTATCCGGGTGGTAAATGGAAAAGTCGATCTGAAAGAATATGGCTATCAGGAAAAGTAAACCGGAATATAACACAATAGCAGATTATATTCCATCAATCCGGCAGACTTGGGATCAGCTCTACATAGACCTGATCAAAGGACTTCCTTAACTCCTCCCGGATTTCATTGCGAAGCTGCAGCAGGATCTTTGTATTGATCAGATTGTTGTGGCTTGTCATATAGATTTCCACCCAGGTTTTGCGGCCGGTCTGGATCACATCAAGAAATTCGATGTCATAATGAACTTTATCCATATGATGCTCTGCCACATGGCGGATCGTGTCCATAATTTCCTCCTCCGGTGCAAATAACACCAGACTTTTGAGATTGGAGATGATCATTTTGACCGGTTCCACCAGAAGAAGACAGGCCATAATAATGGCAACCACCGGATCAATATATGCGGCGAGCCGGGCATAGTCTGTGCGGTGAAGGATCATCTGTACAAAAAAGGCGATAGAAACACCGAGACTGGAGATCACATCCAGCTTCCAGATATATATTTCCGCCTTGATGGTCAGGGAAGCATAACGCCGGCTGAAATAGTGAAGCAGCAGATAAATGATCAGACACCCCAGACAGACAGCAAGCTCAAAGAAAGCGATCCGGCCGCCATCGACCTGACGGCCGCCGTGCATCATGACAAGAATATTATCCCAGATCAGACGGACAGTGATTGCCAGCAGGACACAGTATTTAATTACTACAAAAAGAGATTCCACCTGGGAAAATCCATAAGGTCTTTTTTCGGTGACGGGTTTGTAGAGAAGAGGAACCAGCAGCAGAAAGGGACCGATCATGATCAGATCCGTTACATCAAAGATGCAGTCCATCAACAGGGAATGGGATTTCGTCAGATATGCCATGATTCCCTCGGACAGCATAAAAAGGATACTGCCGATCAGGGAAATATTCATAATCCTTTTTTCGTTTTTCATTTTACTCTCGTTTTTCACTTTTTTACCAGCCTCTCGCATGTTTTATTTTATTCTGATTTGCGTTTTATTTTTATGTTTTTCTTTTACAGATGTTTTTCATATTTACCGCCGATACCAATGCCGTCCTTTTCTACGATAAATGCGTGTTCGTCAATCTGGCGAAGTTCCCGGCGCAGATGGGCACATTCATATTTGGACAGGATTGCCATCACCATGAAGGTTTTGCCCTCAGTATAACCGCCCCTTGCTTCCCACCAGGTCGCATCCCGGTTAAAAGCATTTACAATATAGTCCATAATCTTTATCGGATTGTTTTTGGTAAAGATCAGAACTTCGGTATTAATATTCTGGGTGTGTGCTTTGTCGGTCATAAGCGTGCTGACTGCCGAGTAAATAATACAGTAAATGGCGGTCTGTACACCAAACAGGACAGCACAGATTGCATAAATGACAGCATTGACACAAAGAGAAATACGTCCTACACTGAAATTTTTAAAATGTTTCGTAAAGTACATTCCGATAATATCAAGACCACCGCTGGAGCCGCCTGCCCGCAGAGCAATACCGATACCGGAGCCGGCGATGATGCCGCCGATCATACTGGCTGTCAGGGTGTCTCCAACTAATGGAGTAGAGGGAATCGGCAGAAAGCTCAGGAAGATCGTCTGGCTGATGACACAGATCAGGGTACGGGCAAAAAAGGACTTGCTCACATAATACCAGGCAATAAAGCAGAGCGGGATATTGAGCAGCATATTGATGATGCCGGCAATATCGGTGGTGCCGGAAAATACATGAAGATATTTTACAAGAAGAGTACGGATCAGCTGGCTGATGCCGAGCATTCCGCCGTTGTACAGGTCTGCCGGAACGATAAAGAAATTAATGCCGGCGGAAAAGATCAGCATTCCGGTAACTGCCATTGCTAATTTACCCAAAAAATCTTTTTGCTTCTGTTTCATAGATATCTCCTCCTTGTTCGGGGACTATCCTGTTGATAAGGGATTCGTTCCTGCGTTATGGGTTTATTATAACCGATATAGTTCCTGTTGAAAACCTTTCTTTGTTTTGGTAAAATATTAAACAGACTTGCAAGAAACTGGAAAACGTGAAAATGTCTGCATTCCGGTGCACCGAATGTGGACAGGATAATGAGATGGAAACGGCACGTTTTATGTGTAAAATCATACGTAAATATCTTATAAAATATTATACAAATGAGTGCACGGAAAGAGGAGAGACATGGGCGGATTTTTTGGAGTAGCGTCAAAGCAGGACTGCGTATTTGATCTTTTTTTTGGAATTGACTATCATTCCCATCTGGGAACAAGACGAGGAGGAATGGCGGTATATAAGGATGGTACCTTTAATCGTTCAATCCACAATATTGAGAATGCACCATTCCGGACAAAGTTTGACAAAGATGTACAGGAAATGAAGGGAGAGATGGGTATTGGCTGCATTTCGGATTTTGAGCCACAGCCGTTGATCATTCGTTCCCATCATGGTACTTATGCAATTACCACAGTCAGCAAGATCAATAATCAGAATGAACTGACACAGAACCTGTTTGAGCAGGGACAGGCTCATTTCCTGGAGATGAGTGGTGGAGATATCAATGCGACAGAGCTTGTGGCGGCACTGATCAACCAAAAGGAGAATCTGATCGAGGGAATCCGGTATGCGCTGGAGCAGGTAGATGGTTCCCTGTCTCTTTTGCTGATGACACCGGCAGGCATTTATGCAGCCAGAGATAAGTACGGCAGAACACCGATCATTATTGGAAAGAATGAGCAGGGCTTCTGCGCGACATTTGAGAGCTTCGCATACAAAAATCTCGGATATGAGGATTATAAGGAGCTGGGACCGGGAGAGATTGATGTTATAACATCGGAGCAGTGTCTGACACTGGTACATCCCGGCAAGGAGATGAAAATCTGTACCTTCCTCTGGGTATATTACGGCTATCCGGCAAGCTCCTATGAGGGAATCAGTGTTGAGCGGATGCGTTACAACTGTGGAGCCAAAATGGCAGCCAGAGATAATGTAAAGCCGGATATTGTTGCGGGTGTTCCGGACTCCGGTGTAGCGCATGCCATCGGTTATGCCAATGCCTCCGGGATTCCGTTTTCCAGACCGTTTATTAAATATACACCGACCTGGCCACGTTCCTTTATGCCAACGATCCAGAGCCGTCGTAATCTGATCGCCAAGATGAAGCTGTTAGCAGTACAGGATCTGATCAAGGACAAAAGTCTGCTGCTGATTGATGATTCCATTGTCCGTGGCACACAGCTTCGTGAGACAACAGAGTTTCTGTATCAGAGTGGAGCAAAAGAGGTACATATCCGTCCGGCATGTCCGCCACTGGTATATGGATGTAAATATCTGAATTTCTCCCGTTCCTCCTCTGAGATGGACCTCATCACCAGACGCATGATCGAGAGACTGGAGGGCACTGAGGTGACAGACGAGATCCTGCAGGAATATACCGATCCGGAGTCTCCAAAGTATGAGCAGATGGTTGAGGAGATCCGCAAAGAACTTAACTTTACATCACTTCGTTTTAATCGTCTGGACGATATGCTGGATGCAGTGGAAATTGACCGCTGCAAGCTTTGTACTTACTGCTGGGACGGCAAGGAATAAGATACAAAGCAGTTTAACCACAAATGTGCCCATGAAATTATAGATAAAAGAATGCAATAAAATAAACAGGATGACAAAAAGTTTCATTAGCATAAATGAAACGTGAATAAATTTCATCTTTAGAATTAAAAAAACTCTTGACAACAAAAAAACAAAGTGGTATCTTTTTTCTCGAACAAAAACAAATTCGATGAACAGAACAGGGTTTTCTTGATCGGAACGCATTGCAGAGAGCTGTCGGCAGGTGTGAGACAGTATGCAGATAAGAGAGCTATCCTCTGTGAGAAGTGCACTGAAATGGCAGAGCGATTTGCGACGGTAGGTGTCACCGGGATTCTCCCGTTATAGAGAAGCTTATTGAGGGGCTATCATTGACTGATACGCTGGGAGATAAGGCAGAGAGGTCGCGTGAAGCGGCAAATAAAGTGGTACCGCGGAAGAATATCAGCTTTCGTCTTTAAATAAAATGTTAGAAGCATTTTGTTTGGGACGGAAGCTTTTTTAATTTTGAGAAAACGGAATATTAACTCTAAATTAAAATATTTCGTGGCCAGACAGCACAGGAACACATCAAAGGAGGAATTCAAATGAATGGATTAGTAATCGTATTGATCAGTATTGTTGCTCTTGGTGCGGGTTATCTTTTCTATGGAAGATGGCTTGCCAGAAAATGGGGGCTGGACGAGAAGGCAAAGACGCCGGCTTATCAGTTTGAGGATGGAGAGGATTATGTACCATCTTCTAAATTTACCGTATTTTCCCATCAGTTTTCATCCATCGCCGGAGCTGGCCCTGTCACGGGACCGATTCTTGCATCTGTATTTGGATGGGTGCCGGTTTTGTTATGGCTGATCATCGGTGGACTTTTCTTCGGAGCTGTTCAGGATTTCGGTTCCCTGTATGCTTCCGTTAAGAACGAAGGAAAGTCTATGGGCATGATCATTGAGAAATATATTGGTAAGGCAGGAAGAAAGCTGTTTATGCTGTTCTGCTGGTTATTCACTCTGCTGGTAATCGCAGCATTTACCGATATGGTTGCAGGTACCTTCGTTGGTAAGGGACTGGAGGACAGCTCCGTTGCTTATGCAAACTCTGCAGCCGCTTCTATTTCTATGCTGTTTATTCTGGTGGCAGTCGTATTTGGACTGATCCAGAAAAAGGTTGGAAAGATGAACGAGATTGTGAAAGCAATCGTAGCGATCGCCCTTCTGGTTGTTATGTTTGCAATTGGTATGCACCTTCCAATCTATCAGACAAAGTCAGCATGGATCTATATCATCATGATTTATCTGTTCTTAGCATCCGTTATGCCAATGTGGCTTCTGATGCAGCCTAGAGATTATATGACAACCTTTATGCTGTTAGGTATGATCATCGGTGCAGTTGTTGGTGTTCTTTTTGCACATCCAACCATGAAGCTGAATGCATACAATGGATTTAATGTTGGCGGGAGCAGTCTTTTCCCAACACTGTTTGTAACTATCGCCTGTGGTGCAGTATCCGGTTTCCACAGCCTTGTTTCTTCCGGTACATCATCAAAGACAGTCAGCAATGAAAAGGATATGCCAATGATCGGTTATGGTGCTATGATCGTGGAATCTCTTCTGGGTGTTGTAGCCCTGGTTGTTGTAGGTGCCGTTGCTGTCAATGGTACAAAGCCGGATGGTACACCATTTGCAATTTTCTCAGCCGGTGTTGCAGGCTTCCTTGAGAAAATGGGAGTACCGGTACAGCTTGCAACTGTATTTATGACAATGTGTGTCTCTGCTCTGGCACTGACTTCTCTGGACTCTGTTGCCCGTATCGGTAGAATGTCCTTCCAGGAGCTGTTCCTTGGAGATACTACAGATACCGCAAAGATGACTCCGGCACAGAAGGTTTTGACCAATAAATATTTTGCAACAGTTGTAACATTATTCTTTGGTTATCTGCTGACACTGGGTGGTTACAACAACGTATGGCCGCTGTTTGGTTCTGCAAACCAGCTTCTTGCCGCACTGGTACTGATCGCGCTTTCCGTATTCTTAAAGACGACAGGAAGAACAGGCTGGACACTTTATGTTCCAATGTTTGTAATGCTTGCCGTTACCTTTACCGCACTGGTTCAGAAGACCATTGCTCTGGTAGCCAATATCTCTGCCGGTCAGGCAACCTTCCTGGTAGATGGTCTTCAGCTTATCGTAGCAATCCTGTTAATGGTACTTGGTGTCCTTGTGGCATTCAGCTGTTTTAGAAAGCTTAGTGAGATTCATTCAAAGCAGGATGCAGCAGAGTAAACTGATTTTTGTGAAATATAATGAGTCCTTCATCCCGCATTTTTCCAAGCTCTTTGGAGAGGGCACTTCGGTCCAGATTCAGATAATCGGCCATCTGCTGGCGGTTAAACGGAATCTGGAAACTGGAGCTGCCGGTCTTTCCGGCCTGGGAGGAAAGGTAAGTCAGTAGCCGCTCCCGTATGGTTTTCGGACTGGTACAAAAAATGCGGTGGGAGAGGGTAAGATTTTTTCGTATCGAAATGCTGAGCATATTGCTCAGCATTTTTTGATGCCAGGAATATCCGGACAGAGTGGGATCATGGAGAAACTCCATATCCATAAAAAGAATACGACAGTCGCTGGCAGCTGCCACATCCACCATCATAGGCTCATGACAGAGGGAATAGGTTTCGGCAAAAACTCCGCCGGCCTCCACATTACTCAAAAGACTGGTATTTCCCCAGAAATCCGTGGTTTCAATGTGAACACTGCCGGAAAGGACGATACCTGTCTCGGTGACAAGATCTCCGAAATGAAAAATTATGGTATTTTTTTTGATATTTTTTTCGTGGATCCGTGTATGCATTTTTAAAGCTTCCAGTTCTTCTTCGGAAAGACTGCCAAAGATAGGATGTATCATATTTTTCATAAGGTTATTTCCTTTCTGGATCTGAAATGATCCGGTATGGCATATGCCGGAGGATGATATTGTTCATTAGGATTCTCTGGTGGTGTTGCGGTAACTGGTGGGTGTGGAACCTGTGTATCGTTTAAATTCTTTACAGAAATAGTTCAGATTATGAAATCCCACATGCTCGCAGATCTCAGATACAGTCAGGGAAGAATGAGCCAGAAGTTCGCAGGCGTGGCGGAGGCGTACCTGGGTTATAAATGCCATAGGACGGGTGTTTAAGCATTCCCGGAACATACGGCACAGATGCTGCGGCGAGACGTGAAGCTGCTCGCAGAGCATAGACTGTGTGATCTCTGAGGCAAAATGATGTTCAATATATTCAATCAGTGGTGTCAGTCTGCGGCGGTATTGTGCCGATTTCGGTGAGGAATGTTTCTTATATTGGCGGTAAAATTCAAATATAAATTCATAGGTATAGGAAGCAGAGAAAAAGATGCTCTCTTTCGTATTGATCTGGAATGCCATATGGATCTTGTTGTGTATCTCATCAAGGGCTCCCAGATTAGTGATAGGAAAAATCCGGCATCGGTCAAAGCCAAACTCTTTTAAAAGTGCAAGTGTACCGTCTCCGAAGGGGACAAACCAGCGGACATCCCAGATATCTTTTGTGACAGCCTCGTAATAATGAGGCACATTTGCCGGAAGAAAAACAATGGAGTGTTCCGGAATGCTCCAGGTTTTTCCCTCTGTAATAAGTTTTCCTTTTCCTTTATTACTGTATAAAAACTGGGGGTAGGGATATCCATTTTCCCGGGGCGTAGGATATTGCCAGAGATGCATTCCCACGCTGATCGTATAAAAAGGTAAGTGCTCTACCGGTGTGATATCAGGATAGCAGATAAACCACATAATTGTTTCCTCCTAAAAGAATGTTCATTTTGTTCAATTTTGATAATATCATTAATTGTACTGAATATCAAATGTATGTAAGATTGATATATATCGAAGGAAAAAATTGTGAAATGTTGAATGGTAACCGGATATCAGAAGAAAACCATGAAGCTGAAGTTTTAGGAGATTTTTGACACATCCTTCATTTCCATATATAATGGAGAGAAAGCACATTTCAGATGGAGAAAGATGAAAAGGGATGAACGGCAGCCGAAGGTATTTGGATGACCGTAGGTGCTTTGGAATGGAGGAGACAAGACAATATGAAACAGGTTATTTTGACCGGAGACCGTCCGACGGGGCGTCTTCATGTAGGACATTATGTAGGTTCCCTGAAGGAGCGTGTAAGATTACAGAATTCAGGAGACTTTGATGAGATTTATATCATGATCGCAGACGCACAGGCACTTACCGACAATGCAGAGCATCCGGAAAAGGTGCGGAGCAATATTATGCAGGTTGCGCTGGACTATCTGGCATGTGGACTGGATCCGGAGAAGTCAACGATCTTTATTCAGTCGATGGTACCGGAACTGACCGAGCTGACCTTTTATTATATGAATCTGGTAACAGTGGCGAGAGTACAGAGAAATCCAACGGTAAAGGCGGAGATTAAATTCAGAAATTTTGAGGCAAGTATTCCGGTAGGATTTTTCTGTTATCCGATCAGCCAGGCTGCAGATATTACAGCATTCCGTGCAACGGTTGTTCCGGCAGGAGAGGATCAGATGCCGATGATTGAGCAGTGTAAGGAGATCGTGCACAAGTTTAATTCTGTGTATGGCGAAACGCTTACCGATCCGAAGATTGTTCTTCCGGACAATTCCGCATGCCTGCGTCTGCCGGGTATTGATGGCAAGGCAAAGATGAGCAAATCTCTCGGCAACTGTATTTATCTGTCGGAGGAGCCGGAGGACATCAAGAAAAAGGTAATGTCCATGTATACCGATCCAAATCATATCCGTGTGGAGGATCCGGGTCAGATTGAAGGCAATACAGTATTTACTTATCTGGATGCATTTTGCAAGCCGGAGTATTTTGAGGAATTCCTTCCGGATTATAAGAGCCTTGATGAGTTGAAGGAACACTACAGCCGTGGTGGTCTGGGAGATGTTAAGGTCAAGAAATTCTTGAATAATGTGATGCAGACAGAGCTGGCACCAATCCGTGAACGCCGCCAGATGTGGGAGAAACGTCTGCCGGATGTTTATGATATCCTCAAAGAGGGAAGTAAAAAGGCAGAGGCGGTTGCAGCACAGACGCTTGCAGATGTACGTCATGCAATGCGGATTGACTATTTTGTAGATGATAATTTATTGAAATAAAAACACGAACTCCTGTTGGTAAAAATCAAACTATTATCAATAGGAGTTTTTTTATTACAATTCAGAGGAAATCCTACGGTAGAGGTGTATCTGGTGGACGGTACCGTAGCAAGGGGAACAGCCCAAAGTGGTGCATCAACAGGAGAATTTGAGGCACTGGAGCTTCGGGATGGTGATGCGTCACGTTATCTGGGAAAGGGTTCATCACAGGAAAAAGTGAAAAAAACGGAAAGATTTTATAACCTTGCTTGTATTATAATAATAAATGTCAAAAAATGACAAGAGATAAAACTGAAGTTGGTGGATTATGAAAGTAAATGGGAGAGAACGCTGTATAGGCTGTATGAAGCTGCTGGATGCAGATGGAAAATGTCCACATTGTGGATTTTTACAGGCTGGTTATGAGCCGATCCCGCGCTGTCTGCGGCCGGGTACATATCTGAAGGATCGATATATGCTTGGACGTGTACTGGGAGAGGGGAGCTTTGGTATCAGCTATATTGCATGGGATTGTCTGCTGGATACTGTAGTGGCGATCAAAGAATATTTTCCGGCCAGTCTCGTCAGCAGACATGTCAGTGAAGACGGAGATCGCAATGTATACATCTACGAGAAGGCAGAAAAGCAGAAATATCAGGAAAGTCTGGAAAAATATCTTGGAGAGGCCAAGAGTTTGTCTGCATTTTATGATCTGGATGGTATTGTATCCGTAAGGGATTTTTTTTATGAGAATAATACGGCGTATATCATTATGGGGTATGTGGATGGCGTCAGTGTCAAGGAATATGTAGAAAAAAACGGTCCGATTGAAGGAGAGAAGCTCTTAAATATGCTGGAGCCGGTGATCTGTTCCCTGATGAAGGTTCATCAGACCGGGGTTTTACACAGGGATATCAGTCCGGACAATATTCTGCTGACACGGGATGAACGTCTTGTTCTGATTGATTTTGGAGCAGCCCGCAGAGAAAATATCAATATGACCAGAAGCATGACTGTGGTGTTTAAGCGGGGATTTTCACCGGAGGAACAGTACCGGACCAGAGGCAGGCAGGGAGCCTGGACGGACGTGTATGCACTATGTGCAACGGTTTATTACGCATTGACCGGAAAAACTCCGGATGAATCCATTCAGAGAATGCTGGAGGATGATATGCCATCTCTGATGGATATGTCGGAGCTGTCATTGGGCCTGCCACAGAAGAAAGCGTTGATGAAGGGGCTTACTGTGGATTTTCATCACCGTTATCAGACCATGGGAGAATTATATCGGGGGTTGTATCAGGAGGAAGAGAAACGATTTCTCTTTGGCCGTTACTGGAAGGTGGCCGGAGTCACTGCAGGCATCGTGATTCTGGCTGTGGCGGCAGGCTTTCCGGGGTCAGGGGGACGCAGTACCAAAATAATGCCGGCTGCTTCACCGGCTGTGGTACAGACAGCAGAAGCGTCTGTTACAGCGGTTCCTTTTACCACCGGCATTCAGGAATATAAAATGGCCAGCTTTACCGGAATGAAAAAGAAAGCGGCCGCCGGGAAGCTGAAACGGCAGGACAAATCAATTTCGATCCAATGGATCTATAAATACAGCGATAAGGTGAAAAAGGGAAAAATCATTTCGCAGAGTATTGCAAAAGGGACGAAATATTCTGAGGGAACGTATCAGAAAATAGTATTTACTGTCAGCAAAGGTAAAAAGAAGGTTTCCGTGTCGGCAAAGACCAAAGCTACGGCACAGATAAGAACAAGTGCCCCGACACAGGCAGCACCCCGTAAAAATACTACGACCTCATCCAAAAAGCAGACGGGAAAGAGCGGTATCGAGTTTGAGGGAGCGATTCCGTAAAGATAAAACAATATGAATAATAGGAGAAAACAATGGGAACGCATAGAAAAACATTTACTATGGCTTTATTAAATATAAAACGAGAGAAGCAGTTTCAGGATTTTACGGACTTTATTATGGAAAAGCTGAATATTGCGGGGGATGGTGAAATTACAGACGATATGCGCAAAAGTGCATACCGGGCGTTTCGGACCCGGACCGGCAAAGAAGATTTTGCAACGCTTCCAACCATACGAAAATGGTTTGGAATTGGCGGTACGGCAGTACCGGACCGGGAGCAGGTATATCAGATCTGTATGGCTATGGGACTGTCTATGGAGGATTGTCAGGAATATCTTGTTTATGGAATCCATGAGCCGGCATTTCAGGTAAACGATTACCGGGAAGTGATATTGGTTTATGGTCTCGAAAATAAAAAGAATTATCAGGAATGTCAGGAGATGATCCGGGATTTCGAAGAGAGATTAAGCCATGTTATGACATTTGAACAAACCTGCGGTACACAGACATTGATGGGAGAATTTCAAGGGAGAAAAAATCTGCCCTGGGAAGAATTCCGGGAATGGATGATGGAGAATGCAGCCAGTTTTAAAGGCTACAGCAAGACAACACTGGATTATTTCCGAAAATACAAAAAGCTTATTTTGCAGTACGCCAAAAAGGATGCCCAGGAGGAACTGGAACGTCTGTTATCGGAAACAGATTATGCAGTATGGTGTCAGAGAAGACTGCTAAATCCACAGCATTATCAGAAGAATGTCCGTAAGTATGTGAATGCGCAGTCCAAGGGAAAGAAAAGAAACCTGTCGGATGGCTTAAAGGCGAGTATTACCGAGCTTTGTTCCCTGGCATATACGGAGAAGGAATCCAATGCCAGACTTTTGTCTGAGGTGTTTCAGACTGAGGGAGAGGGAGCTGAGGAGGCTCCGGAGTTTCAGTCGGTGAATTCCATGACGGAGAAGCATTTGTCGGATCTTTTAAATGTGCCGCTTCATAAAGAACGCTTTTTTCGGACCCGACAGGCAGAACTGACTCTTTCTAAGCTGGCTGATGAAGATAAGTGTCCGGAGTGGATCATACAGCTGCAGCGGGAATATGGACGGAGACCGCAGGAGCTTCGTACGGCAGGGGAGGCAAAGAGGTGGCTTACACAATACCGGCGGGAAAATAAACGTCGTTGTCTTCAGATACAGCGAGAGGATATTCTGCCGTTAATTATGTATGTGGCACAGCACAGATATCTGGATATGATTGGCCAGGATATGTCTGCTTACAAGCAGAAGGATGCATTGGAGATGTTTAAGGTGCTGGCGGATTCTACCCTTGCGGCGTGTAATATGGGCCGCCTGAATCAAAACTATGAGCTGGATGCGGTGTTATGTGCCTGCTATCAACAGGAAGAGATGTTTGGTTATGCGGAGCTGCTGGAGTTAAGCAATTAGACGGCTTATTTTTTCAACAAGAGTGTGGATGGCAGCAGGTCATTGACAAAGTTTTAATTATGTGTATAATTTTAGCAGAAATTCTGGAAGAAATTTATAGAAAATGTATTCCATGACATATTATGAAAGGAAAAAAATCATGAACGCAAGTGTAGCAATTCAGGTATTACCAAATGTAACAGATGATGAGGAAGTGATCCGTATTGTAGATGAGGTGATCGCTTATATTAAAAGCTTTGGGCTTTCCACATCTGTGGGTCCTTTTGAGACAACTATAGAAGGAGATTATGATCAGCTCATGGAGATCGTAGCGGGATGTCAGAAGGTTGCGATTGCAGCCGGTGGATGTGATCAGATATCTACTTATGTCAAAATTGTATACAAACCGGAGGGTGAGGTACTGAGTATTGAAAAGAAAGTTACAA
>OGZK01002265.1_pt1 | contig 16921 bp, 8 predicted proteins | sample 1576791 | NCBI WGS metagenome assembly OGZK01 (sample SAMEA3541556, study PRJEB24748) | human gut metagenome | biome: human gut; feature: human-associated habitat; material: faeces | place: China | collected 2012
GAACCCGCGACTTCAACCTTGGCAAGGTTGCACTCTACCACTGAGTTACTCCCGCTCAACGAAAGAGGGTTCTACGCTAGAGACCCCCTTTCTGTCAAGCAGCTTTTTTCATTTTGTCGAAAAATAAAAAATTTATTTCCCAACATGCTGCTTTTATTATCTTTATTCTGTGGGCCGCTTGTCGATGATACGCTTGGCCTTGCCCTCGGAGCGCTGGATGGAATGCGGTTCCATGAGGCGCACCTTGGTGGTGACGCCCAGGAATTCCTTGATGCTCTTCTGGATGGAGCTTTCCAGGCTCTGCAGCTTGCGGATCTCGTCGGCAAAGAGGGTCTCGTTCATCTCCACCTGGACTTCCAGGGTATCCAGGTTGTTCACGCGGTCCACGATGATCTGATAGTTGGGGCTCAGGTTCTGGTTTTCCATGAGCAGGGCTTCGATCTGCTGCGGGAACACGTTGACGCCGCGGATGATGAGCATGTCGTCGCTGCGGCCCCGGATGCGGGTCAGGCGCACATGGGTACGTCCGCAGCGGCAGGGGGTGTAATCCAGGCTGGTCAGGTCGCGGGTGCGGTAGCGGATCAGCGGGATGCCTTCCTTGGTGAGCGTGGTGATGACCAGTTCGCCCACTTCGCCCTCGGGAAGCTGTTCGCCGGTGACGGGATCGATGATCTCGGGCAGGAAGTGGTCTTCCCACAGGTGCATGCCGCACTTGGACTCCAGGCATTCCATGGCCACACCGGGGCCCATGACTTCGGAAAGGCCGTAGATGTTCAGGGCATTGATGCCCATTTTCTGCTCGATGTCCTGGCGCATCTCTTCGGTCCAGGGCTCGGCACCGAACACGCCGGTACGCAGGGGCAGGTCACGGAAGTCGATGCCCACTTCCTGGCCGGCTTCCCACAGGTGCAGGGCGTAGGAGGGCGTACAGCACAGGGCCGTGGCGCCGAAGTCGCGCAGCAGGTAGGCCTGGCGACGCGTGGCGCCGCCCGAGGCCGGGACCACCGTGGCACCGATGCGCTCGGCACCGCCGTGGGCGCCCAGACCGCCGGTGAACAGGCCGTAGCCGTAGGCCACATGCACGATGTCCGTCTGGTTGACGCCGGCGGCGGACAGGCTGCGGCCGGCCAGTTCGGCCCAGTTGTGCAGGTCGCGGGCGGTATAGCCCACCACCACGGCCTTGCCGGTGGTGCCGCTGGAGGCGTGCAGGCGGACGATGTTGTCACGCGGCACGGCGAAAAGACCGAAGGGATAGTAATTGCGCAGGTCCTGCTTTTCGGTGAAGGGCAGGTTCTTCAGATCGGCCAGGCTCTTGATGTCGCCGGGCTTGATACCGCTCTCGTCGAAGCGTTTGCGGTAGAAAGGCACATTGGCATAGACACGGGAGCAAAGGTCCTGCAGACGGCGCAATTGCAGGGCTTCGATATCTTCGCGGGGCAGCGTTTCCTTGTCGATATTGAAAATCACGGCGTTTCTCCTTGAAATCCTGAGTAGTCTATGGATGACGCAAAAGCCCCCCAAGGTCAAGATATCTGCTTGAAAAACATGGATAACATATTGCAATGCAATGTCTTTTTTTATGCCCGGAACAATGCGCCGGGCCATCCCCGGGCCGGGCGGGATTGTTGCCCTCGGGTACGCTTTGAGGTATGGGAGGGACATGCAAAACCTTATCTCTACCCCCAAGAAATATTCGGAACTGCCTACGGCGGAAAAAATGGCCGTCATCAAGGCGTGGCTTGAGGAACACAAGGCTGTCGACGTGGCCGAGATCGACCTGGCCGACCAGGGTGCCTTCACGGATGCCCTGCTGGTGGTCAGCGCCACCTCCGTGCGTCATGCCCAGAGCCTGGCGGACGGCGTCTCCGCCCTGTGCCATGAACAGAACTACGAATACCTGCGCATGGAAGGCTACAACACCGGCCAGTGGATCCTGGTGGACTGCAACGACATCGTGGTCAACATCTTCCAGCAGTCCGTGCGTGACCTTTATCAGCTGGAGAACCTGTGGGGCGCGGCTGCCGCTGCCCTCAACAAGGAGCCCCGTGCATGACCCCCACCCTGTTGCTCATCCTTGACGGCTGGGGCCTGACGGAAAAAGGGGAAGGCAATGCCCCCTGGGTGGCAGCCACGCCCCATCTGGATGACCTGATGGCGCGCTGCCCCCACAGCCGCCTTGCCGCCTCCGGGCGCGAAGTGGGCCTGCCTGCCGGCTATATGGGCAACTCCGAGGTGGGACACCTCAATATCGGTGCGGGACGCATCGTCTATCAGGACATGACGCGCATCGACGTGGCCCTTGAGGACGGCTCCCTGTTCCACAATCCCGTGCTGCAGGACGTGCTGGAAAAAACACGCCGCAGCGGCGGCCGTCTGCATCTGGCGGGCCTGCTCTCCGACGGCGGTGTGCACAGCCACATCAACCATCTGGTAGCCCTGTGCGCCATGGCTTTCGCCGCCGGTGTGCCGGTGCGCATCCACTGCTTCATGGACGGGCGCGATACCCCGCCCCAGAGCGGCGCCTCCTATGTGCGCAGCCTGCTGGAACAGATCGTCTCCATGAAGGACGTGCGTGTGGCCAGCCTGGCGGGGCGCTTCTATGCCATGGACCGCGACAAGCGCTGGGAGCGCGTGTCCGAGGTCTGGGATCTCATGGTCCACGGCAAGGGCCGCAAGGCCACGGATGCCGTGCAGGCTGTGGAAGATTCCTATGCCGAGGGCGTCAGCGACGAATTCATCAAGCCCGTGCTGCTGGAAGGCGAGGATGCCTCCACCCTGCAGGACGGCGACGGCCTGTTCTTCTACAATTTCCGCGCCGACCGCATGCGCGAGCTTTCCCAGGCCTTCGTAGACGCGGACTTCACCGCTTTCGAGCGGGGCAGGGTGCCGCAGCTGGCTGCCGTGGCTTCCATGACGGCCTACGACGCCCACTTCCCCCTGCCGGTGGCCTTCCCCAAGGAATCCGTGACCATGGGCCTTGGCGAAGTCGTTTCGCAGCAGGGCATGCACCAGCTGCGTCTGGCCGAAACGGAAAAATACGCGCACGTCACCTATTTCTTCAACGGCGGTGTGGAAGAGCCCCTGCCGCTGGAAGACCGCATCCTCGTGCCTTCGCCGCGCGAGGTGCAGACTTATGACCAGAAACCGGCCATGAGCGCCCGCGAGGTCACGGACAAGTTCGTGGAAGCCTGGCAGAGCGGACAGTACGACCTGGTGGTCTGCAACCTGGCCAACGGCGATATGGTGGGTCATACGGGCGTGCTCTCCGCCGCCGTGGAAGCCTGCACGGTGGTGGATGAATGCGTGGGCCGCATGGTGGCTGCCGTGGAGGCCCGCAAGGGCCGTATGCTGCTCATCGCCGACCACGGCAACTGCGAAGTCATGAAGGACGGAGAGGGCAAGCCCCAGACCGCCCATACCACCAATCCCGTGCCCTGCATCCTGCTGGATGCCTCCGGCAAGGAATGGCGCCTGCACGACGGCAAGCTGGCCGATGTGGCCCCGACCCTGCTGCGCATGTGGGGCATCGCCCAGCCCGAGGCCATGACCGGGACGCCGCTGGTGGAGGAAGCCCATGTCCGGTAGCCAGAAACCTTTGGAGCCTGTGGCTCCTGACGGCATGGAGCTGCTGTTCTTCTACCGCTGCCCCCACTGCCTGCGCCATGTACCGCTGGTCAACCCGGTGGAGCCGCGCAATGTGCGCTGCGACGGCTGCGGCAAGCAGTTCCCCATCATCCCGGTGGACGAGCACGGCCTGCATTATGTGCGCATCATGCTGGCCAACGGCAAGGCCGCTGCCAATCCCGACTATCTGTAAGCGTCGCCATACGGCCGGAGGAAAGTCCTCCGGCCGTTTTCTCTGCCGCGATGCTTTTTTCTCCACGCTACCAAATATACCGAGCAAACGACATGAAGATCTGTCCCGTCATCTTGTGCGGGGGCGCCGGTACACGCCTGTGGCCCCTGTCCCGTCGCAAGTATCCCAAGCAATTCATGGATCTGGGCGGCCATACGCTGTTCGAGGACACGCTGCAGCGTCTTGCGGCCGTGCCCGGACTGGCCGCGCCCGTGGTCATCTGCAATGAAGAGCAGCGCTTTCTTGCCGCCGCAGCCCTGCAGCGTCAGGGACTGAACGGCCGGATCCTGCTGGAACCGGAACCGCGCAATACGGCACCGGCCATCGCCGCTGCCGCGCTGGCCGTGACGGCCGCCTGTGACGTGGAAGACGGTGATCCTGTCCTGCTGGTCCTGCCTTCGGACCATGTGCTGGAGGATCTGCCGGCTTTTGCCGCTGCCGTCACACAGGCTGCGGAGTGTGCCCGCGAAGGGGCCCTGGTCACCTTCGGGGTCACGCCGGACCGCCCCGAGACCGGTTACGGCTACATCGAAAAGGGCGATGCCCTGGCTTCCGGTTTCGCGGTCCGCCGTTTCGTGGAAAAGCCCGCGCAGGAGGCTGCCGAGGCCATGCTGGCGCAGGGCGGCTATTTCTGGAACAGCGGCATGTTCGTGTTTCGCGCCTCCCAGTATCTGGCCGAGCTGGAAGCGCAGGCTCCGGCCATCATGGCCGCGGTGCGCAAGGCCTGGGCCCTGCGCCGGGCCGATTATGACTTCATCCGCCTGCATCGGGAATCTTTTGCCCACTGCCCTTCTGATTCGGTGGACTATGCCCTGATGGAGAAAAGCGCGCATGTGGCCATGGTGCCGCTGCCGTGCCGCTGGAGCGATCTGGGATCCTGGGAAGCCATCTACGAAAACAGCACGCAGGATGCGGAAGGTAATGCCTGCGTGGGCGATGTGATGGCCCAGGACAGCCGGGGATGCTACATCCATGCCGGAAGCCGCCTGGTGACGACGCTGGGCGTGAAGGATCTTGTGGTGGTGGAGACCGGCGACGCCGTCCTGGTGGCCGACAGGGCCCGCAGCCAGGAGGTCAAGACCCTGGTGGCCCGTCTTGCCGCCCAGGACCGGCACGAGCAGGAGATGCATCTGCGTGTATATCGTCCCTGGGGCTGGTATGAGACCCTGGCCCTGGGCGAGCGCTTCCAGGTCAAGCGGATCCAGGTCAATCCCGGAGCCGCGCTTTCCCTGCAGCGTCACCGGCACCGGGCCGAGCACTGGGTCGTCATCGCCGGGGAAGGTCTGGTGCGCGTGGGGGACGAAGAGATGCACCTGCATGTGGACCAGTCGGTCTACATCCCCCAGAAGACCATGCATCGGCTGAGCAACGCTTCGGCACAGCCGCTGGAGATCGTGGAAGTCCAGACCGGTGATTACCTGGGCGAAGACGATATCGAGCGTTTTGACGACCGTTACGGGCGTGAATGAGCCTGAGATGGCCTGAGGCCATCACCAGATACCAAGGCTGCGGGAGATTTCCCGCGGCCTTTTTTATTTTGGGGGTCAGCCTGGTGAGCGTCACGACGCGAAACGAAATGGCGGACGATTTGGGGGATGGCCCAGGGACAGGCAGCAGGCAAACGTCCCCGATAACGTCTCGCAGTCCTTCAGAGCCCGTCTGATATACGACGCAGCCAGATGGATGAAACAAATCTTGCTTTACAATCATCCGGACGTTTTTTCTGGTGTCACAGGTCGATCGCCGGACACAGGACAGGCCCGGAAAAAAGTTTTTTGGCGAGGAGGGGGCGAGGGGAGGACGCAGCTTTTGTCCACAAAAGGGGGCCTCCCTCCGCTGCACAGAGAAAACATGGCTGCGGTCAGGGCGCCGCAGGCCTCCCGCTTTGCGGGCATAAAAAAAGGGGGAGCATTGCTGCTCCCCCAAAGGCTAACATGGTCGAAGATTTACTCTTCGTCGCCTTCCCACTTGATGAAGCCGGGATTGACGTTGACCATGGCGTTGACGATCAGTTCCACCAGGCCGCCGTAGGCGAAGCTGTTCTTGGTGTACAGATCGCTGTGTTCCAGCATTTCGCGGATCTGGCCCTTGCAGTTGGAGCAGGGAGCGCAGATGTACTTCTTGGTTTCGGGGCCAAGGCAGTCCTTGAAGGCCTGGGCGATCTGCCACATCTTTTTACGGCCGGAGATGTTGCCGCGCCATTCGTCGATGTTCTGACGGGTCATGATGGCGAAGCCGGAACCACCGCCGCAGCAGTAGTTGTCCACGCCGTGGCAGGGCATTTCGCGGAACTGCGGGGCGATCTTGTGCAGGATCTCGCGCTGGGGCTGCACGATACCCATCAGGCGCACGGCGTTGCAGGGGTCGTGCAGGGTGACGGGGAAGTTGTTGCGCGAGGGATCCAGCTTCAGACGACCGGACATGACGATGTCACGCAGGGTCACGTAGCAGGATTCGCGGGGCACCTGGTATTCGTAGGGGATGACGCGGTCGGCGATGACGGTCATGGCCTTGTGGGCGTGGCCGCATTCACCGATGACGATCTTCTTGGCGCCCAGTTCCTTGGCGGCCTGCATGTGCTGCAGGGCGATACGGGCGGTCTGGGCGTCGTCGTAGAACACGCCGTAGTTCACGCCGTCATAGGCCACGGCCTTGCTGGACAGGGTCCAGGACAGGCCGGCTTCCTGGAAGATCAGGGAGAAGCTGGCGATGTTTTCGGGCCAGGCCATGACTTCGCCGGCGTTGTGGATCAGCAGGATGTCGGCGCCCTTCACGTCGAAGGGGGTGTGGATGCCCACACCGGTGATTTCGGTGTAGTCCTCGTCGATGAACTCCACGTTTTCTTTCACCACGTCGGGGGTCATACCGGTGGAGGAGCCCACCTTCATCTGGTTGATGGTGCCCTTTTCGTGCAGTTCGCGGGGCGAGAAGCCCAGTTCCTGGCTGAACAGCTTGCGGATTTCACGGGCGATCAGACCGTTGTCCACGCCGATGGGGCAGGTCTGGGCGCAGCGACGGCAGAGGTTGCAGCGGTAGGCCAGTTCGCCCAGGCGGGCAACGGTCTTCCAGTTCAGGCCCATGTCGCCGTAACGCCATTTGGCCAGGGGCTCTTTCTTCACATACTGCTTGTAGATGCGGCGGAAGATCTCAGAGCGGTAGTTGGGGCGGTACATCTCGTTGTGGCCGGACATCTCGTACAGATGGCAGGCATCGGAACAGGAGTTGCACTGGGCGCAGTAGTCCATGCTGGTTTCCAGCATGGGCAGGAAGGTCCAGTTGTTCTCCTTGCTGAACAGTTTGCGCATACCGTTCAGGAAACGGTTGACCAGCTCTTCTTCTTCCTGGGGGGTCTGGGGCTTGGGGATGTTCAGCACGCAGACTTCGTCCAGGATGCAGGCCACTTTGGCCTTCTGTTCGTCGCTGACGGGGCGCCAGGGCATCTTGACGAGGTCAAGGCCTTCCACATCGGGGATGTCCTTGAGGTCGATGCTGACCATCTGGCCTTCGGCCGTGGAAATATCAGTCAAACGCAGCGTATCTTTCATGATGTACTCCCTAGTCCTTCTTGGGGGATTCGGTAGCGATGTCGAGCCAGGTCTTGGTGCCCTGACCGTTGATGTGGTCGGCGGCCCAGCTCACCTTGAACTGCAGGGCCTGCTTCATCTTCTCGTTGTTCTTCTGGCTGAAATCGGTGGGGGTGTCGCCCCAGCGGATGTCATGGTAGGTGAAGTACTTGAAGATCAGGTGGCCCATGTGGGTCATGGGGATCCAGATCAGCACGAAGAAGCCGAACAGCATGTGGATCACGAAAGTGGTGCTGTTGATGTCGGCAAAGTTGAAGGTGAGCAGGTTGTAGATGAAGTCACCGGACATGCGGGCAAAGGAGGGGTTGAAGGCCCAGGCCACCAGACCCACCAGGGCGAAGACGATGAACACGCCCAGGTTGAAGAAGTGTTCGGGGGTGGTGTACTTGCGCAGGCCTTCGTCGTGCAGACGACGGCAGATCAGGCCGATGCCGCCACCGATGATGCCGAACATGCCCAGCAGGCTGATGGCATTGATGACGTTGTGCACGAAGGTCAGGAAGCCGCCGTCGGGGTTCATGCCGAACAGGCGCAGGAAGGCGGCCACGACCAGGATGATGGTGCCGTCTATCAGCATGTACAGACCAAAGTGGAAGGGATAGGTGCGGAACCACAGCTTGAGGTTATGGGTGAAGGTGGCGTGCAGGAAGAGCACTTCTTCCAGCAGGGCCTTGATGTCGCCCATGTGGTCGATGTGGCGGGGCTTGGTCCACCAGTCGGTCTCTTCCATGAAGCTGCCGCCGTAGGAGCCTTTGGGGCCTTCATGCGGCACGGGGTAGAGCTCCCAGCGGGCGTGCAGGGGGCTGGCAGCCAGGTAGCCTTTCACCTTGATGGCGGCAGTCGCCACAAAGCCGATTACTGCAAGGTAGGCCAGGATGTAGAACAGAGTTGTCATGCGTTTTCTCCCATGAGTCGAGATGCCTGCGGCATCGTGGTTTCTGCGCATGGCCGAGCCAGATCCGGTCATGAGCAAGAGGTGCAGCGCACCAGGAACCAACCTCTCCAGAACAATGCGCCGGGATCCGGCGGGTCGGATCATGCCGGGGCACGACCTGTCGCCGCCTGGTCTCAGGCGCGGAACAATTCCTGCCTTCTACCGTAAAATGCAAGAAATGCAAAGATGGCACGCAGATTCCCAAAATACTCCGACCTGGCTATGTTTTCTTGTTTATATAATTATTTTAATATGTTGTATTAAACGAAGCCATGCTTTGCGCGTATGAAAAATTTTTTGACCTCCTTTTCACAACACGGCGGCTCCGGCGGAGGGGGGAGCGTCTTTGCCAGCAGGTCCTCCCGGCTTTTGCCGGAAGGTCTCGTTTTTCTCTTATCAGGAATTAATCACAAAAAGAAAGGAGGGAAGGGCCTTCCTGCATTTTGTTACCTTCGGAGGCATGCAGCCGCAGGCAGATGGCGGCTGCGGAGGGGGCGGCGCTGCGGCGCGAGAGCATGTCCGGGCGAGGGCCGCCCGGGCAAACAGCCATAAAAAAAGGGCGGCCGCCATATGACGGTCGCCCTGATGTTCAGCGGAAGGAAGGCCTACTGGCCCAGATCCACCAGCACGGGATTCTCTTCCAGATCTTCCAGGAACTTGTCCGGACGTTCCTTCTGATCGGGCACGGTGATGTCGCCGTGGACATACTCGCGATAGCCCGTACCGGCCGGGATGAGACGGCCCACGATGACGTTTTCCTTGAGGCCGCGCAGGTAGTCCATCTTGCCCTTGAGGGAAGCCTCGGTGAGCACCTTGGTGGTTTCCTGGAAGGAAGCCGCCGAGATGAAGGACGAGGTGGTCAGCGAAGCCTGGGTGATGCCCAGCACCAGCGGTTCGGCGGTGGCGGGCTGGCGGCCTTCGGCCATGGCTTTGTGGTTCTCGGCCTTGAACTCGGCCTTGTCCACCTGTTCGCCCACCAGGAAGCTGGTGCCGCCGGAATCCAGCACGGTGACCTTCTTGAGCATCTGGCGCACGATGACTTCGATGTGCTTGTCGTCGATGCCCACGCCCTGGAAGCGGTACACTTCCTGGATCTCGTCCACGAGGTAGCGGGCCAGGTACTTTTCGCCGCGGGTGCGCAGGATGTCGTGCAGTTCGGGCGAACCTTCGGTCAGCGGATCGCCGGCTTCCACGAAGTCGCCGTCGGCCACGGTGATGTGCTTGCCCTTGGGCACCAGGTATTCCTTGGAATCACCGATTTCGGGGGTCACCACCAGCTTGCGCTTGCCCTTGGATTCGCCGGCGTAGGACACGGTACCGGAGATCTCGGAGACCACGGCCATGTCCTTGGGCTTGCGGACTTCGAAGAGCTCGGCCACGCGGGGAAGACCACCCACGATGTCCTTGGTCTTGGAAGTTTCGCGGGGCTTACGGGCGATGATGTCACCGGCCTGGATGGCCTCGCCGTCCTTGACCATGATGATGGAGCCCACGGGCAGGCTGTACACGGCGGACGCCACGCTGTGCGGACGCTGCTTGACGTTGCCGTTCTCATCGCAGACCGAGATGGACGGACGGTAGTTGGTGGTACGGTATTCCATGATGGTCAGGGAGGCCTGACGCGTCACGTCGTCCACCTTTTCCTGCACGGTCTTGCCGTCCACGATGTCGGTGAAGCGGATGATGCCCTCTTCTTCGGACACGAAGGGTTCGTTGAAGGGGTCCCACTCGGCCAGCACGGTGCCCTTGGTCACTTCCTGACCGTCGGTCACATGCAGGCGGGCGCCGGTGGGCAGGATGTACTTTTCACGTTCGCGGCCCTGCGGATCCACGATGGTCAGCTGGCCGCTCTTGCCCAGCACCAGCTGGATGCCGTCACGGTTGGTAACGGCGCGCACGCGGTTGAGGATGACGCGACCGGTGTTCTGGGCTTCGAACTTGTTCTTTTCAATGGTGCTGGATGCGGTACCACCGATGTGGAAGGTACGCATGGTCAGCTGGGTGCCGGGTTCACCGATGGACTGGGCGGCGATGATGCCCACGGTCTCGCCGGTGTTGACCAGGTGCCCGCGGGCCAGGTCGCGGCCGTAGCACAGGGCGCAGATGCCGCGCTCGGCCTGGCAGGTGAGGGGCGAACGCACCGTGATGGAGCTCACGCCGTGTTCACGCAGCACAGCGGCCTCGGCTTCGTCGATGAGGGTGTTCTCGGGCAGCAGCACCTTTTCCGCGTCTTCGGGATCGTAGACGGGGTAGAGCAGCACACGGCCCATGGCACGTTCCCACACCGGGGTCTTGATGTCGCCGCCTTCGCGCAGGTGGGTCAGCTCGATGCCGTCCACCGTACCGCAGTCGTGTTCGGAAACGATCACGTCCTGCACCACGTCCACCAGACGACGGGTCAGGTAACCGGAGTTGGCCGTCTTCAGGGCGGTGTCGGCCAGACCCTTACGGGCACCGTGGGTGGAGGTGAAGTACTGCAGCACCGACAGACCTTCGCGGAAGGACGAGGTGATGGGCGTTTCGATGATTTCACCGGAAGGCTTGGCCATCAGACCGCGCATACCGGCCAGCTGACGCATCTGGTCCTGGTTGCCTCGGGCACCGGAGGTGGACATCATGAAGATGGAGTTGAAGCTCTGGTTCTTCTCTTCACGGCCGGTCTTGGGATCCTTCAGGATATCGTAAGAGATCTCCTTGATCATTTCCGTGGAGACGTCCTGGGTGGCCTTGGTCCACACATCGACGACCTTGTTGTACTTTTCGGTACGGGTGATGATACCGTCGCGGTACTGGCGTTCGATGTCGTCCACCTCGGCCTGGGAAGCGGCCAGGATGTCCTTCTTGCGGGCCGGGATGATGAGGTCCTTCACACCGATACTGACACCGGCGCGGGTAGCGAACTCATAACCCATGTTCTTCAGATTGTCGCAGAGGATGACCGTGGCCTTGATGCCGCACTGGCGGTAGCAGTTTTCCACCAGCTTGGCGATCATCTTCTTGGTCAGCACCAGGTTGACGTTCTCGAAGGACATTTCCTTGGGCAGGATGTTGCTCACCAGCACGCGGCCGGGCGTGGTGCGGTGGGTCTTGCCGTCGGGCATGCGCACGTTGATGCGGGCGTGCAGGGACACGGCATCGGCATCATAGGCGGCTTCCACTTCCCAGGGACCGCAGAAGGTCATGCCTTCGCCCTTCTCGAAGCTGCGCTCGGAGGTCATGTAGTACAGACCCAGAACGATGTCCTGGGAAGGCACGATGACGGGACCGCCGTTGGCGGGCGAGAGAATGTTGTTGGTGCTCATCATGAGCACGCGGCATTCGATCTGCGCTTCCACGGAAAGCGGGATGTGCACGGCCATCTGGTCACCGTCGAAGTCGGCGTTGTAGGCCGAGCAGACCAGGGGATGCAGACGGATGGCCTTGCCTTCCACCAGCAGGGGCTCAAAGGCCTGGATACCCAGACGGTGCAGGGTAGGGGCACGGTTGAGCATGATGGGGTATTCGCGCACCACTTCCGAGAGGATGTCCCAGACCACCAGCTCTTCACGCTCCACCATCTTCTTGGCGCTCTTGATGGTGGAGGCATAACCGCGCTTTTCCAGCTCCGAGTAGATGAAGGGCTTGAACAGCTCCAGGGCCATCTTCTTGGGCAGGCCGCACTGGTGCAGCTTGAGGTAAGGACCCACGGTAATAACGGAACGACCGGAGTAGTCCACGCGCTTGCCCAGCAGGTTCTGACGGAAGCGGCCCTGCTTGCCCTTGATCATGTCGGACAGGGACTTGAGCGGACGACCGTTGGTACCGGCGATGGCGCGACCGCGGCGGCCGTTGTCGAACAGGGCGTCCACGGCTTCCTGCAGCATGCGCTTTTCGTTGCGGATGATGATGTCGGGAGCGCCCAGTTCGATGAGGCGCTTCAGACGGTTGTTGCGGTTGATGACGCGGCGGTACAGGTCGTTGAGGTCGGAGGTGGCGAAACGGCCGCCGTCCAGGGGCACCAGGGGACGCAGCTCCGGCGGGATGACGGGAATGACTTCCATGATCATCCATTCGGGCTTGTTGTTGGACTCCAGGAAGGCCTCGACGATCTTCAGGCGCTTGGTGAGCTTCTTCTTTTTGGTCTGGCTCTTGGTGGTCTCGCTTTCTTCGCGCAGTTCGGTGCGCAGCTTTTCCAGATCCAGCTCTTCCAGAAGGGAGCGCACGGCTTCGGCGCCCATGCCCACGGTCAGGGCGTCTTCGGTGCCGTAGTGGTCCAGGATCTGCAGGTACTGGTCTTCAGAAATGACCTGGCGGCGCTGCAGATTGGTCTGGCCGGGATCGAGCACGATGTAGGAATCGAAGTACAGGACCTTTTCCAGATCGGCCATGGTCATGTCGAGCAGGGTGCCGATCTTGGAAGGCAGGGTCTTGAGGAACCAGATGTGGGCCACGGGCGCGGCCAGTTCGATGTGGCCCATGCGCTCGCGACGCACCTTGGAGGCAATGACTTCAACGCCGCACTTTTCGCAGACGATGCCGCGGTGCTTCATGCGCTTGTACTTGCCGCAGTTGCACTCGTAGTCCTTCACGGGGCCGAAGATCTTGGCGCAGAACAGGCCGTCGCGCTCCGGCTTGAAGGTACGGTAGTTGATGGTTTCCGGTTTCTTGACCTCACCGTAGGACCATTCGCGGATGGCTTCGGGCGAGGCGATGGAAATCTGGATGGCTTTCAGGTTGCGGATGTTGGTCACATTGGCCGACGTGCCGCGTGCAGTGAAGAGATCGTCCAGGCTCATATATCTACCTTGCTTGTCAAAAGCTCGTTACAGTCGTTGTGGCGTATGGTTGACGCTCCGTCCCGGGGAATGGCGCTGCCGGGCACCGCGCGGTGGCGTGATGCCCGGCGCATCCATGAATTACTCCTCGGGTTCCTGGTCGCGCATGAAGCCGATACGCTTGGGCTTTTTCTTGCCGTCTTCCTGATGCAGGGTCACGTCGAGGCCCAGGCTCATGAGTTCCTTGACCAGAACGTTGAAGGATTCGGGCAGACCGGCTTCCAGGAAGTTGTCGCCCTTGACGATCTTCTCGTACATCTTCACGCGTCCGGTCACGTCGTCGGACTTGACGGTGAGGAATTCCTGCAGGAGATAGGCGGCGCCGTAGGCTTCCAGAGCCCAGACTTCCATTTCACCCAGACGCTGGCCACCGAACTGCGCCTTACCGCCCAGCGGCTGCTGGGTGACCAGGCTGTAGGGGCCGGTGGAGCGGGCGTGGATCTTTTCGTCGACCAGGTGGTGCAGCTTCAGGATATACATGACACCGGTGGTCACGCGGTTCTTGAAGGGCACGCCGGTACGGCCGTCGTACAGGACGGTCTTGCCGTCGCCGTCCTTGCCGGCCTTTTCCATCCAGCCCCAGATCTCTTCTTCGGTGGCGCCGTCGAAGACCGGGGTCTTGGTCACGATGCCGTTGCGCAGCTTCTTGACCGAGGCGATGAACTCTTCGTCATCCATCTTGTCCACCAGCTCGCTGATGGCCGGGGAATCGAAGACGTCCTTGACCTCGTCACGCACCACCTGCAGGGCCGCGCCGGAATCCAGCAGTTCGGCCAGCTGGCGGCCAAGTTCCTTGGCGCCCCAGCCCAGGTGGGTTTCCATGATCTGGCCGATGTTCATTCGCGAAGGCACGCCCAGGGGGTTGAGCACGATGTCCACGGGGCGACCGTCGGCGAAGAAGGGCATGTCTTCTTCGGGCAGGATGCAGGAGACCACACCCTTGTTACCGTGACGGCCGGCCATCTTGTCGCCCACCGAGAGCTTACGCTTGATGGCGATGTGGACCTTGACCATCTTGATGACGCCGGGAGGCAGATCGTCCCCTTCGGTGACCTTCTCGCGCTTGGAGTCATAGATGGCGTGCAGGTAATCCACCTGATGGTCGTAGTCCTTGAGCTGGTCGGCCACGATGTCGTTGACTTCCTTGCTCTCGAACAGGCCCTGCAGCTTCTTCACCGGGATGGCGTCCAGCTGCTCGCGGGTCAGGGCGACACCGGCTTCCACCAGCACTTCGCCCTTCTTGTTGCCGGGGACGCTGACGGCGGTCAGCTTGCCCAGCACATGGGGGGCCAGCACTTCGCGGGTGCGGTTGCCCAGAGCGCGCATGTGATCGGATTCCTTCTGATCCAGCACGGCGGTGTCGTGGGCCTCGATGGCCAGGGTGCGGTCGTCCTTTTCACCGGAACGACGGTTGAACACCTTGACGTCGATGACCGTACCTTCCACTCCCGGGGGCACCTTGAGGGAGGTGTTCTTCACGTCGCGGGCCTTCTCGCCGAAGATGGCGCGCAACAGCTTTTCTTCCGGGGTCAGCTGGGTCTCGCCCTTGGGGGTGATCTTGCCGACCAGGATGTCGTCAGGCTTCACGGCCGCGCCGATGCGGATGATGCCGCTGTCGTCCAGGTTGCGCAGCATGTCTTCGCCGACGTTGGGGATGTCGCGGGTGATCTCTTCGGGTCCGAGCTTGGTGTCGCGGGCCACCACTTCGAATTCTTCGATGTGGATGGAGGTGAAGATGTCCTCTTTCACGGTACGTTCGGAAATGAGGATGGAGTCTTCGTAGTTGTAACCGCACCAGGGCATGAAGGCCACCACCAGGTTCTTGCCCAGAGCCAGCTGGCCTTCGTCGATGCCGGGACCGTCAGCGAGGATCTCGCCCTTCTTGAACACCTGACCGGGGTAGCAGGTGGGCTTCTGACCAAAGCAGGAGTTCTGGTTGGACTTGTGGAACTTCAGCAGGTCATAGGCGCGCACGCCGCCCTGTTTCTTGTACAGGTCGCCTTCGTAGGAGACCACGATGCGGTCGGCGTCGGCGTATTCCACCTTGCCGTCGGCCTGGGCCACGATGCAGGCGCCGGAGTCGCGGGCCACGTCGATTTCCATGCCGGTGCCCACCAGGGGCTTTTCGCTGCGCAGCAGCGGCACGGCCTGGCGCTGCATGTTGGAACCCATGAGGGCGCGGTTGGCGTCGTCGTGTTCCAGGAAGGGGATGAGCGCGGCCGAGATGGAGACCATCTGGCTGGGCGAGATGTCCATGAGGGTCACCTCGTCACGGGAGCGCATTTCCACTTCGCCCTTGACGCGCACGGTCACGAACTCGTCCAGGAAGTTGCCGTCGGCGTCCACGCGGGCGTTGGCCTGGGCCACCACCTGGTCGCCTTCGCGGGAAGCGTCCAGATGCACGATCTCGTCAGTCATGCGGCCATTGCGCACCACGCGGTACGGGGTCTCGATGAAACCGAAGTCGTTGACCTTGGCGAAGGTGGTCAGCGACACGATCAGACCGATGTTGGGACCTTCGGGCGTTTCGATGGGGCAGATGCGGCCATAGTGGGAGGTGTGCACGTCGCGCACTTCGAAGCCGGCACGCTCACGGGTCAGACCGCCGGGGCCCAGGGCCGACAGACGGCGCTTGTGGGTCACTTCGGACAGGGAGTTGGTCTGGTCCATGAACTGCGACAGCTGGGAAGTACCGAAGAACTCCTTGAGCACCGCGGCCACAGGCTTGGGATTGATCAGGTCGTGGGGCATGAGCGTGGAGATTTCCTGGATGCTCATGCGTTCCTTGATGGCGCGCTCCATGCGCACCAGACCGATGCGGTACTGGTTCTCCACCAGTTCGCCCACCAGGCGCACGCGGCGATTGCCCAGATGGTCGATATCGTCGGCCGGACCGTGGCTGTCCTTCAACTGCACCAGCACCTTGATGGCGGTGAGGATGTCGTTGTCGGTCAGGGTACGGGAATCTTCGGTGTCGGGCAGGCCCAGGCGCTGGTTGAGCTTGTAACGGCCCACCGGCGACAGGTCATAGTAATCCGGGCTGCGGAACAGGTTGTCGAAGAAGCTGGCGGCGATCTCGGCGGTCGGCGGGCTGGAAGGACGCAGACGACGGTAGATCTCTTCCTGAGCCTTTTCCTGATCGGGGATGCGGTCCTGCATCAGGGTGTCGCGGATGGAGGAAGAGGTGTCGGTGCCCTTGGTGTGCAGCACGGCGATACGCTCGATGCCGGCTTCGCGCATGCGCTCCAGCAGGCCGGGAGTGATCTCGTCGGCGGCTTCGGCCAGCACTTCGCCACTGCCGGGAGCGATGACGTCTTCGGCCAAGAACATGCCGTCCAGGGTGTCGGGACGCACTTCGATGGCCTTGATGCCCGCTTCACAGACCTGACGCCAGCCACGCTTGGTGATGGGCTTGCCGGCCTTGATGAGCACGGTGCCGTCCTCGGTGGCGATGTCGGAGTAGGCGTTGTCCTTGCGGTACAGGGACTTTTCCACTTCCCACATCAGGGTGTTGTGCGGCTTCAGCAGGTAGTGCTCGCGGGTGTAGAAGTACTCCAGGATGTCCATCTTGCTCATGCCCATGGCCTTGAACAGGATGGTGGCGGGCATCTTGCGGCGACGGTCGATGCGGACATACAGGATGTCCTTGTGGTCGAAGTCGAAGTCCAGCCAGGAGCCACGCATGGGGATGACTCGGCAGGAGTAGAGCACCTTGCGGCTGGTGTGGGTCTTG
>OGZK01002267.1_pt1 | contig 16915 bp, 10 predicted proteins | sample 1576791 | NCBI WGS metagenome assembly OGZK01 (sample SAMEA3541556, study PRJEB24748) | human gut metagenome | biome: human gut; feature: human-associated habitat; material: faeces | place: China | collected 2012
AATAGAAATCAGATAGTTCACAAAATCTTCACATAAAATTAGCACTCGCCTATTGACAGTGCTAATAAACGGTGCTATAACATAGCTAAAGATAAGGAAAGGGATTAAGAAAGAAGATAAAAGAAAGAATCCCGGAACTTATAACATACAAATTCGACACCTCAGTTTCTCTGACAGTGCTAAACATACAAAAGTCTAAGTGCCTCAAGGTTCCATAAGAGCTGAGATTTCCGACACTGGTTTGAAATTGAAAGGAGTAATGACTTATGTTAAGACCTAGTATTTTTGGAGAAAGTTTATTTGATGATTGGATGGATGATTTCCCATTCGGTAAAGATTTTGAAAAGGAAATGTTTCCGGAGAAAAGCCCGTTGTATGGCAAACATGCTAAGAACATGATGAAGACGGATGTCCGTGAAACAGATGACAGCTATGAAGTAGACATTGATCTTCCCGGATTTAAGAAGGATGAAGTAAATGTCAAACTGGAAGATGGCTACATCACCATTTCCGCTGTAAAAGGTCTGGATAAGGATGAGAAAGATAAGAAGACCGGTAAGTATATCAGACGTGAACGTTATGCCGGCAGCATGAGCAGAAGTTTCTATGTTGGTGACGGTATCAGTCAGAAGGATATACATGCAAAATATGAAAGTGGTATTCTTCGTCTGACCCTTCCAAAGAAAGCACCGGAAGCAATCGAAAAGGAGAACTTCATTGCCATCGAATAAAATGTGTTGATATCGAGCCGTGCGAATAAAAAACATGACCCCTTATGTATATGTATACAGATATAAGAAAGGGAGTGTAGATCATGGATAAGAATCCAAAGCATCCATTGAAGAAAAAGAAAGCAGTTCAGAAGGTATGTGCAACAGCTAATCATAATGCACAGGAGGTTGAAGCTGCAGCACCAAAGTCAAAGAAACATACTTATTAGAGTGAATAAATCAACAAATAAAGAAAAGGTTCCCCGCATTTGCCTGTAGCCCGAAGAACTACAGGAGACAAGTGCGGGGGATTTTTTTGCTTTATAGGAACAGAAGTATCATCGGAAGCATTTTCATCGAAGGCATTTGGTGACAAAATCGAAAAAATATACATGGAGGAGTGCAAAAAAACACAGTTCTGTGATACTCTATAAACGGAGGTGGTTTTATGCAGGAACAAAAAGGAGCAAAAATAGGAGCATTTGTTTTCTTTTGCTTTGGTGTGATGATGCTTGCCCTCGGAGTCTGGGGCATAACAAACCTGTATGATCAGGGAGGAATCTTAACATGGGGGATTGTACTTGGATTCGGATTGATATTTGCATTGACAGGAATTGTATTGTTTATTAATTCGATGGAAAGTGTATCCAATCGGGTCAAACAATTACTGGGTTGCATTCTGGGAACTTTGGTATTCATGAGTTTTGGCTTTGTGGGTCTTTTTGCAAAAGGACTAGGTGTCATGAGATTTTTCCTTCTGTTTTTCGGGGGCATAGGAGTGCTGCTTCTGATCCAGGGAATTCGTAACTTTTTAAAAGAAGACAGCGGTGATGTCGTTCAGACTTCCGGATATAACAGTCAATATGGCGAATATAATAGTCAGTCCGGATACAACAGTCAGTCCGGATACAACAGCCTATATGGTGTGTATGGCAGTCAGCCGGCAGATATAATAATAGAAAATAGCGAGAAAACATCACCAGTGGCTACAGATACCGGGCAGAATTCACAATGGCAGCAGGGAACTCCAGGCACACCATATTCAGGAAGTGCGGAAAATAAGGTCTATACCAGTCAGGTAAATGATGATGCTGCAGGATATGGAAGCGGACTGTCACCGGAATTTGACCAGATGATGAACGGCATGGGTATGGATTCTGCACAGCGGGAGAAGGCAAGAAAGGTTGGTTCTGTAGTTCAAAAAGGTGCAAATATTTATGCCGGAGTCATATGTATTGTGGTCGGAGGTTGTTTTATATTGGCAAACAGCATTATCGTGCTTAGTTTTATTGTCATGCTTATTCAGACAGCAAGCCTTATGGCTGTTATGAGTTCATTGTTCTCAACTGTAATGTCGGCGGCATTGTTGATCGTAGGTGTATTCATGATTGTTCGTGGTGTGAAGATCCTCCGGGGAAAATAAATAAGTGATACTTATCTGAAAGACATACCAAATCACTTGCATAAGTGAAGCAACAGAGCAGACCGGTAGAAACAGTGTGTGATTTACATACAGGCAGGAGGACAAAAGGTGAATCAGATGGAGTTAACGATTTTGGATTTTATACAGGAACATATGAGAAATGCATTTCTTGATGTAGGGATGCCATTTGTATCAACACTTGGAAATGCAGGGATTATCTGGATTGCACTTACGGTCGTGCTGTTGATCAGTAAGAAGCACAGAAAAACAGGGATTCTGATGGCACTTGCACTGGTATTTGATGTTATACTTTGTAATGGAATATTGAAGAATGCGGTAGCAAGGACAAGACCCTTTGATGTAAATACAGGGATTTCCCTGTTAGTGAAGAAGCCGACAGATTATTCATTCCCATCCGGTCATACGGCAGCTTCCTTTGCAGCAGTAACTGCATTGTTTTTTGCAAAAGAGAAATACCGGTATCCGGCACTGGTGCTTGCGGTGCTGATCGCATTTTCCAGACTATACCTGTATGTGCATTACCCGACCGATATCTTAGGTGGCATTCTGGTTGGAATTCTGTGTGGTGTAATAGCATATCTGATTACAAGAAAGAAACTGAAGTTTGGTTCAATGAACGGATAGAAAGAAAATGGGGGGCTGGTTATCACCTGAATAAAGACGAATAAAGAATTAACAAAATTTAACATTTATTTTCGTTTTCTTTCCATAAGAATGTAGTAGAATGGTGTAAAAGTTTTGATAACACAGACCAGAGAGGAAATCTTATGGACGATACACATGCAAATCAGATCAATCCTTCGATCCGGGGACTGACAGAAAACGAAGTAAAGAAACGAATCGAAAAAGGGCTGACGAATCAGACCGATATATCGACGGATAAAACGACGAAAGAGATCATTCTGTCGAATACACTTACATACTTTAACTTAATATTTCTTATTATCACAGTATTATTGATCCTTGTTGGTTCCTTTCGGAACCTGACCTTTCTGCCGATCATCATAGGTAATACATTGATCGGTATCATACAGGAGCTGCGTGCGAAGAAGACACTGGAAAAAATGAATTTCTTAAATGCACCTCATGCAGATGTAGTCAGAGATGGGGTTTTACAGCAGATCCATTCGGAAGAACTGGTAAAGGATGATGTCATTTTACTGACAGCCGGAAAGCAGATCTGTGCAGATGCGGTTGTTATCGATGGCAGCATTCAGGTAAATGAATCCCTCCTTACCGGTGAAGCGGACGAGGTAGAAAAGACGAGCGGCAGTTCCCTGTTGTCCGGCAGCTTTGTGGTGTCCGGTGAATGTTATGCCAGACTGGAAAAGGTCGGAAATGAATCCTATATCTCAAAACTCAGCATGGAAGCAAAGACCATGGGAAGCGGTGAACAGTCCGAGATGATCCGGTCGATCAATCTGATTGTAAAATGGGTTGGTATCATTATTATTCCGATCGGGCTCATCCTGTTCTGGCAGAGTCATTTCGTAAATGATGACTCGATCCGGAAGAGTGTAACCTCAACGGTTGCAGCTATCCTTGGTATGATCCCGGAGGGCTTATATCTTCTTACTACGATTGCACTGGCACTCAGTACGATGAATCTGGCAAAACGAAAAGTCCTGCTGCATGATATGAAAAGTATCGAGACACTGGCACGTGTCGATGTGTTATGTGTGGATAAGACCGGAACGATCACAGAGCCTGTTATGAGTGTCAAGGATATGTTCTTAAGTAAGGATAGCCGGAATCCGTTAAAGACGACGGACGAATTAAAAGGGCTGCTGATTGATTATACAGCAGCGTCACAGGATAATAACGCTACGATGGAGGCATTGAAGAAATATGCCGATGAGGCAGACGGTAGTGTCGGAAAACACAGAGTACCGCTTGACCGTCTGGCATTTTCATCCAGTTTGAAATACGGCAGTATTACATTTTCGGATGGCATCTATCTGCTTGGTGCACCGGAATTCATCATGCGGGATGATTATGCGTCAATCGAGAAAGAGATCCTTCCTTATGCCGAAAAGGGAGATCGTGTGCTGTTATTTGGAAGATATGAAGGAAGCAGTATTGCAAATGGATTATCTGACAGAGTAACACCGCTTGGCTTTGTGGCACTGGCAAATCCGATTCGTGAAAATGCGGTAAAGACTTTTGCATACTTTAAGAGTCAGGATGTAGCGATCAAGGTTATATCCGGTGATAACCCAAAGACGGTATCACAGATCGCAGTTCAGGCGGGTATTGACAACGCAGAAAGCTATGTGGATGCAACGACACTTGATACGGATGCAAAGATCAAAAAAGCCGTACGGGAATATACGGTTTTTGGTCGTGTGACACCGAAGCAGAAGCAGAAGCTTGTGCAGGCACTTAAAAAGCAGGGGCATACCGTGGCGATGACAGGTGATGGTGTCAATGATATCCTTGCAATGAAGGATGCGGACTGCAGCGTGGCGATGGCATCCGGTAGTGAAGCTGCAACACAGGCAGCACAGGTCGTTCTGCTGGATTCCGATTTTGCACATATGCCGGATGTGGTATACGAAGGACGACGGGTTGTAAATAATGTACAGCGTTCCGCCAGCCTGTTCCTTGTTAAGAATATATTCTCACTGTTGATGTCGCTGTTCTCGGTTATCTTTATGATCACCTATCCGCTGGAACCGGCGCAGATCTCATTGGTCAGTATGTTTACGATCGGTGCTCCCGGATTTCTGCTTGCACTTGAACCGAACAGAGACCGGATCAAAGGACATTTCCTTACAAATGTCATGTTCAAAGCATTTCCGGGTGGCCTTACTGACGTAATTGCGGTTGGCGCGTTAGTGATTTGCGGTGAGGTATTTGCCCTGCCGGAAGAAAGCATCGGTACGATCGCAACAATGGTGCTTTGCGTTGTTGGCTTTATGATCCTGTTTAAGATCAGTGAGCCGTTAAACAAGATGAAATATGGTGTGATCGGACTGAACATCATTGGATTTATATTCTCAGGATTTTTCCTGAAGAAGTTATTTGCATTGACCGATCTGTCAAATATCTGCGTACTGCTTATGGTGGTATTCGGATTCGCGGCAGAATCCCTGTTCCGCTACCTCACCCTGTTGGTGGAGAAGCTGCAGGAATACTATAAAAAGAAAAAACCAAAGCTTAAGAAATATCTGGAGCTTAAATAGAGACAGGCAGCCCACAAAGCAGGGCTGCCTGATTTTTTGAGGTCAGAAAAAATCCTTGACTTATATATAAGATGTGTTTATGAGTATTGACATTATATTTTATTTCTTATAAAATTAATGATACAGTACGTATCAAAAAAGGAACACGGTAATGAACAAATCAGAGAAACAAAAAGCAAAAGAAAATGAACGACGACAGCGGATCCTGGATACTGCATTTCGCATCTTTGTAGAAAAGAAGATTGAAGCGGTAAGTATGGGCGAGATCGCTGAGGCGGTCGGTATCGGCAGGGCGACCTTATTCCGGTGCTATTCGAATAAGACAGAGCTTGTAATTGCAGTCTGTGCGGCACAGTGGAAAGCATATCTGGACGAGCTGGATCAGAACAGACCAATCTCATCGGTTCAGGATATTCCGGCAGTCGGACGATTCATATTCACGCTGGACAGTTATATTGAAATGTACCTGAACCATAAGGAACTGCTTCAGTACAATGATAACTTTAATCACTACGTCACACATGAGGGCGTAGATCCGGAACAGCTTGAGAAGCTTCATGCGTCGGTGTATTCGGCTGATACTCGATTGCATATGATGTATGAGAAAGCAAAGGAAGATCATACCCTTCGCACGGATATACCGGAGGATGAATTTATGCGTGTGACCGTACATACGATGATGGCAGCATGTACCTACTACGCGGGAGGCTTTATATGGGGCGCAGAGGATAACAGGGATTATATGCCGGAGTTGATACGTTTAAAGGAAATGATCATAAACTATGCGACAGCATCCGTATAACAGGATGCAGGGGTACTAGGGATATAAGGGATACGTGCATGAATGAAAGGGAGGTAAATATGAGTAAATTAAAAACAAAGAGAAAAAAGCATTATCTGACAGCCGCCATGCTTGCCATGCTTGCGATTGCGACGCCCATAACGCTTTATGGGTCAATGACAACGTATGCACAGACGGAGGATGCAGCAGAGGTAGAAGTCGATGAGGGAATCGGATATCATTATCAGAAGACCGGAGAGGCATTGGTAGAGCAGGTAGACAGCTATAAAAATATATGGCGTATCTATGCTTCTACAGAAGAAAAAAAGTATATTGCAACGATCACATATGGAGGCGAAGATACAAACTATTCCGGTCAGTTTGGATTATTTTCAGATTATGAAGATGTATTTGCCAAGTACAATATCGTGCAGGTAGAAGTTGGAGAAGGACTGACATATTTTAATGTATATAGTCCACCAGAAAATCTCCAGTATGAATATATCTATCTTCCAAGTACGATGCAGAAATTAACAACAGCACTGGTGCAGCAACAGAAGAAGCTGAAGGAGATCACGATTCCGGCATCTGTTACAGAATTCAATTCAGGTTCGTTCAATCATGGCATGTTCTATATGGATGAGTCACTGGAGAAGATTACATTTGAGGAAGGATGCAAGCTTACTTCATTTGGAAAGAATGTTCAATATTTACTTTACGGTTGTAAGTCTTTAAAAGAATTTACGGTTCCGGCTTCCATTGAAACGATACCGGAGAGGTGCTTTTATAATTCACAGTATCTTGAGACGATCCGGTTCGAAAAAGGCTCAAAGGTTGAAAGCATAGGAAAGGAAGCTTTTTATGCCTGTTACGCTTTGAAAGATGTTGAATTAGCGGAAGGACTTACAACGATCGGAGAATCAGCATTCCGAAATCTGGATCAGATGGAGAAGCTTGTGATTCCTGGTACAGTCACAACGATCGGTATATGTGCATTTTATGATTGTGACGGATTACAGGAGATCGCAATTCCGGATTCCGTGATATCAATTGGAAAAGCAGCATTTGCATATTGCGGGAATGTTACCGATATACAACTTCCTAGCCAGTTAGAGATGATTGAAGAGCAGGCTTTCATGGGATGCTCAAAGGTATCATCACTTCGGATTCCGGACAGTGTTAAGACAATTAAAGATGAAGCGTTCCGTTATATATATATAACCGAGCTGCCGTATATGCAGAACGTGACTACCATTGGAACCCGGGCATTTAGCATCAGTAATCTGCGAAGCCTTGAATATCCAAAATGCTTGACGGATTTTACAGCGACTTCATTGGATGGTGGCGGAAATGCAAAAATCAAGTACATAACATTTGAAGACGGATGTGCCTTGAATACCTTGCCGGAAGGCTTATTTTCTACATATAAAGAAAATAATACAAATCTGAAAGAACAACGTGAGATTAAGCTGCCTCTTTCTTTAAAAGAGTTAAATATGAATGTATTTTGTGGTTCATGGAACCGAACGATGGTAGAGATTCCGCACAAAGATAAGGATTCTTTGCAGTTAACTTTAACAGATTATGGAGATAAATCAAAAGAGACGATAGCGAATAGTTTAAAGAGCATGTACTATATGGTACATTCATTTGAGATTTACAGATGCCTGACGGAGACCTTTGGTGTGCCAAGAGATCACATCACTTTCCATGAGGAAAAGGTGGGCTGGAAGTTGACCGGTGTAAAGGATGGCATATATACCTATACGGCAGAATGTAGTACATGTGGAGAAGTCAGCAAGAGCTTGACCTATGATGAAAATGGATTTGCAACGGTGGATGGTTCCTATCAGCCGGCTGAGCAGGTCACGGCGGAGAATTGTAAGGCATTTGGATTAGACGAAAATTACATAGGATACTATGCAGTAAGCAATGCTGGACAGTTATACTGGTTTGCTGATTATGTAAATGGAAACGGAGATGATGCTACGGCACATCTGTCGGAGAATGTCGTTCTTTGCAATGATATTGAGATGAATGATACAAGTGAATGGGATGTATGGACAGATGAAACGACAAATGTGATCAACTGGCCATCTCTCGGATCTTATAATGTTAATTTTACGAAATATAACATTATATATCAGGGAGTTTTTGACGGAAATCATAAGACGATCCGGGGCTTGTATCGGAAAAATCCAGGTTATGATAATCAGGGCGGACTGATCGGATATATCGGCAGATCGGGAGCTTTAAAGAATCTGACGATAGAGAAGTCTTATGTAACTGCATGTGCAGTATTTGCAGGTTTCAATAATGGGTCCGTTACGAACTGTACAGCCGGAAGACTGCGCACAAAATATTGTGGGCATGGCGGTGCTGTTTTTGTATATAAGAATTATGGAATTATGGATGACTGTGTGAATACAGCAGATGTAGAATGGATCGATAAACAGCGTGAAAATTGCTTTGGCATAGTAGATATGAATTATGGCATTGTAAAAAACTGTGTCAATCGTGGAGCAATCAATAATACCGGAGGACGCATTAGCGGAGATGTGGGAGGAATTTGTGATTGGAATAAGGGCAAGATCCTGAACTGTTATAATGAAGCGCCAATTACATCAACCGGTCAGGCAGCCGGTATTGTAAGAGATAACAAGGGATATGTTGCTAACTGCTATAATAAAGGAGCACTTACAGGAACATATGTCGGAGGTATTGCAGCAGGAACCGGTGTGGCAGAAGGCGGTGATGTAATAATCGTAAATCCATCTATTGGGGGGTGGGAAGATACATCCGGCGGATCTTCAGATGATTCGGGAAGCGGTTCTACGGAAGCGGAGGAATTGGTTCCGGTTTCTCTGTCACAGTATGGAATCTATTATTGTTATAATACAGGAGCTGTTACAGCTTCGGACAGTTGCGCCGGAGGTATTGCTGCTTATGCAATATGTAGTAAGGGTACGATCTACGGCTGTTATAATACAGGAGATGTTGAAGGTGGTTCCCATACCGGAGGAATTGTAGGAGGGGTAGAGAATGCTCTGATAAGAGACTGCTATAATTATTCCACGAATATAAAGACAACAAATGTTGCAACCAGCTTCCAGAATAATGAACCGCATGCATTTGCAGCGCCTATTGCAGGTTGTGTTTCATCTTATTTGGGAAATGCAGTGGTATCTGCCTGCTGTTATGTGGGAGATATTGATGTGGAAGCTTACGGATATTCCATGGATTTGAAGGGACATAAGGTGACATTTACTGATAATGAAGCTATGACAGCGGAAGATTTTGAATCCGGTAAGGCTGCCTGGAAACTGCAGAATGGTATCAATGAAGATCTGAAGGCTTCCGGAGGAAAGCAGTTATTTGTATGGAAACAGATAATAAGCGGAGCAGAAATCGAACGATATCCGTATCTTGATTTAACAGAGGAAGAAACAAGCAGAAGCGTTATGCAGATGACCTTCCATTATACGACCGGTGGTAAAGATCTTGCAGGATATGGATATACGAATTACAACCATGCAGTTACCGAGACCCAGGCACCGACTGTAACAGGAAAGAATGATGCGATTCATACATTCGACTGGTATGAAGATAAGGAACATACGACCTTGTATGATTTCACGCATGTATTAACTACAGATAAGGATGTATATGCAGAAGCATATGACCTGTATACTCTGGAATTTAAATTGACGGAAGGTAGTTATGCATCGGCAAGCGTTGATAAGAAGAAAGTGACAGAGCTTATCACCGAGACCGGTGAGACTGTTGTATTTACAGTAACACCGGATACAGGATGCATATTAGAAGGGGTAAGCTTGGATGGAAAGACACTGAAGCCGGATGAGGATGGCAATTATACGATATCCGATATCTCAGCAAATCATACGGTAGAGATTACAACAAAGGAAACAGAAGTTACATTTACCTACAAGGCCGGCGAGCATGGAACAGTAAAATGGGTAGGTGACAAGACCGGTTCCGGTGAATTGACAGAGACGATCAAGGCAGTAAGCGGAACACCAAAGGGAGTTCTTCCGGTGGCAGATCTTGGCTGGCATTTCGTGAAGTGGGTTGACAGCAAGGAGGGTAGTCCGTCCTATTCCATAACCGGACTCTATCCAACTGCGGTAAACGGTGTTTTTGAGGGCGAGACCTACACCGCAATCTTTGAAAAGAATATAGAGACTTATGCGATCTCCGGAACTGTTCGCGATCCCGAAGGCAATCCTGTACCGGGTGTAACAGTTAAATTAAAAGGAAACGGTGATACAAAAAAGACGACATCAGCAGAAGATGGCTCTTATCGGTTCGAGAAATTAGAAGAGGCAGAATATCAGTTAGCAGCCATAAAGTATTATGAGAATAACTGGAAGGCAGAGAGTGAAACCGCTGGTGTCAGATTAGAGGGATCGGATGTAACCGGTCGGGATCTTAAGCTTTCGATGAACAGAGCGACAAATACGAAACCTGACGGATGCATCGAGTATTACAGAGTTACACTTACAGAGAATGCGCAGGGCTATCTGGAAGAAACAGGTGGCGACGTAGTTGAAGATTCAGACTATACATTATCGGCAAGAGATAGATACAGCAATGCCCATGCGGTTGTCTATGTATACGAAGCGGTGAGGGGATTTGATGGTAACTATTATAAACTGTCTGATGAAGTGGCAGAGACACTTAAGACAGATGGAAGATGCTATACCATTAAGAACATTGGAAAAGACTACATCATAGATGTGAAAGCAGAAGATGTGGTCCCGAACCGGTATGAGGTTACGATCCCATCCGGTGGGGATGATTATACGATCCTTCCGGAGAAAGAGGGAGAAACAATCAGTTATGGCGAGGATTATTCCTTTACAGTTAAGGCTGCAGCCGGTCGATGTGTTCTTGTATCTGCAAATGGCACAAGGATAGAATTTGCAGATGGAAAGTATACGATCAAAAATGTGACAAAACCACAGAAGATCATAGTAGAATTTGCGGATCAACATACCTGTGGAGAATGGAAGGTTGTTACACCTGCTACCTATGATGCGGCAGGAGAAGAAACAAGAACCTGTTCTGTATGTGGAGCGGTTGAGAGAAGAGAGCTGGCACAGCTTATCTGCAAGCATGTATCAAAGCGTCTGGTAACAGATAAGAAAGCAACCTGTACGGCGGCAGGAAGTGGACATTATGTTTGTGATACCTGTGGGAAGACAGTGCAGACAAATGTCAGTATAGCAGCAAAGGGTCATACCTGGACTGCATGGACAGTGACAGTGAAGCCGACTACCTCAAATGCAGGGGAAGAAAGCAGAACCTGCTCTGTATGTAAGAAGGTTGAGAAACGTCAGGTCAGCAAGTTAAGCCAGAAAAAATATACGATTACTTATAAGTTAAATAAGGGTAAGAATAACAGGAAGAATCCGAAGACCTATACATCAGCGAAGAAGGTTGTATTAAAGAAACCGACCCGGAAGGGATATGCATTCAAGGGATGGTATACAAATAGTAATTATACGAAGAAGATAACCTCGATCAAGAAAGGCTCAAAGAAGAATTATACCGTATATGCGAAGTGGTCGAAGATAAAGGTGAAGAAGACAACCGGACTTAAGGTTACGAATACGAATGGCAGGAATCTGGTTGTGAAGTATTCAAAGGTATCCGGAGCAAAGGGATATCAGATCACATACGCGACCAATTCTAAGTTCACCAAGGGCAAGAAGGTTGTCAATACAACGAAGAGAACGAAGACCATAAAGAAGCTGAAAAAAGGAAAGACCTATTATGTACGGGTCCGTGCATATAAGAAGGATTCTACAGGCAGGAAAGTATATGGTAAATACAGTAAAGTAAAGAAAGTCAAGATAACAAAATAAGATTAAGACAAAGGAGCATGATTAAGAATGTAATCAGGGGCAGGATAAAAAGTTTGCTTTTTATCCTGCCCCTGAATCTGATTATTTATTCTATTTATCAGCATCGATTACTGATTGGATCTGTTTCATAAGAGTGTCATAGTTATTCTGGTTATCGATACCGCCGAGCATAGGATCTCCGACGATATTACCATTCCTATCGACAAGTATGGTTGTAGGAAATGCCATGATGTCGGAGGCATATTTACCTATGTTTGAATCAGAGTCAATGGAAATATTGCGGTATTTGGCACCCTGACTGTCAAGAATGGCTGCGGCCTCCTTGATAGCATCTTCGTTTCCGTCAAAGGTCTCTGTGTTGATACCTACTACCTCGCCTCCCATCGATTTGATGGCATCGTTTAATTCATTAAGCTTGGATAATTCTGCGACACAAGGTTTGCAGCCGGTAAACCAGAAATTAACGACCGTTACCGCATTATTGGAAAACAGGCTTTCGTCAACAGAATTACCATCGAAATCCTTACCGGAGAAACTCTTGAAAGGTGTGATTTCTTCGGAACTGTCGTTCTGGTCGGCGCTTTCTGATCCTGTATTATTATTTTCGATTTCGGATATCTGCTTTTCAATCTGTCTGATGGTTTCAATATCATCGTTAAGTGTTTTCAGTTCATCATCTGTAAAGGATTCCTTGTTTGATTCCACGGCGCCGGCCAGATAATCGGCATAATCTCCGCTTGGATCAGCGCTGCTTTTATTCATCATGCCAAATACCTTGTTCCATACATCCGCATGATCTGCAAAAATCTGGTTCTCCTGCTGATATAAATCATCCAGCTTCGTGTTGGAATTGTCCGCAGCTTCAGTGGTGGCTTCTGTCTGGTTTTTTTGTGAACTCTCAGTTGTGGCAGATCCTGATCCGCTACATGCCGTGAGAGATAATGCTGCACAGAGAGTGATAATAGGTATTAATGTTTTTTTTGTCTTCATAGATAATTGCTCCTTTAAATAATAATTTAGATAATATTAGTGTGGCTGATTGTTACACGTTGGTTTTGGAAGATTGCTTATGTCCCTTTTGGGAACATGGTCTCCCCATAAACTGATAGCAGATCGCGTCTTTTGGACAGGCCTTTATACATGCTCCGCATCGTATGCATTCCGGATGATTTGGTGTTTTGCATACATCTACATCCATTTTGCATGCCTTTGAACACTTACCGCATCCGACACATTTGCTGCTTTCAACCTTGATATTCATAAGGCTGACCTTGTTAAATAATGAATAGATTGCTCCAAGAGGACAAATCCATTTGCAGAAAGGTCTGTAGAACAAAATACTCAGTATAATAACCGTAATTAAAATAAGGCACTTAAAAGAAAACAGTTTTCCAAGTGCAGAGCGTATAGCTGCATTTCCAAGTGAAAGTGGTATAGCCCCCTCCAGAACACCTTGTGGACAAATATACTTACAGAAGAACGGGTCTCCCATTCCTATGGAGTTCGTTACAAGCATCGGCAGAAGTATAACGAAAACAATCAGGATGATATATTTCAGGTATCTTAACGGTTTCAGTCTGGCTGTGGAAAATTTTTTCCCCGGTATTTTATGAAGCAGATCCTGAAACCATCCAAATGGGCACAAAAAACCACATATAAATCTTCCGAGGATCACACCGAGTAAAATGAAAAAACCGGTTATGTAGTACGAAAACTTAAATTTGAATGAGCCGACAACCGCTTGGAATGCCCCGATAGGACAGGCTCCGGTAGCAGCAGGACAGGAATAACAGTTTAATCCCGGCACGCATATTGTTTTCGCTTTGCCCTGATAGATTTTACCTTTAAATAAATTGGAAATATGAATATTGGTAAGCAGGGTGGCGGCTGCCTGTATCCACCCGCGCATTCTGGCTGTTTTTTTTGATAATGATCTCTTAATTTTATCCAATTCCGACACACTCCAGACATAATTTTACTGCTTTTCCGAGCACGGTGGCTGCTTCACCTCTGACAGCGCCATAGCTGATCATGGCTATTCCTGTGATGAGCAAAATGATCTGAGATATTTTTCTGCATTTCAAGATATTGTAGTTCCTTTCATTTGTTGTGTTTGTTGACCAACTGACCTGGGTATTATACAATAGCTGATGTAAAATTTTTGTTAAGAAACAGGTGAAAGATTTTTGAGATTATTAATAGTTGAAGATGAGAAACAAATATGTGATATGGTTGCGAAAAGCCTGTATGGTGTTGGGTATGAAGTGGATACCTGTTATGATGGGGAAGAGGCTCTTGAATGTATCCTTACGGAGGATTATGATCTGATCGTTTTGGATCTGAATCTGCCCGGTATGGATGGAATGGAAATCTTAAGAGAACTCAGACGGGAAAATGAGGAGACAAAGGTTATTATATTATCTGCAAGAGGACAGATCGCGGATAAGGTTGAGGGACTGGATGCAGGTGCAAATGATTATATGGAAAAACCATTTCATATAAAGGAACTTGAAGCACGTATCAGAAGTCTGACAAGAAGAAAATTTGTGCAGAAGGATGTATGTCTGGAAAGCGGCGGGATAAGCTTTGATACGATAAAACGTGAGGCATATGCAAAAGGGGAAAAGGTTTCCCTTACAAGAAAAGAAAATGGTATTTTAGAATATCTGCTTCTCAATCTGGGAAGACCGGTAAGTCAGGAAGAATTGATGGAGCATGTCTGGGATGCATCCGTGGACAGCTTTAGTGGAGCAATCAGAGTACATATGTCTTCGCTTAGAAGAAAGCTTAAGGCAGTGCTCGGATATGATCCGATTTTGAACAAGGTGGGAGAAGGGTATAAAATACGAGAGGAGGCCGACAGATGAAAAGAATATCGCTACAGTGGAGACTTACATGTATAATTACATTATATATTGCGCTTATATGTGGATGTCTGACTATGCTTATTTATAAAAATGGTGTGTACTATATTGATTCTCTGCAAGAGACTGTTGATGCCAGGGGAGATGATAACGGAAGCTCTTCGGATGAAATATATATCAGCATTCCGGAGGATAACTGGGATGATTTTGCAAATGATTTTTCCGTTCAGGTGTACAATAACAAGGCAGACTACAAAAAAAACAGCCTGATAATTTCAGCCTTGCTGGCGCTTCTGGGTGGTGTGGCCACGTATTTTATCAGTGGACATGCCCTAAAGCCGATTGGTAAGTTTTCTGATAAGATTGAAGAGGTACAGGCACAAAATCTGGCAGATTCACGAATAGAAGAAAACAATGTTAAAGAACTGAACCAACTGAGTGTTTCGTATAACAAGATGCTTGAACGTCTCTCGGATGCATTTGATATACAGAGACAATTTACCGCAAATGCGGCACATGAGCTTCGAACCCCATTATCTTTAATGCAGATACAGCTTGATTCATATAATTCCAATCCGCATCCGGGCAATGATGCAGATACCGAGCAAACGATAAAGATGGTTACGGAACAGAATGACAGACTCGGTAAAATGGTAAAAACCCTTCTGGATATGAGCGAGCTTCAAACTGTGGGGAGAGACGATGTAATAATGGTCAATGCTCTTGTTGATGAAGTATTGGTGGATCTGGAACCGCTTGCACAGGAAAAAAATATAAAACTTATTGGAAAATGCGCGGATATAAGGATGATCGGAAGTGATATCCTTATTTACAGGATGGTATACAATCTTGTTGAGAATGCTATAAAATATAATCATTCTGGGGGACGGGTTACAGTGACCGCATATCAAAAGGACAAACATATTTACCTGTCAATAGAGGATACCGGAAATGGAATCCCGGAGGAACTCAGGCAGCGTGTGTTTGAACCGTTCTTTCGTGTGGACAAATCCAGAAGCCGGGAACTTGGTGGTGTCGGACTTGGACTTGCGCTTGTTCATGAAATCGTAAGTGCGCATGATGGGACAATTACAGTCCGGTCTAATCCATCCGGAGGTACGATTTTTGATGTGAGTTTTACCCAGTGATCATTCCTGAAATGTGTGTGAAAAAATAAAATAAAAATAATTAGCACTCACCTCTTGACAGTGCTAACAAAAAATGTTATGTTAACTACTGTAATGAAAGTGTATCTTGAATTACAGTAGTTTTTATATGTCAGGAGGTAAATGATTATGGATATGGACAAATATACAAGAAAGTCGCTTGAAGTAATAGAAAAAGCGAAAGATAAAGCCCTGGAATATGATAATCAGGAGCTTGCACAGATTCATTTACTTGCAGGATTGCTTGAGATAGACGAAAGCCTTATTTCGAAGATTTTTGAAAAACTCGATATAGATGTAACAGCAGCGGTAAATAGGGTGGAAGATAAGCTTGCATCACTGCCAAAAGTAAGTGGCGGAAATCTGTATGCCGGAAATAATTTTTCAAAGGCGCTCATTCAGGCTGAAAAGGAAGCAAAGCAGATGGGAGACAGCTTTGTATCGGTTGAGCATCTGTTCCTTGGACTGATCGAAAAAGCCGATTCCGATGTGAAGCCATTGCTTAAAACATGGGCGATCGATCGGAACACATTTTTAAAGGCTCTGGCAGATATCAGAGGAAATAAAAAGGTAGACAGTGAGAACCCGGAAGATTCCTATGAAGCAATGGAGAAGTTCGGATACGATCTGGTGGAACGGGCAAGAGAGCAGAAGATCGATCCGGTTATCGGACGAGATGCTGAGATACGAAACGTGATCCGGATCCTTTCCCGTAAGACCAAGAATAACCCGGTTCTGATCGGTGAACCTGGTGTAGGTAAGACAGCGGTTGCAGAAGGTCTGGCACAGCGTATTGTCAGAGGTGATGTGCCGGAAGGCTTGAAGAATAAGAAGATATTCGCACTGGATATGGGTGCGCTGGTTGCCGGAGCAAAGT
>OGZK01002268.1_pt1 | contig 16911 bp, 14 predicted proteins | sample 1576791 | NCBI WGS metagenome assembly OGZK01 (sample SAMEA3541556, study PRJEB24748) | human gut metagenome | biome: human gut; feature: human-associated habitat; material: faeces | place: China | collected 2012
TTTTAATGTAACATATATTTTATTTTTGTGCAATTGTTTTGTGGAATTTTTTATTCTATATTTTTTCCATTTTCAAAAGACTGCTTTATTAGTCCCATTATATAATCAACATCTGCATCACTTCTTAATTTTATTTGGACATTTCCAGTTCCCCAACTGCCAATATTTGACATATCTTCACAAATTTCCCTTTCATCTATAATATCATCAAATGGTAAATCTAATAGAACATTTATAGACCATTTATAAATAATTATTTCTACAAAATTACTGTAATCAAATTTATATACTACATAATGTTTTGTATAGGATTTTTGAATATTCTCATCCAATGCTAATATTCTCTTATCCAATTCTTCATATATTTCTTTTATTTCTTTTCTCATTTCAGGAAAGTGATTCATATTTTCATATTGAATTTTTTCTGCTTTTATATTGTTTCTGTACTTTTTCATTAACTCCTTTGGTAGCTCTGGTCTTTTCCATATATCAAGAGCATCTTTTGCTAATCTCTTACTTCTTTCAACTATTTCATTAATGTCCCATTTAGACGATTTAGCTATATCATCGCTTAATCTATAATTACTATACTTTATTCCGCCTTCAACTTTCATTTTGTCTTCAAATGAATAATCTTGCATTTCTGAATTATAAGGTCTATTTGAAAAAGTTAAATTTCCTATTGTATGTACATATTTTTTTTGAAGCTCTTGCCATTTTTCTCCTAATATTGTTCTCCAATATGGTTTCAAATTTTTGTTCTCTGGCAAAACATGTTCAATAGTTACATCTTTGTTATCAAAGCTCATTTTATCTTTTTCATGAATATAGTTTTCTAGTTTAATTAAGGTATAATTTCTAAGTCTTCCTGTATAAACATCTTTTTCTATAAATGCTTTTTCAAATTCTTCATCACTTGGAAATTCCTTATAATCTTCTAGTAATAATAATGATGCCAATACACTTTCTTTGTAGTTTTCTTTTTCTATATTGTCACCTAATAAAGCAAATGTTTTATTTAATGAGTTAGTTGGTATACTGCATACATATCTTCTATATACATATGAATTTACAGCTTTAACAATTTCTACAAAATCTTGCTTTGATAAATGGATACTATTATCATCTTTAGATTCTTCATAATCATTATATACTTGTATAAAAAATGGATTTGCAACTTCAACTCTTTGAATTTTTAGCTCTTTCCATAATTCATTTAAGTCCTCATCTTCATCATTACATCTATATATTCTTGTATAGTATTTAGCATATCTTCTTAGCTCCTCAAGAGCTTCTTCTTTACTTTTTTTGGATTCTTCATGATATGCTTTAAATTCATCATATCCTGAATCTAATCTTATAGTTGTTCTTCTTTCTTTCATTGTTAAATAATCTCTTAAGAAATAATCAAATTTTTCTTTATAAGCTTCTACTCCAAAATCTAGTTCTATTGGTCTCCAGTATTTTTTATATAGATTTTCTTGTTTTTCGAAATCTAAATCCAATAATAAATAATTTCTTAATAAATCTCCCTGTGTTAGTTTTAAACCTGTTGAGTTCATACTTTCAAATATTAATTGTGGATTATCAGATTCTGAACTTAATCCTATATAAACTAGATCCAATTTTTGTAGTCCTACATATGCATTTTTTAGTGTTTCTGAATCATCTTCTAATAATGACATGAATAAATTAAATGCATCTAAAACCGGTTTTGATGGCTCTTTTACTTCATTTTCTATTCCGTCTATTAACGCTAGATATGTTTCTTTGTCTTGGTTTGTTGGTAATAGTTTATATTTTTCTTCGTCTTTTCCATCTTCATTTATTAAATAATTTTTTCTTATTGCCGTTGCGATATTTTCTTGTCCGATTTTTTCATATGTTCTTGCTATTGCAATCATTAATAGTGATAATGTTGTAATTCTTTGTTGTCCATCTATTATTATTTCTTTTTTTATTTGCCCTGGTAAGTCTATTTCATCTGTTTTGTAGCATACAGTTGAACCTATAAAGTGTCTGTCAGTATTTTTTCTTTTACTTATTTTTAGTATATCTTCCCATAGAACTTGACATTGCTTTTCTCCCCAGCTGTAAGTTCTTTGGTATATTGGTACTATGTATTGGTTGTATTGGCTTTCCATTAGTTTTAGGAAATTTGTTTCTTTTGCTCTCATGTTTTTTCTCCTTTTTTTATTTGATTGTATCATTTTGTGGGGTGGTTGTAAATGAGATTGCGGAGAATTTTTTTAGGGCAATTTTTGTGGAATTTGTGACATTTGGGTTATGAGTGTTTTGAAAATAAAATTAATACCGGAAGATTCTTTCGATTTTCTTCCGATATTTCTTATATGCCAGAAAAAATTTCCGGTTTTTGTTCAAATATTAAATTAATTAAGTCTTCTTTTTTCAAGTCTTGTTTATATTCTATATTGTTTCTACTCAATATTTCAACTATTTCTTCTTTTTTTAATGTTGTTAATTTGTCTTTTAGTTGCTCTTCCATGATTATTGAGCAATACTTATAAACTCTAGTAATTTCTTCTTTTTCAAAAGGTCTATAATGTTTTTTTATCTTTATAAATAAATTTATTTTATTTTTCATATCATCATTTGTTAACATTGTTATTATTTTATTAATATTTTCTTTTTTCTTATCTTCATTTTCAATTTCAATAACACATAATATGTATGTTATAAATGTATTAAAATTCAATTTTCCTTCTCTCATATAGAATAATTTACCACTTAAAAACATATTAGCAATTTCTTCTTTCATTGAATCATCTATAACATTTTTATTTCGTATCATTATACATTTATAGAACTCATCTATTTCATATTGGATAATACCTTTATCATAATATATCACATATTTATTATATATTCTTAATGTTTGCATTAGTACCTTTTTATATATTTTAGTCAATTTTTCATCATTTAGATTAATAATTCTTAATGATATATCTATAATCAATTCAAGTATAGCATTTATATCTGTATCTATTGTTACATAATAATTAGTCTTTCTTAAAAACGCCACATTTTTTATTGTTTCTTCTTTTTCTAAAAAGTCTAATAATTCGTCAAATATATCTTTTTTATATAAAATATCTTTATTTATTTTATTATCTTTAACTATATTAAAATTATAATAATTTCTATAGATATTACATATAGATATTGGTTCTAAACAATTGAACATGTGATTTAAAGCTATTCTTGCCTCGTTATATTTCTTTATGAATTTTATATTTGTTGTAAGTAAAGTTAATATTTTTTCAAGAGCTTTATATATCATTTCTAATTTTACTCTTTGATACTTAGTTTCACTTTTTAATAATGTATATATTGGTATAATTAAAAGTTCGATAGAATTTCTCAAATTTATTTCAGATTCTTGATTTATCGCTTCTTTACAAATCTCTACCACTTTATCTATATACATTCCATCTATTAAACTTACATATTTCTCTCCATTTTTTATAAATATTTCTTGCATTATTTCTGTTGTCTCAAATAATAAATTTTCATTGTTTAACTCTACAATATCTCTAATATTATTCAAATAATAAGTTAATATAATTTTAATAGTTAGCTCTATATTATCCTTATTATTGATATATTTATTTTCTGATCCTAAAATAATTAATGTATAATATGTCTTTTGAATAATCGATATAATATCTCTGTTCTTTTCTTTTAAAGCTATTTTAGAGTATTCTTGTAAATATTCTAATATATATTTCTCTATAAAAATATCATTTTCCCCAGTTGATATAATCTCTGCTAATAGCGGTTCTTCTAAATGAGTTATCTTATTTTTTCTTCTTTCTAACCTTTCTTTTGCAATATTAACATACACTTGCATAGCCTCTCTAAAGGCTATTGTGTCATTTATATTGTCTCTTACTATCATATTAATACATTGTACATATGCGGTATATATTTGATTGAATACTTCCATAAAACGTATATCGCTTTCTATTTTTTGGTTATTTCTTTCAGTATATTTCTTTATAATTTTGTATTCTTTTTCCAAGCATTTTGTAGTAACTTTTATCTTCTTTTCGCATTCTTTTATTATTTTTACTTTATCCAATTTATTCGATATAACTACTAAGTCAAGTCCAAATAATATAAAAATATATGTCAAACAACAAATGTAAATTGATGTACTAATATAGTTATTACAAATAATATTAGACATAAATATAAATAAAATAGAAATTATTACTACTACAATATATTGTAAAATATCATATTTTTTATCATTTAATATCTTATCCATAACTGAATTCATATATTTATATAATATTTGCTGTTTATATGTATTTAAAGAAAATATTAAAGCAACCATTCCGATTAGAGCTATTCCTGTGTCAGAATATATATTATCTACTTTTAATTCAAAATCTATTATTACTAATAGTTTACTTATTATACATATCAAAATTATAAGTATTAATAGACTTATAAAAAGATAAATCGTTTTATATTGATTAAACTTTTCTAGTTCAAACAAAGCAATTCTTCTTTTTATTGCAAGTATTTTTTCTCCTATAAACTTTTTTATTTTCTTATTATTCTTTATTATTTTAATCGTTATAATAATTATAATAATACCAATTGCACAACCTAAAATTATCGTTTTATATGTATAAATAAATTTTGTAATCCATATAGAAAAACTACAAACATAGAATATTAATGAAAATACTATTAATCGTATAGTCCAATGTGTAATAGAACCTATTCCTTTACCAGAAATAATATAATTATTATATAATTTTCTAACGCATTTCCATGCTATTCTATACGCAATTAAACCTATTATTGCCATAGCTATATAATTATATATAATGTTATCAAATAATATATATTCTCCTGTTACTATTTCAAAAATTGGTTTTAGTATTTGTTTCAATAGTTTTCCTCCATAATAATTCTATTATTTATTGTTTTTATTTTTGGCAAATAATTTTTAATATCATTAACAAAAAATGAAAGTAAATCTCCTTGCTTAAGTTCCTTTCTCTTTTGTCCCATATCCTTTCTAATTTCAAATACTATTTCTTCTAGTAAAAATAAATTTTGTATAGCTGTTGTTTTATCTTGTGAAAGTTCTCTAAATTTAATCCATTTTTTTATTACTCTGCTTGATCCCCATAATGTAAGTGATTCTGAAAAAGAAGATATATCATTTATCATTTGCTTTTGAGTATATTTCATTTGATTAATTCTAGTGCTTTTTTGCAATTTATATACCATTGATATAAAAGCTCTATACGGTTTTTCTCTTTTTCCATACAAATATCTTTTTGTTATTTGCCTATATTCTATAAATTTAGATACAATTGAACTAATCAATACTGTTACTATAGATATACCACCTGTAATAATTGCTACAATAACTACACTATCCATACTAGATGTAATACTACCTATTTTTTCTATTCCTTTTATTAATAAAATTCCTATATGTTTTATAAAAAAATATATTAAAAAGAATAAAATTACTATAATTGCTAAAAAATATATCATATTCAACACTTCTTTAAATTTTTTCATAAATATCACCCTTTTTATATTATCATACTTCATTTAACTTTTTTGTCGAAACTTGTCTTTTATTATCAAAAAACAAAATAATAACGTAATTAACTTTACAAAATTATTTTGTTTTTCTTTTTTATTCTTTAACCCAATTATATTTTTAAAATTTATAAAACCCATTTAAAATTTTATTATTTCTTTCAATTATATCTACTTTCTCAAAATTTTCATGTGTATCAGCTAATTCTATTAAAGTTTTAATATCTGTTCCTACTTTCTTTGTTTTTTTTCATTGATAAATCAATCCATAGTAAAATTTTCTTTTGCCCTAAAATCTATATTCTGAAGCTGGAATATTTATCTTTCTAATAACTCTTTATTTTCTAAACATTCTAATTTTTTTTAGTACTATCTATTTCTTATCTGCCTTTTTAAATATACGTTCAATATAAAAATTCATATCTATACTTTGCAATTCTTGTGATTCACTTAAAAACGCATACAAAGTTGCTTTTACTATCATTCCTCTATTATATTCAAAACTTGCACTTCAAATTTAAATTCATTGAATTCTACATGATTGTTACTTACTATATTAATCATTTCAGCATATATGGAGTCATAAAAGCTTAACTCCTAGCATATAAACTGCATAAATGCATATAAATTTTAGAAATTCATAAAATTTCTGATCATCTAACATATTACCTTTATCTCTATTTTGCCAATAATAAACTGATGGAAAATATGCCCTCATTCCATCTTAAGCATAATTTAAAACAACCTTTTTAATATTCTATATATTTTTTCACTATTTTCTCTCGTTGATCTTGTTTGTTCGTCTTGCATACTTCCATCTTTCGCATAAATAACTTTAAGTAATAGTAAAATTGTAGTTAATCTTTGTCGACCATCTATTACTTCTATTTTTTTATCTTTGTTTGTAACTGTAACCATTGTTTCTAAAAATATTTATCATTAGTATCCCAAAAACATCTTTTTATGTAATTGCAAATTTAAATATATCATCTCATAATTTCTGACAATCTTCTTGCCATGTATATATTTCTACTTTTTAAATTCTATCCCCATATGGTAAAGATTTTATATAATTTTCCATATATTCATAATCAGGATTTCCATTAGAATCAACAGGTAATTTTATTTTTATTTGCGGCAATACTGTACTTGAAATCTGATCAGCATACGAAGAAAAGTAAATTGTTTTTCTTATTACTGAAACCAAAAATAAAGCGACATATTTATTTAATTTTATATCTTTTGGTTTTAAACAATGTACCTTCATATCTAAAGATGCATCCCCCTCTTGATAAAATACAGTATTTAAAAATGAAACACTAATAAAGTTATTATATACCTTATAATTAGAATCATTTGACGAATACCATCCTGTAACTCCATTATTGATTCCTGAAACAGTTATTCTTGGCACATCACCATCATCTAGATCTTTTCTCTTTACATGTGCTCCTGTTGGAACTTGAATTTCTTTTCCTAATTGGGTTGTCTCAAATACTTCTTTAATTTTAAATTCTTTCCATTCATTTACCGATAATTTTTCATTCATCTTACCTTTCTGTGTAATCCAATTTTCTAATAATTCATTTTCTATGCCTTCTACATTATCACCATATAAAATAGTGTTTGATATCTTTTCTTGTAATTCTTTAACATCAATATTTTTCTTAAATAGCATATAGTCTAATATTGATTTTCTAAAATCTGATTTATTCATTTTAAATTCTACTTTAGGCATTTGATAACTTAAATGCTGTCTTGAATCAACCCATTGAATAGTTTCATCTCCTGATTGTTTATGAATAACATCAACCCAATAATCTTCTAATTCATCCCATTTGTCATAAACATCCTGTCTTCCTTGATTTTTTACTGTAACAAGTCCATCATCACTAATATAACATGCAAATATTTCTTTTTCATTTTGTGGAACTCCTGCTTCAAAAATAAATATTGAAGCCATAACACCAGTATTAAAAAATAATTTTTCTGGTAATTTTATAATTTTTTTAATAGTGTGATGTGACAATATTCTTTTTGTTTGTTTCTGACTAATCTTTTCTAATTTTTTATCTGGTAATATAAAAGCACATAATGTACCTTTATTTACATTATCTAAAACATTTTCTACTATTGTTGAGCAACCATATTTTGTTTCAAAAGGAGGATTCATCAAAACTTTAGTTATTGGTTTTGAAGCAATCCATTCACATGCCGTTTGCGTTCTTGAATCTAAATGTTCTAAATTTGTTTTACCATCTTTATGTATAAGCATGTTAGCACATGCTAATGCATATATTTCTCTGTCAAATTCTATTCCATATAATTGATTTGATTTTATATCCTTTGCTTTATTAGTTTGAACTCCCCCAGCTTCTTTAATCATATTACACATAGCTTTAACCAAGAAAGCACCAGAACCACATGCCGCATCGAGAATACAATCATCTTTATCAACATTTATTAATCTATACATTAAAGAAGTAATATGATCAGGTGTAAATATTTGCCCACTTTCTGATTTCTTTTTATACCTATTGAACTCATTGAAGAAAATCCCCATTACATCTTCTCCATTCCAATTGTCTGAATTTATACAATCCGATATTTCAGAAACCCACATAATAAAATTATCTATTGCATCTTGATTTTCAGTTGAATTCATTTTAATTTCCGAATAAACTTCTAATAATAAATTTAATTTTTGATTTTGTTTTTTGCTATTTTCTAAAGACTTGGCTAGAGTCGAATGTATTGAAGTATGAAACGTTTCATAATTCATCCCAGATACTAAACTAGCTCCATATCTTTTAGCAACTAGAGCACATGCAGTAAAAATCATTCTATGATATAAATTCTTTATTCCAAACTCTGTATGCAAAGTATCATTAATTTTTTTGGTAAGTTGATAAATTCTTTGCTTATCAATTTTTATATCATAAAAAAAAGACAAATAATATTCTTTGTTTTGTAATTCATTTGTTACTTTAATTTCTTCTAAATTTTTATACACTTTAACATCAATACCATTGTATAAAATTCCAATAACATTTTTATACTTTTTCATCGCAATTGTACAATTTTTTATAATTTCATCAATTTGTTTCTGATTTAATTCTATATTTGTTGACTTAACCTCTAAAATAATTGCAGGAAAAGTTTTATTGTTTGGTAAATACCAACCATCCGGTTTATCTGCAATTCCTTTAAAACCAAGTTGGTTAAATGTCGTAAGTTGCCCTACACCTGATCTAGTAGATTCACTATCTTTAAATCCCAATATTTTTCCTGCATAATCTCTTACTTCGTCCTCAGTCATATGTTTCATATTTATTCCTCCAAAACCAACTATTATTATTCTATTTTATCTTATATCATAATTTATCTTTTTTAACAACATTCTTCTACTTTTTTATTATTAATTTTCCATTTTCACTTTTATGTTTTTCACGATATTTTCTTTGACTTTCTCTATTTTGTATTTGGTATTTTCATACTTTTCAAGATTTTAACACTTGTCCCAATTTTTTATTAGAAATGTTTTCCCTTCTTTTTTTAACATTCCTAATTCTAGAAACTTTTTCAAAATTTTGAATTGCCATTGGACATTTTTCTTCAACTTCATTACATTTAACTGCTAATACAATTAACTGACCCCACCTCTAAAATAAGTGTCTCCTTCAGTAAGTTTTAGAAGTATTTGAATTTTCCTATAAAAAAAGAAGATATTCAATTAGAAGATGTATATACTTTAATTCCTACTATAAAAGACTTTGATCCTAGTGGTAGACATATCAGTAATTTACATCAATTTGTAACTAATAATATCTTTATCGCTCTTTATATTGTTTTATTTTATGTAGTATCTATTAATAAAATACATCTTAAAATTTTGGGAAATTGTAACAAATATTTTTTAACTTCAAAAAAATGTTACATATTGTGACAGAATAGGTGAAAATGCCCTAACTTGAAAAGATATTGTAAATAAAGCAAAAAAACTTTACTCTAAACATATATACAAAAGCATAGACATATTCGACAAAAAAATTGCGTCTATGTTGGATGACATAAAAATAATTATTAAACATTTAACAAAATAGCTAATCAATTTAAAGATACTATCCAAAAAACTACTGAAGAAAAATTTACTAAATGATTAGATACACAAGATAAAACAAGGCAGGGTTAGTTCCTGCCTTTAATCATTTATATGCTATCACTTTTTGTATTATATAATAATATCTTCATCTCTTTTATAAATTGCTATCTTTCTAAAATTATCATCTTTATATTCGTAGGCTGCATCTATTGCACAACATATCTCGTATTTACTAATTGATTTTGGATTGTTTGTTTCAAATTCTTTTTCCGAATACACTCCTATTATTATATTAAATTGTTTTAATATTTTTTTATATAAGTCTTCTCTAATATAAAAATATGTACTATCTGAATCAAATGGAGACTGTATTGTTGCTATTCCTGTATCATCATAATATATCCCTGAATAATCATATCTTAAATTTAATAATTTAATAATATCATATTTTAATAGCATATACGTTCTATTTTTATCCTCATTTGTTATTTCTATATTAGAACAATCATATTCGCTCTCTATATAGCATTCTTTCCATATTTCTTCAACATTTCTTTCTTCATCAGGTAACATTAATTCATCAACCCCTGTATTTATTTCATACAGATTATATCTATAATAGGTTGTTCCAGAGCTCATAGATACATTATTTAATTCTGATTTACAATAATTTGTTATATTGTTATTTTTTAATGTATTCAATCTATAAAAGCATTTCTTTTCGTTTAATTTATTTTTTATCATTTCTGAAATATGAATAGGTATGAAAGTTTTACCATCAAATTCGATTTTTTTCAAACAATCTAAAACATTTATATTATCATATGTCTGATTGAATTTTTCTTGTTTCCAATTGATTTTTACTTCTTTAATTCTTTTAATGTATAAATCATAGAAATCATAAACCACTTGCGGTTGATTTTTATATTGTAAAGTATCTATATCAATATCTACAAAATCATAATAGTCCTGCCATGCATCCTTTTTCACTTGCAAATTAGTCATACACTCTCCAAGTAACTCAAAAAAAGCAATCCATTGATATTTTTTTCCAATTCTTTCAATCTTATGTTCATGTCTATCATAGCTATATCTATTTTTATCATAATTCTCAATTTTTTTGTTGTATCCCAAATCAAACATCTTCTTTAATATTATTGCCATATATAATTCTTCTGGTATCTTTTTATTTTTGCATTTTTCTATATTAGTATTAAGATTATTTAGCTTTTCTTTTTTTCTTTTTCCTAAAGAATTATTAAATAAAACTTCATATTTATTAGTATTATTTATAGTCATTTCTAATATCTTATTTATATCATAATTTACTTCTTCATACATATTCATTTCATTTATTTCCATTTGCTTAGAAGTATTTATCATTTTCTCATATAAATATTTCTGTCTTGTAGTTAAGCTAGATATTAATTTTAGTTTTTCTTTTTTTAAAATATCATAAACTTTCTTGTCATAATAAATAAAATCTCTCATTCTAGGCTCAACTATATATCTTGCAAAATCACCCATATGAGACATAGAGAACATTACGTTATTATACCTTCCTGTTTTACTTAGTAATTTATAAAAATCTTTTTTTGAAATATATTCTATAATTAATGTTGGCTTTTTACATATATTATTAAAATTCTTTTCAGTATTTATAATTTTTCTGTCATAGCATAAATGATTTAATGACATTAGATAATGCCTTATTCTTACATTAGACATTGATTTTGAACAAAACATTTGTCTTATTTTATTATAATGTATCTTTAATAAATCATTATCATTGTTTAATATATGTGCACTATGTATACAACATAAGAATCTTTCTATAATATATTGATCATCTACATTTGATATTATATCGATTAGTTCATCTATTAATGCTAAATCTGATGCTAAAAATGCAGTAAGTGCTTTACTTGACTTGTCTCTTATTTCTCTGTCAGTAACACTTAACATCCAAAAAAATAATTGGACAAAATTTTGTTTTAAATTATAATTAAATTTACTAAGATCTGCATAATATGGAATTTTTGAAATACTTATTATTCTTGTTCTTATTATATCAATATTAAAAAAATTTCTTAAATACATATCTCTTATATTATTCTTTAGTTTTTTCATTAATTTTGAAAAATAATACACCACATTTAATGGGTGATATGTCACTAACATACTAGATGAAATAGTTATCATCCAATCAAAGAAATCTTCTTCGTCTAAATTTGATAACTTAATATAATCTAAAATTTGCTTTTGTCTAGCTTGTATATTTTTTCCAAAAGACTCTTTCGATCTATATCTCAATCCTAGTAAATAACTATAATTAAAACTATATAGTATAGTGTCATCATAAAATTCAAATAATTCCTTTCCTGTTCGTATCGGAATATGTTCTACCAATGTTTCTATCAAGGTCATATTATTTTCTAACATTTTTATAGTAGTATTTTTATTTAAAAAAACATTCCATGATTCATTTTCGTCTTTTGTATTTAATAGATATCTGGCTATTAAATAGTCTGATTGTCTTTGAAATGAAAACTTATATGTAATACTTCTTTGGTTGTTTCCTATATACATATTATTAACTTCTATAAGTTTATGTACTACAAGCTTTTCTATTATTTTAGCTGAACTAATATTTAAATTTAAATTATCTACAATTGATACAAGTTCTTTTTCAAACAAATATGTTCTACATTGTTTTACCATTAATTTAGCTATTTCTTTAGCTATTTTATTCCAGAAAATTTTACCTGTAATTACATTTCCATCATTGCACACCACTCCCAATTCGTTAATAATATTTTTACTAATTCTTGTAAAATATCTTTCAAAAATAAAAGTTGCAGTATTATATCCTCTTTGTCCTTTAGTTTTACCTTTTTCTCCATATTCTTCACAAAAGATTTTTAGTATTAATGGATTATTAGCATAATTACTTTCTAAAATTTCTCCTATTTCAATATTATAGTGTTCACTAAATTTAACTGCAGCCTCAACAGCATCGGAAAATCCATATAAAGATATATTAGGATAACTGCTTAGAATGTCCAAAGTTTGTTGCTCTACATCTCCATTTCTATATGAAATTATCAACTTAATATTTTTTTCTTTTATATTATTAATTAAGTATTCAATTATATCTTTCTGATTTTGACGTGCCTCATTAATTGCATCAAAAATAATAATCCCAGTTTCATTATTTAATTCGGCAGCTTTATCTATTTCTTCAAATAAATCTCCTATTTTCATTTTTTGTTCAATATACTTTATATATTCTTCAAATTTATATATAGTCTGTCCATAAAAAATAATAGAAGGAACATCATTATTAATTAAATCATTAACAATTTTAGTCAACAAATGAGTTTTTCCAGTTCCTCCATCTCCATTTACTACTATAACCTGACTTTTTATATATTCTTCTATCTTATATAAATTATTATTTACTTGTAATAATTCATATAATCTATTATTGTTTTCATTATCATTCTCTTCCAATTTATTATTTCTTAAAAAGTCTATAGCTTTTTCATTTTCTTTTAGAAAATCATCTATGTTGCTATTATTTTTATAAAAACATTCATTAAGTTTTGATTTTAATTCTTCGACATCTTTATAACCACATCTTTCTATATATTTATATGTACCTTCTAATTGTTCTTTAATTTTATCTTTAAAGTCTTTCGTAAGAAGTGAATCTACCAATATTTTATTTTCAGGAAACTCTACATTTATTTCTGTTACTAATTTTTCTCGTATTTCTTTGTTACTTTCTTCTATATATGATTTTAATTTTTCTATCAAATTATATAACCTCCTCAATAAAATACTATTACTTTTAAATATAAGTTTCTTAAAATTCTATGTTTTTCCTAATAAATTACTCATATATTATATCGTATTTTTCTCATTTAATAAATAACTTATAATTAATTATTTTAAAATCATTGTAGGTTAGTCAATCATATATCACACCTTTTTAAAATAATAATATTTGAACGCTCTATACTGTTACTAACAATTCTCCTTGACTTTTTTTGTAGCTTTTATAATAATCATTTGAATTTAAACAGCCTAATGGCTCATTAGAAAATTATTATGTTCTTTTCTCCATTCTTCACCTCTATTTCTTAAAATCCTCTAAACTAAAAAAAATCATTTTCCTTTTTCTTGCAAATCTTCCGTTAAACACTTCCTTGGTATACTATATATATTTCCCATTCTTTGCCTAACATGATACAATCCTTGTATCGTTCTTTTATATCCTACTTTTCTTAATTTTTCCAATAATACCGCTAATCCCATCTATTTATTATTTGCATTGTAATTTCTTATTAATTTTATTTCTTATTCTGTGTATTGTCCAAGATGGTGATGTGATCTCCTTGATTTATCTTCTAAACTTTTTTACACTCCATCATATCTAGCTTTCCATCTATATATGATCCTTCTACATTCTTCATATCTTATTGTTGCTTCCGTTGCATCATATTTATAAGAAAATTTTACTACAGGATCTTTATGTTTTAATTTTTGTGTGATATTATTTTCCATAAGAGAATAACTCCTTTTACATTATTGTTTTGTCGTTATTACGACAATATCATTTGAGTATTTCTTTTCAATATTCTATATATAACATATCTATTTTAAATCTATAATTTTAATTTTTTCCCTCAAGAAAAAATTTTTCATAACAATAACCGGCATCAATATAAATCTCAGTTAATCGTGTATCATATTAAAAAAATTTTAATATAATACCAATTGCTGTTTTTTAGGATATTTAAAATATAAATGAAAAAACACAGAATTAATATGTATCTAAGGATGCTCGAACAAATTCAATATATTTCGAGAATATATATTATTTTTCCACATTATTGATTAACATCCACCTCTAATCAAAATAAAATACACAGAAATATTGAAATTACATAAATAAAATTATATAATGTACAGTATAAAAGTAAAGTGAATAAAACATAATAATAAGATAAATGTATGGTATTATCTTTGATTTATAATGTCAATGAAGTTTTTAACTGTACACCAAAAGAAATTAATTTAATTTCTGAAAATATAAAATTTGCCAGAATACATTATATTCACTATAAAACTAATCAAGGTTCAAAAGTATTAACACATAATGAACAATTCTATTATTCTTACTTTATGCAAGATATAGTCTTATTAAATATATATAAGTTACTTGGTTTAGATCTTTCTAAATGTAAATTTATTTCTTTTAATGACTTTTTCTATAAAATAACGGATATCTTATAAAAAATACTTTTAAAATTTGCTACATATGTTAGTTTTTTTCTCTAAAACAAATGAAATACATAAAAAAGTAGTACTAAAAATTGTACTACTTTCCTATTTTTAAAAATGTTTATAAAATTTATATTTTTCATATCCCAACATATCCCTAAAAATAATATCAATAACTATTTCATATAGTATCTTTGTCCTATCATAAATCCATTCCCAATCTATATTTTCTTCAATATGATTTTTAGTGTTGACCATTTTCCCAATTTTAGGAAATGATATATATAATTTCTTATTATTTATAAAATATCCTTCATGTACATAATGATTTCTTAAACTCACTATTTCATAAACTAAATTTTCAATTTCCGCTTCATTACTTTTATTTAAATTTCTATAATTGTTTTTTATACTAAATTCTATAAATGTTTTCTTTATATTTTCAATAGGTTGTTGCTTATAATAGCACTCTATAAACCTGTAAAACATTAAAAAATTATCTTCTAAATTTCTGGAAGTATTTAATATTATATACGGTAAATTTCTTATCTCGCTTTTTCCATCTCTATATGGAATTTTTGTATAACACTTATATAAGAAGTCCAACACATTTTCATTAACACTATTTTGAACATACGAATCTTTATATTTTATTTCATCCATTTGAAAACAAAATTCATAAAAACTCTCATTAATCTCTACAACAATTTTCTCAATATAAAATCTGCAAGGTTTTAATAATTGAAAAAACAGCATTAATTCATTCACATAATTATATACCTCTTCATAACAAATGCTTTTTTCCATTTCAATTTCAATATATCCACTAAATTCGATATCTATATTATTATTCTTTCTGCTATGTACACTTTTCCAGTCATCTGAAACCACTAAAGATCTTACATTATTTTTACTTATTTCTAATTTTTGCTTTACTGTTTTTCTTTTTAATTCGATAACATATTCATCTTCTGTTTCTTTTCTGGATAAACTTGGATAACCTATTAATTCGTTTATCATATTACTATATACTCTAATTTTTTCTATACCACAGCCTTTAGATATATCACATAATTTTTTATAATTACTATTTTTAAAATAATACGTTGCCACAAATTTTGTACTATCTCCTCCGTCAGGAGTTCCAATTATTTCTGAATGTTCCCAATATTGAGCATTCTTTAACAAATAACTCATTTTGGATTGGTAATCAATTATTAGTATATCTCTCTTTTTAAATTCTGTATTACTACCATATGATCTTATCCCATTAATTGCTGGTATTTCATCCATGATGTTATAATCTACCGTCACTTCTATTACATTATCTTTAACTTCATATAAACAATTATATTTTTCTTCATATTTATCATCAAAATAACAAACAGCCATCAAAACACCTCATTTATTTTTCAATTTTCTATCTAATTACTGCTAAAAAAAACTCACTCCACATACCTCTTCTCTCCCCACCAACTCGGAAAAACCTCCTTCAACTTCACCGTTCTCCTACTCTCGAAATCCGTCAAAATCTCCATCTCCCCATTAGCTTTATCCAACTGCATCAAAAATTTCCTACAAGTTCCACAAGGCATACCACCATTCTTTGGTGGATTTTCTCTGCATGCAATCAATCTCCTAATCCTCGTTTTTCCAGTACTCATATACATATTCAAAGCTGCAACTCTCTCCGCGCACAAATTCATAACCCCACTTGCGCTTTCAATACAAAATCCAGTAAAAATTTCTCCATCCTCACTCTCCACTGCAGAAACAACATGATGTGCCACAATAAACGGAGAAACCTGCTCTCTATGATATTCAACCTTAGCTTTATTATACATTTTCTCCCAAATATCCAATATCATCACTCCCAACTCATTTAATATTCTTCCAAATTAATCCTCGCAAAATCCAAATCGCTC
>OGZK01002312.1_pt1 | contig 16650 bp, 7 predicted proteins | sample 1576791 | NCBI WGS metagenome assembly OGZK01 (sample SAMEA3541556, study PRJEB24748) | human gut metagenome | biome: human gut; feature: human-associated habitat; material: faeces | place: China | collected 2012
GGGGCAGACACTGGGGCCGAACTTGATCTTCATCTGCTCCAGGATCTTAAAGTAGTCGGCGTTTTCCAAATCAGCCTTGGTGACAAAGATCATCCGCGCCTTGTTGTTTTTCAGCGCCAGCTGGTACGCCTTCTCGGCACCGACGGTCACGCCGGAACGCCCGGACACACAGATCAGCACGCTCTCGGCGGCCATGATGCCTTCGGCAGCGCCGGTCTCAAAATCAAACAGACCCGGTGCGTCGATCAGGTTGTACTTGATGCCCTCGTACTCGACGGGGACAACGCTCGAGTTGAGCGATGCCTTGCGGCGGATCTCCTCGGGGTCAAAGTCGCTGGCGGTGGTGCCGTCCTCGACACGGCCCATACGCTCGGAAGCGCCGCTCATGTACAGCAGTGCCTCGGTCAGCGTCGTTTTGCCGCAGCCGGCGTGGCCGGCCACCAGAATGTTGCGGATGTCTTTGCTTGCGTAGCCCATGGATCGTCAAACCTCTTTTCGCGCCGGGGCTGCTTCCGGCAGCCCTGCGGCGTAGAATTTCATTGCGGCGCAGTGATTATTGAACACTCCCGCCTGTTTGATACTACTTTACCACATTGTTGTGGAAATTTAAACAGTTTTTTCGGATTTTTTGTAAAAATTTTTAGGCAAAAGATTGTGGAAAGTGTAAAAAACAGACCCTTGCCTCCCTCTGCGAGGGAGGTGGCCCCGCAGGGCCGGAGGGAGAGAACCTTTCCATAGCCCGAAATATGTCGGATTATCGTAAGGTTCTCTCCCCCACCGCCTGCGGGCGGAGCCCCCTCGCAGAGGGGGCCAGGGTAATGAAAAAGCCGCACAGCTTTCACTGTACGGCTTAACGGCTCACTTATTTTTCCTTCTTCGCCGTCTTTTTGCGGCGGCGGGCGCGCCCGCTGTCGGCCTTGGCCTCGGGAACATAGAGGCTATAGCTCAACAGGTAGCGGCCATGGGCAGGGGTGCGGTAGAACGCGGCCTTGATGCGCTCCAGCGGACTGGTGCCGCTCTCGGCGGTGCTGCCGCTCAGCATAACAACATACTGCATATCGGTGTAGCGGGCGCCCACATCGCACTGGCGCAGATTCGTGCGGATCAGATCGCCCAGCTGCTCCACCATCAGAGCGGTCTCGGCAGCATCGGTGTTCTGGCTGGGAGCCACGGTCAGGATTGCCAGGAATACCTGCAGACCGTAGCGGACCTGCACGCCGCGCTGTACGCGGTAAATCTCCTTGAACGTCTCAAAGTCGCAGATACAGGCCCCCGTGTTGTCGGTATCCGGCAGGGCAGAGATCAGCTTGGAGACCTCACTCTCCATATTGCGGTCTGCCTGGCGCATCTGGCGGTAGGCAGAGCCTGCGCGGCCCGGCTCAATGGTATGATGCAGGCAACCCATGGCGCTGCCGCGGCGTGCCAGATCCTGCGCCTCCTCGTGGCGGCCCAGCGTCTCCAGCGCGACGATCTTTTCCAGATAAAGGCGCTCCTCGTAGGGGTCCAGCTCCAGCGCGCGGGTACACAGCGCAACGATGCGGGTGCTCTCGCCCCATTTTTTGCAGAGCTCCAGCAGGTTTAAAATGGCTGTGCGGTACTGCCCGTGCAGGCGCACGCTGACGCTTTCGACCCACGGCTCGGACGCAGACCGCGGCAGCAGGCGCCCGTCGTACAGGTTGACGATCTGTTCATAAATGCGGCTGCGCTTCTCGGCGTCGCTCTCCTTGCGGGCCAGCTCCGAGAGGTCGTTGACCTCAAACACATCCACGCTGCAGTCCAGATGGGGGTTCCACTGGTAGTAGCCGCGGCTGGTCACGATGCAGCCCTCCATCTCATCCAGACCCTCCGCGTCGATCATATTGCGGAAGCGATGCAAGATGGCGCGCAGGGCCATGTCCGGGTTGGTGGACCGCTCCCCTGCCCACAGGGTATCGGTCAGTACCTTGTGGGAGACGCGCTCCCCGCGCCGCAAAACGAGATACTGCACCAGCGCCGTTGCCTTGCGGGACTGCGCCAGCTGTGCCAGCACGGGCTTGCCGTTCACACGGATCTCAAAGCCGCCCAGCATTTTGATTTCAATTGTTGCCATCCTAGTCATCCTCGCTGTTCTGATGCCCATGACGTTCCTGCATTTTTGTCCGGCACACAGGTATTCATGTTTTAAAGTATAACGAATCCATTTGAATTTGTCCAGTACATCTGCCGGGATTGTAATAAACTTTTCAAAAATAGTCCCGGCGAGCACCGTTCACGACTCCGACGATGCCTTGCCGTCCCAGGTGCCGGGTTCATACAGGATGACCGGCTCACCGGGCAACTGCACAATGGCTTTTTGGGTGCACAGCGGCACGATCTGGTTGTTGGCGTCCCGCTTGGCCACAGTCAGCACCACCGTCATAGCCGTAATGCGCGGGGTTTTGGTTTCGTCGCCGTCCTGCGTCCAGCTGCGGGCGTAGAAATGCAGATCGCTGATGAACAGCCCCATATAGGCATCCCGGGGATAGGCCGTTGTGTAGCCGTAGGCAACGTAGGGCCGTGTGACCGTCACGGTACCGTCCTCGGCCTTGTTCTCTTTTGTGTGCTGCGGGTTGCCGTAGTGCCCGTCATCATTCAGTTCATCGCGGTAAAAGCGCATGTGCAGGTAGCCGTTCAGCGCATTGGCCTGTTCCGCTGTCAGCAGCGCTGTGCCGTCTGTCTTTGTCAGCATCGGCACACAGTCCTTGTCGATCAGTTCAATGTGGTTGGGGTAGACGCTGAATTCCAATGCCGTGCCCTCGCTGTAGTCATCCTTGGACGCAAAAACGCTGTCCAAATTTTTAGGGTCCGTTGCGCCGTCGGTGAAGCGGATATAGCCGTTCGCCTCGAGCACCTCGCCGCGGATCGTCTCAATGAGCGCATCGGCCAGATTTTGCGCGCGCGTCTGCTGCTGGATGTCCATGTACGCCTGTGCGCTGGGCTGTATCAGCGTGACCGCCGCCAGCGTAAAGATTGCCAGCAGCACCATGCAGACGATCAGCTCCACCAGCGTTGTGCCGTTCTGGTTTTTCAAACGCTGCTTCATGGGTTGGTCGTCCCTTCTGCCGTGCTCTTGCTGTAGCGGTAAAACTTGTGCTGTTCCGTCGTTTCTTGGCCGTTTTCCGTAACTTTTGCGCTTGTCTCCACGCTGTCCAGCTCGACGCCGTTCACCGTAAATTCACCGTAATCGCCAAAGGAGAACTCCAGCCCATCCCGCTCCTTCGCCCAGCTGGGGGCCGCGTTATTGGCCGGGTACAGCCCGGCGCAGAAGGCATAGGCTGTCTCCCGCAGAGACTCGGCCTTTTGGGACATGGCGCGGGCGTACCGCAGCGAAACGACGAACATCGACGTAAAAATCATCAGCAGCAGGAACGACACAAGCACTTCCACAATGGTCTCGCCGCGCTGACTTTGTAAAGTATGTTTCATAGCGGGTCACTCCTGTGTTGTGCCGGTGCTCTGTTTGGCACCGCGGGTGTAGGTGATGGAATCGGGCTGCTGGCTGGTGTCGCAATGGAACGTCAGGCGGTAGCTGCCAATGTTTTCGTCAGTAATGGTCAGGTCAGGACTGCCGGGGGCGTAGAACGTCAGGGCTTTAATGCGGTAATACTTTGTTGGACCGTCGTTTATTGTGTAGTACACCTTTGGTAATTTTTTGCTTTTTGCCTGGCTGCCGTCGCTGTCGTACTTCACTGTGCGGTCATAGGTCCGCGTGAAGGCAAAGCTCTCGCCGTTTTTCGTGACTGTCACTGTAATATCCAGCTGTAAATCGACGATCTCCATGCCCTTGCGGTTTTCGCCCTCCAGTGTGTCGAGCAGGTTGCGCAGGTCTGTGGCATTGGTACTGTTCGCCGTCTGGTTCAGCTTGTCGGCACCGTCTCCCGGGCGGCGGCGCAGTGTTACCGTGATGGCCTCGGCCCCGCCATCAGGCTGGTTGGGATCGGTTTTCCAGGCGAACTCCTTGGGCTGGGATTCCAAATCATAGATGTCCTTGCCGTAGCTTTGGGAGAACATGAACTGCTCATTGACGAACTTGGCAAAGCTGCTGTCCTTCTTGTTCAGCTCCCCTTCCAGCACGTCGGAAAAGCTGGTTGCCAGCTGGTAGGCTTCCTGTTCCAGCAGCTGGCGGTTGGCATTGGCCGTCAGCACGGAGGCCGCATAGACCAGCGCTGCCGACAGCGCCACAAACAGCGCGCCGATGCAGAGGACCAGTATCATCGAAACTCCCTGCTCCCCGCGCAGAATGCTGCGTGCCCTGCGGTGCATAATGCCACCTTCTTTCCTGAAATAAAATTACGATGCGTCGCTTGTTTCCGTCTGTTTCGAGGGCGCGGTTTCCGCCGCGTCCGTCTCATCCGGGGCAGCGGCGGTCTCCGGGGTCGCCATGGGCAGTGCCGCACGGGCCCGCATCAGGACCGGGGGCACGCTTGCGGGGGCGCTTTCCGCCGCCGTGCTTTCTGCAGTCTCGGCGGGCGCGACGCTCTCCGCGGAATCCATGCTCTGGGCATCCTCCGCCGCATCGGCGGTGTTCGTCTCGTTGACGGGGACTTTGACCTTGCCGGACGCAACGGTCTTACCGTTGTCATCCGAGTGCGCCAGCGTCTGCAGCGTCACACTTGCGGTGAACTTTTGCAGCTCGAGCGAGTCGTCCTGCACCTTTTCCTGCAGCTCGGGCAGGGTGATGCGGTAAACAGGCTCGGCACCGTCCTCCTGCACCAGTTCCAGCATGGGAACCGTCTGTGCCTTGTAGTACAGCGTACCGCCGTCCTTTTCCACCGTGCCGGTGACGTCATAGGGTTGCGATTTCCATGTCACGTTGCCGTTCTCGTCGGTCACAGGCTCAACGCTCAGGTCGTACCAGATGCGGGTCTTGCCGGTCTCCTTGTCCACAACGGTGGTCTGCTCTTTAAGCTCCGTCGTTTTGCCGTCATAGGTCTTGGTGACGGTTTTGATTTCACCGCGCGGGTGAATCGTGCCGTCGGCGTCCGTCTCGTCCCTGTCGTAGGTCGTCACCGTAATGCTGTAGGGCGTTTTGTCCTCGCCCAACGGCGTGACGGTAAAGGTATAGCTGTCGGTCAGGTTGCGCACCGTGCCGTCGGCCTGGGTGTACTTGTTCACCGCGGTCCACTCCACCGTAAAGCGGCGCAGCTCCAGCGGGGCCGTACCGCGACTGGTCTTAAACTCGGGGTCGTTGTACAGGTTGACCTCCTGCGTGTAAACGGCATTGCCAAGCGCGCGTTCCGGTTCAGCGGTGTCCACGGGGGCGTCCAGCGTGATGGCCGGCAGCTGCGCCTTTGCGGCATCCTGCTGCAAGAAGTAGAACCAGTTCGACGCTGTCGTGCCGTCGGTGGGCATAACGCGCACCGCGGGCAGCAGGTATTGTTTTGCATGGTCGGGCGTCAGCGTAAAGCCGTTGCCGTCGGGCACGAAGGTATAGCTGGCGGTGGTGCCGTTGACGCTGGCGCTCCCGCCCACCGTGCGGCTGTCCTTCGGGATGACCAGCTCGGCGTTGCCATTGTTCAGCATCTCGTCCAATGCTTTGGTCAACTCCTGCTGGGCCGTGTACTTATCCTGTCCGGTGGGGGTATTCTGCCAAACCTCGGCCAGTTTGGCAATTTCTGTATACTTCGCCTCATCGCTGAAGATATAGCCGGTAAAGTAGACATTGCCCTGTGCGGCTGCGTCCAGCGTCATGTTGAGCTTGAGGTCGTTCAGGAACGTCTCCTGATTCGGGCTGTCGGGCGCAAAGCTGCTGGCCGTAACCGTGGGTGCAGCGGCGCGGCGGACGATAGTCTCGGACTGGCTCAACGCGCCGTCCGGGCCGTCAAAGCAGCTATCGTCATTGGCCTCGCGGCGGGCAATGACGCGAAAGCGCAATGTCTTGCCCTGATACTGCTCCAGATCCAGCGTCAGGCTGCCGACGTTGTCCGTGGTGGGCAGCGTCAGCACAGGTTTGCCGCCGGCATCGACGACGCACAGGTCATAGTGGTCAATGCGCTCGTCGTCTGACGGCGACCAGCTGACCGTGTAGAGCAGGGCATCCGCGTTGTCGGTCTCGCCGTTGACGCGGGTGATGGAGCTCGGCGCGCTGATGCCGGGCAGGCGCTGCTTAACGCTGTAATCCGCCACAGCGGACGCGCCGATTTCGGTGGTATTGGCTGCCGCCACGCGGGTGACCTCGAGCCGGACCTTGTCATAGCGCCAGCTGTCGCTGCCGTTGGCCAGCATGGTATCCACGTTGACAGGCAGGGTAAAGCTGCTGCCATTTTGTGTCGGCGTCAGGGTGTCCTTCAGCGCAATTTGCTCCTGACCGGTCACATTGCCGTTCGCGTCCGTCAACAGGCCGTAGAGCTTGATGCTGTAGGTCGGCGTTTCCGTACCTATGTTCTCTTGCGTCCAGTTGAACGTATAGGTCAACTCGTTGGTTGCCTTGTCAACTGTTCCTTCGGTGGTTTCGGCCAGCGTCGAGGCTTTCAGGACATTCAGGTTCAGCTGCTTGAAGATGATCTGCGGGGTCGTCTGCGTGGCCTGTTCAGCCCATTCCTTGTCATCGGTGCGGTTCACGTCGGAGAAGCAGAGCGGCGTCAGATGGGCATAGGTATAGCTGTGCTCGCCCGTGCGGACGATCTCATAGCCGTTCTTCCACCAGATTTCTTTGTCGGTGTCGTTCGCATGGCTGTCAATGGCTGCGGACACCTCCTCCGCCGTGGCATCCCAGCGATACTTCATATCGCCCTTGCCGCTGGTGACGGGCACCGCGACAACGAGGAAGTCGGTGTAGTTCGTCATGGCATCCGACGGCAGGCTGTTCAGGTTGAAGGTGACGGGAGACCCTGTCACAATGCCTTCCCGCGCGGCCAGCGTGATGTACTGGCCGTTCAGGGACTGCCCGTTGACCGTGTCATTGCCCAGATATTTTGCCAGCAGCATGACACGGTAGGTCGGGCTGCCGTGCTCGCTGCTGTCGCTCTTGACCTTCGGGGTAAAGCTGAACTTCACGGTTGCTTCAAAACTCTCCGCTGTCTGGCCGGTGTAGGTCACATACTCCGTGCTGCCGTCCTTGTTCAGCGTGCCCAGCGGCAGACCATCCTCGTCCTTGTCAGAGTGCAGATTGTCTCGCCACTGGGACGGGAGATAGGTCTCTGACTTGTACTGGGCCGAGCGCAGATACTTTGTGCTGTTGCTGTTGTCCGGGGTTGCCAGCGCCGTAAGCGTCAAAGTGCGTTCCAAATTTTGGGTCAGGCGGATGTACTGCTTGCCATCCTGTCTGCTGAAATAATAAGTATGCTTTCCATCGGTCAGCTTGACGGTCCAAGCCTCGTCTGTCGGGTATTCGGTGTAGTTTTTCAGCACCGCGACAACCTCATACTTGAATTCTCTCGATTTTTCATCCGGCGTCTGGCACTGATTCCAGTCAAAGCCGCCGTTCTTGCGTTTGACCAGCCGGAACTCAATCTCCGGTGTCGGCAGGGCGTGCATAAAGGTCTGCACGTCACTGGTTCGGGGGTTGTCAGCCTGATTCGGGTCGTCGTTGGTGTTGTAGGGCGTTACACGCACGACGAAGTTACCCGTCCACGCTTTATCAGCCACAAAGGTATAGCTGCGCTGGTAGACGTCCGCTTTGAGATAGGGAACTGCATCCTCTGCGACATTCCCCTCAGCGTCGCAGGGCAGAATTTCAACACGGTAGTAAGCGGCGGGGCTGGCTTCCTTGTCCTTCGGCTCGCCCCACGTCACTTCATAACGGCCATAGACGTTGTTGTCCGCGTCCTGCACCTGGCTGGCCTTGACGTGGATTTCTCCCGGCTGGGCGGGCTTGGTGCTGTCCAGCACGTACTTATAGTAGTTCTGGATGACCTCGTCGGTGATGTCGGTAATATCAACGTCCGGTTTCGTACTGTTCGCGGCTTCGCCGAATTGCAGCATCACGTCCGCTCTCTTTTGGCCGGGATTGGTATCATCGTCCGCGCCGGTGTCATCGAAAATGTAGGCTTTGTTACCGTCGGTCTTGATGTAGGCAGAGTTTGGTTTGGCAGGCGAGCCCGCGGATGTACGACCGCTAATCCACCACAGACTGTACGCTGCGCCGTTCCCACCCTCTGCCAAAGTGGGCAGGAACGCAATATAAGGATAGGTTGCTTTGTCAGTGACGTTATAGCCTATGTACAGACGGTGTGCTTTTACTTTTTTCGAGGACGAGTTCCAATCTGTCTCGTTGTAGGCCTTGTCACTTCCTTGCTTATCCGCTTTCTCCCAGTTACCTGTTGTACTGTTCGGTTTTACTGTGGTCAGTTTACGGGAATCATTCTTAAAGAAGCTCTTGCCTGCATCGTAGGAATTTTCAATATAATAGTTGCCGTGGCCGGTGACATTCTCGCCACTCAGGCGCAAATAGGCAATCGGGAACCAATCTGTACCAACCGTCGCAAAGCAGTTTGTGACATTGGTTGCTTTATTCGACCCAGAGCCATTACCGCGGCTGCCGACAATGCCGATTTTTCTGCTACACGTAAAGTCTGTATTAAGGTTTCGGCAGCGGTCAATATTTACTGTAACATAATCAATATTTCCCTTGTCGTACGGGCCGATCCATGCCAGAATGCCGACTGCCTGCGATTCTGCCTTGATTGCACCGCTATTGACGCAGTCGATGATGTTCAGCGTCATAATATCGGTGACCTTCTTCATCTCGATTTTACCGATAATGCCCGCACAGTCATTCGCGCCGTTTGATTCATACCAGATTTCACCGTAGTTACGGCAGGAAAGCACATTTGTGGTGCCGCCGGAAATAGGCTGGTCAATAAAGCCGACAATACCGCCGACTGCACCGTAACCGCTGTTTTTGTCGTTCGTGTTTGTTGTGATTTTGCCAAAATTGAAGCATTTCTGCACGGTTCCGCCGTAGTCCAGCCAATAGGCGATCACGCCGCCCACATTGGCCGAGCGGCTGTTGAACACACTGCCGCAGTTGACTACCTTGCTGACAGACCACCGGTCATCGCTGCGGTTCTGCTGCTGGCCAATGACACCGCCCACATGGACGACAACACGATTTTTGCTCTTGTAAATATTTTCATTGTCTGTATCGTCCTTGTTCTTAGACCCATCAAACACGCGCGTAAACCGGCGCACGGCGGCACAGTTTACCACAGTGTCCAGCACGCTTTTGTCTGTGACGTTGGATTCGTTCTGGCCGACAATACCGCCGACGGTGGATGCCGTTGTCGCATTGTCAGAATAGACAAACCACTGGCCGGTGGCGGAAGTGCCAATTGTACCGCGGAGAGAGTTAAAGCCTGCCAGACCGCCCAGATAACCGGCGGCACGGACGGTCTCGCTGTTGTTGCTGCCGCGCAGGGCGACAAGCAGATCATTGGCGGCAAGACCGCTTTGACTATAGACATTCCTATAGCCGCAGCCTTCTTTGGACACAGTGTCAACACCCATGAGATTTGCGTAGGTCTTGCCTGTGGTCAGCTCTGCCGCCATGCTGTTGATGCCGGCATTGGCATCTGCCGCATCCAGCCAATTATCAACCTGTGTAACAAGGGCGGGTGGTGCTTCTTCGTCGCTGACCAGCGCTTTTTTGCTGCCGCTGCCCTTGATAGTGCCGTTGTTGGAGCCCGCGACGCCGCCCACAAAGCCGTAACGCGCCGTGATGATGCTGCCCGCGTCGTTGCTGCGCTCGGTGGCAACATAGCTGTTGACGATTTCGGCATTGTTGCGGCCCGCAATGCCGCCCACATGGCTGGCACTGGCGAGCTTTTCGTCTGCGGTCTGGGTCGTGGTGATGTTGCTGATACCGCTGACCTGCAGTTTGATGTATTTGACCTCACAGCCGGTGATCGTGCTGTTGTTCAGACCGGCAATGCCGCCCACCGTGCTGCCGGTGCTGCGTGCACCGTCGGAGACAAGGCCGTCCGTGTCCGCGTTGCCGCCCATCGTGCCGGAATAGGTACACCGATCCAGGGTACCGTCGTTCCGGCCTGCGACGCCGCCCAAATTTGTATATTTATCAAGATTTTGTGTAAGGTCCAGCAGAACGTTGGTGCTGCTGACCTTGCCGTCCTTCGTGGTGCGGCCCACCGCGCCGCCCAGCGTGACGGTGTTGGTGCCCGCGCGCAGGCCGTCGTCCAGCGCCAGCGCGCCGTTCTCAACGCGGCAGCCGGTGACGGCACCATCGTTCATGCCCGCAAGGCCGCCGATGGTGACCGCCGGGGTGCTGAACCGCACGTTGGCGTTCTCCGCCAGCTTCACGTTGCGGATGGTCGCGCCCTTGCCGTTGTACGCCGCAACAGCGCCGATGCTCTCCGACGTGCCGGTGATCGTGCAGCCGCTTACGCTGCTGCTGCTTTCCAGCCCGCTGTCTTGGCCGATGATGCCGAAGTTCGTGGCCGTGACGCCGCCCGCCGTGCCGTTGGCCGCGGTGACGTCGGCCTTGACCTGCACATTCTCAATCAGCGCGTCTTTATTATTATTGCCCGCGATGCCGCCCGCCTCGCCGTTGGTGGCGTAGACCTGATTCTGGGCATGGCTGCAATAGCTGATCGTGCCGCCCGCGGCGTTCACGCCCGCAATACCGCCCGCATATTTTGTGCTGGCGCGCACCGAGGCGTAGTTATCCACACGGGTGATTTCGGCGCTGTTCGTACCGGCCACGCCGCCCGCGTAGTTGGCGGCAGTGACGCTGCCCCAGACCGTGCCGGTGGGGTTTTCAGCGCTGTAAATGTGGCCCTTATAGGCCTTATACGTCGTATTGATACCGGCCACGCCGCCCGCATAGCCGGTGGCGGTGACACTGCTTTGCAGCTTGCCGGACAGCGAGATATTGCCGACGTTGGCACCGGCCACGCCGCCCGCATACTGGTTGGCCTCCACCGTGTCAGTGCTGTTGTTGTTTCCCGTGCAGATGATTAGGCCCTTGCGGGTGCTTGCCGCAGCGTCACCGCCCAGGTTGACGCCCGCAATGCCGCCGACACAGCTGTCGCCGCGCACGGCGCAGTCTTTAGCCGGGTAGGCAGACTGAATACGACCGCCGTTGACGCCCGCAACGCCTCCCAAATAGGTATACCCGGCTTCACGGTTGCCGAGGGACGCCGCCATGCTGCCGCCGGTGATCGTGCCCTCGTTCCAGCCCGCAAAGCCGCCCGCGGCGCACTTGTGAGCCACTGTGCCGTAGTTTATGCAGTTTTTCAGCTTCGTGTTGGGTGTGGCATAGCCGATGATACCGCCCGCCAGTGCGCCGTGCACGTCGTCGAAATCATAGCGGCCACCGGCCAGCGCGTTCAGCGATACGCCGCCTTTAAACGCGCCGTTGTTGGACGGGTTCAGGCCGCCGACGGACAGGGCGTTCTGCGTTGCGCCGTTGGTTGCCTTTTGAATCGTCAGCTTCGTATTGGCGTCGTTTGCGCCGACGATGCCGCCGACGTAGATGTCGGCCTGCAGGTTGAGCTTGTTCCAGAAACTGGTCAGGATGATTGTGCCGTCCGACGTATTCGCGGCGGTGCTGTCGGTCAGCACGCCGGTGTTCTGGTCAATCGTCGGCAGCAGCGCCTCCAGCGTGACGCCCGCGGGCTTGGCCGCCAGCAGACGGTTGTAGCCGATGATGCCGCCCGCGACGGCGTCGGCCTCGACGCGGCCCGAGGTCACATTGGTTATAAACGCGCCGTCGCCCGTCACGGTGAAGCCGCCCACCGGCAGGTTGGCGCCGATGACGCCGCCGACAAGCTGCTGACCTGCCACGCGGCTGACCTTCACAGTGGCGGAGGGCAGTTCCGGCGCGCAGTTCAGGCCGATCATGCCGCCGACAGCCTTGCCCGCCGCCACGATCTGGCCGCTGATGGTCAGGTTCTGACCGGAGGAGTTGGAGATCGTCGCATTTTCATCGTTATAACCGGCCACGCCGCCCACGTAGTTGTTGCCGTACAGGATGGCACCCAGCGTCGGGGTGCCGTTCTCATCCCACGTCACAACGCCGTTTTTGCCGTTGCTGCCCGCGATGCCGCCGACGTAGTCGGCGCTGCCGCTCAGCTCCATTAACAGGTTGATGCGGCGGGTATCGGTGGCGTTGTCGCCGGACATGCGGTTGGCGCAGTTCTGCACGGTGGCTTTGGCATTCGGGTCTTGACTGCCGCCCCAGTCGGCATCATTGACGCCGACGATGCCGCCGACGTAGGCCGCGTTCTGCCCAAAGGCCGCGACCAGACCCGTATTGGTCATGCCGCTGATTTGGCTGTTGCTGCCGTTGACCGACACGATGCCGCCGACGTAGCGGCTGCCAAAGACGTCACTGCTGTTCGTATCGTTCTTTTGTATGTGTACGCCGCTGCCGGTAAAGCCACCGGCCAGACCGCCCACAAACCGGCTGCCGAGCACGTAGCCCTTGCCGGTCTTGCAGTCCTCCAGCGTAATATCCTTGCCGTAGCCGACAAGGCCGCCGACGAAATCACCCTTGAGGGGGCTGGTGTCGGTCAATGCGCCGTTTTCGTCGAAGCCCGCCTCGACCTGCTTCTTGAGCTGGGTCTCGGTCAGGTCGCTGCGGGTCACGCTTTCGCACCCTTTCAGGGTCACGCCCCTGCCGTAGCCCGCAATGCCGCCGAAGAACTGCCCCAGCACCAGGCTGCGCGCATCGCCCGCGGTATCGCCCTTATAGTTGGCTCCCGCGCTGACCGTGCCGTTGTTCCTCAGGCCCGTCAGGCTCGGCGTGCCGGTATTTGCGCCTGACGTAAACAGGTTGCCGACGATGCCGCCCGTAAAGCCGTTGCCGGTGACAAGGCCGTTGTTGACGATGTTCGTTTTACTGTCTGTTTTCATCTGGGCAGCGTCCACCGTGCCGAACGCGCCGCCCACGCCGACGCTGCGCCAGAGGGAGTTCTCGTCATTCGGCTCAGCCGCCGCGGCAGCGTAGCGGGCCTTCTCGGCCTTCTGGTCTGCCGCTGTGTTTGCAACGGATTGCGTGTCCTTGTCCACAAGCAGACCCGCTACCGTCACGTCCGACGCAACGGTCAGATCCTGCATGACGGACTCGGCTTTGGGTATGGCAACGCCGACGAGACCGCCAATGCCGCGCGGCTCGACTGTATAATAGGTATATTTTTTGTTATCTACGGTCTTGTATTCTGCTGTTCGCTCTGTTGCGGTGGTTTTGTTGTCAAACGCCAGCGCCGCGGCCACCAGCGCACTGGTCGAGGAGTTCGTGCCGCGGGTCAAGGCGCAGTTTTCCAGCGTGCCTGTGTTGACGCCGCAGAGTGCGCCGACGGCGCGAACATCGCGCCAGTTCTCGTCGTCCTTCGCCAGCGCCGTGACGAATTTGGTCGCGGTCAGCTTGAGCTGGTCTGCCCTCGGCAGCGTACCGGCGTCGACAGTCTCGGTCTTGACGTTGACCTGAATGTCCGGGTCGCGCAGTGTGATGTAAGAAATTTCGCCCTTGTTCTCGCCGATAAGGCCGACATAGTGGTCGGCCAGCTCGTCCTTCCCTGCCCTGCCGGTTTTTGCAACGGACTTGCTGCTCAATTGCAGATTGAGGATGGGCACACGGGTCGTCTTGGTTGCAAGGACCGTTGTTTTGCTCGTAAGTTCGATTTTTTCACCCAGCTCCGGGATCGTCGGCCATGCGACAGGGTCATTGAGGGACGGCACCTTGGCCACAGGAGGCCATGCGCCCGCGGCGCAGTAGACCGTGACGCCGCCGCCCGTCCAGTTCAGGCCGGTGCTGTTGCTGGCCTGGGGGGTCAGCGTGTAGATGCCCTTGTTGGTGATGTCCCAGTCGGCAGACCAGCGCAGGTTGTACAGATGGCGGAAATATTTCAGGTCAGCCGTGACCGCCGTGCCGCCCTTGGCCAGCAGGGTGTTTTCCTCGTTCGTCGTTTCCTCTTTGCTGGCTGTGTAGGTATCGCTGTAGTTCTCCCGCGGCTCGGCGCGCATGGCAATGTAGATGTCCTTCGGGTCGTTCAGCAGACGGGTGATGCTGTACAGGCTCGTGGCGGCAACCTCGTCGTTCTCACACGCACGCAGCAGCGCCGCGTCCGCCATGGCGTCCAGCGTCAGCACAAAGCTGCCCTTGTTGTAGCTTAGCGGGAAGTAGAGTTTCTTCTCCTCGGTGCCGGTCTGCTGGCCCGCGGCGTCGTATTGGTAGATAACAACAGGCATCTCTGTGATGACCTGCTTGTTATCATCCGCCGCGCCCGCGGTGTCGCGCTTGATCGTGATGGTAAACAGCGGCTTCCGATTGTCGCCGGTGTCCCCGGCGGCGTAGGCCGTGGCCGTGTAGGAGGTGTCCAGATCGCCGAGGCTGGAGTTGCCGCTCCAGCTCAGGGTCAGCGTCTCGCCGTTCGTCAGGCGTGGATTCTTGACCTTCAGCTTCGTCTGCACCAGCTGCACAACGTTGACGCGGTCCTCGGCAGAGTAGTAGCCGACAAGGCTGTCATTGCGGCGGTGGTCATAGCTGCGGTCATAAATATTCGTAGCACCGTCCTGATTGAAGCGTAGCTTATCGGATTTGGTATCGTAAAAGACCGAGTAGACCTGCCCGCTCTGCACGTCGATCTCGACGCAGATCGAGGCATTCAGCAGCGAGGCGTCGTAGATGTAATCGCCCAGCAGCCGCTCCACCAGCGCGTTATGGTTGCCCGCGGCAGCGCCCGCGCGGTCATAGTAGAGCGCGGCCACGTTCTGGTTCAGTTCGGTCTTGGTGCGGCTCACAAGGGTTTTGCCGTCCGCGTCGGTCACGGTGACGTCGTTCTGGAAGTGGTCGCCCCTGTCGCCTTCCTCCATGGCCTGCCGGCGGAACGCATCCAGCTCCCCCGCCGTCTCCATCCGGGTCAGGGAGATCTGCGCCGTCTGGAACAGCGTGCGGGCGTTGGCCTCGTTCTTTTCAAACCGGGCCAGCCGCGTGTAGGCGATCAGCCCGCCGCCGACCAGCGCAGCCAGAATGGCCGTGATAGCCAGAACGACCATCAGCTCCACCAGCGTAAAGCCTTTCTTTTTGCTTTTTATATTTTTATTGTACTGCACCATAGATGCTCCCGTCGTTTCTCCGGTGAAAGGTTACAATTAGACACAATATCAGATTATATATATTGTCATTATACTCGGAATGTGACGTTTTCGCAAGAAACTCCGCGAGATTTCAGCAAATTTACACCAAATATAGTGGGTCAGCGGCAAGCTGTGCACGATTTCGCCATAATTTCCGTTAGCTTTGAACAAAAAGCAGAGTTTTTTTCGTGAAATTTCTTGCAAATACAGGCCCGGCACGGTATACTAAATAGCGTGTTATTATATGGTAGAGGATGTGTAACAATGCTGGCAGCACGACTGGGCGCATGGCTGCGCCATACCGGGGAACGCTGGGCCAAAGCTGCGTTTGCGGAAAAGCTCGCCGTACTGCTGGCGCTGGGCGCTGTCCTGTATACTATTGTGACCGGCGCGGCGGAGCTGCGCTATCAGGCCCGTGCGCGGGAGGCCCTGGCTCAGGTCAAGGCTGCGCGGCTGGCGGCCAGTGCCGTGTCTGCCCAGTGCTACTCCGCCGGGCAGACGTTCGCCGACCAGACAAGCGCGGACGGCTTTGCGGACGGCATTGCCGAGGAAATCCGCACGCTGGGCTCACTGCCCGGCACCGTGACGCTTTTGCAGATCGACCCGAACGGCTACACCGTGCAGCGGCTCCTGTATCAGGAGAACGGCATGTACGCTATCTATGATGCCGACGGCGGTTACCGCGTTTTCCGCGCGGAGGACCGGCTGCAATACGGCGCGGGGGTGGGCCATGCTGCTGCTTGAGCTTCTGCTGGGACTCATTCGTTTTCTGCTGGGCGCGGCGCTGTTCAGCTTTATGAACGTCGTCGCGTGGCGGCTGCCGCGGGGCATGGACCCGCTGAAGGGCCGCAGCGTATGCCCGCAGTGCGGCCACACGCTGGGTGCGCCGGACTTAGTGCCTGTGTTCAGCTGGTTATTCTTGCGCGGGCGGTGCCGCCACTGCGGTGCGCACATTCCGGCGCGGTACCTGCTGGTGGAGCTTCTGGGCGGCGTGCTGGCGCTGGGCTGCACTTGGCGGTACGGCGCTGCCTACGCACTGCCGGGCGGGCTGTTCGGCATGAGCTGGGCCGCGCTGCTGGCGCTGGCGGTCTGCGGGATCTTGCTGAGCGTTTCGCTCATTGATGCCGAGACGCAGACCATCCCGGACCGGCTGAATCTGGCGCTGGCGGTCTGCGGCGCGGTGAGCGTGCTGCTCTCCCCTGCCGACTGGCTGCCGCACGTCATCGGTGCGCTCTGCGTCAGTGTGCCGATGTTTCTGCTCTGCCTTGTCATCGACGGCGCGTTCGGCGGCGGCGACATCAAGCTGATGGCAGCCGCCGGGCTGTTCCTGGGCTGGCAGAATACGCTGCTGGCGATGTTTTTCGGCATTGTTTTTGGCGGTATGTACGGTATATACCTGCTGGCCTCCAAAAAGGCAGGGAAGAAGGACCACTTCGCCTTCGGCCCGTTTCTGTGTGCGGGCATCGTGATCGCGATGCTGTTTGGCGGGCCCGTTTTGGAATGGTACTGCGCGTTTTTGTGATACTCCTTGCCTCCCTCTGCGAGGGAGGCCCCTTCTATATTTTTAAAACTTCGTTTAAAATTACCTTGTAGATC
>OGZK01002321.1_pt1 | contig 16582 bp, 10 predicted proteins | sample 1576791 | NCBI WGS metagenome assembly OGZK01 (sample SAMEA3541556, study PRJEB24748) | human gut metagenome | biome: human gut; feature: human-associated habitat; material: faeces | place: China | collected 2012
ATGCCGTTGATGAAGGAGGAAGTCGTCTGCTCGTCGTAATTCGTGGTGAAGGAGGTGGACAGCCACAGACCGAACGACCACGCGGGCACAAGCGCCGGGCGACCCGTCAGCGCGGTGTACAGGTCGAGCGTGTCCTTCGGCGTGCCGCCGTAAATCACGTCGTAGACCATCGTTTCGCCCTCGTGCGAGAACTGCACGCGCTCCACCTTTTCCGTCGCGACTTCAAAGGACACGTCGCTTGCGTTCTCCACCAGCACGCCGTAGCCGCGGTTGGTCATGTAGAACGGAATGTTCTTGTACGCCAGCTCCGACGCCGTGCCGCCATCCGCATTCCACATATCAACCGTCTGACCGTTCTTGACGTACGCGCCGAAGCGTTCGCCCAGGCCGTAAACGCATTCGCCCACGTCGAGCTGGAGGCTCTCGGACATGTAGGACGTGCCGTGCGGCAGAAGCGAGCAGGGCGTGCCGTCCTTCTTCAGCGCACGACCCATGCCGCGCCAACCGGACGTCGTCAGGATGCGGTCGCCGACCATATAGTCCACCGCCCAGTTGCCGCCCTTGCTCACGCGCGCAGTCAGGTCGCCGGAGGTGAAGTAGGCGTAGTCGTCATCCTCGCGGATTTCGGGCGTCACATCCTCTTCATACGTCGTGAACTTGGGGTCTTTGCGCGGCGTTCCGGCGAAGTGCGTCACCTGCACGCGGATGATGTTCCTGCGCGGCGCGGTGAACACAATGTCAAGCGAGCCGCCGTCGAGAATATCGCCGCGGTGGCGAATCGGGCGGCAGGCGCTGATGATGTGCAGCTCCTTGTCGTTCTTGATGACGCGAACGGTCTGCGTGGCGTAGGACATCACATAATCCTGCCGGATAACCCAGTAACCTTGCGTAAAACGCATGTTGATGCTCTCCTTTATGATAATATTGATGGCTCTTTTCATGCGCACAGGGCGCGGAAACCGCCTTCTTTAGTCCGTGATGATTTTCACCACAACCGGCATGTCGCTGCGGTAAGTCCCCAAGTCCACATGCAGGGCTTCGCCGTCGCGCGTCCACGCGGCCTGCGCGGGATTGCCCAGCACTTCCACCTTCCGCACAATGCCGTGCCAGAGCGGCAAGTGGCTCGCGTCCGCCTCGCGCAAAGACCGAATGTGCAGCTTGCCGTCCGCCGGGCACGCCATGCACGCCGCGTAGATGTTTCCGCCGCGGCAGGTGAAGCGGAAGTCCTCGCTGGTGAAGTTGCGGGACGCGCCGTCGGCAAACTGCCCCTCCTGAATCTTCGTCGGGCCTTCCTGATTGATGCGCCACAAGCCTGTGCCGTGGATGCACTCGTCGTTGACGCGCATCCAGTCCGCCAGTTTGTGCAGGATCTCAACGTCTTTGTCCGCCAGCGTGCCGTCCGGCTTCGGGCCGAAATTCAGCAGCAGGCGGCCGTTTTTGCTCACCACGTCCAGCAAGTCCTGCACAATCTCCTGCGGCGCTTTGTAGACCGCCTTGTCCGGCTGCACAGAGTAGCACCAGCTGCCGCGCATGACGGACGTGTCCGACTGCCACAGGACCGGCTTCGCTTCCGCGAACTGCCCGCGCTCAATGTCCGGCACGCCGATGCCGAACGGGAATGCGTCGTGCTTGTAGTTGATGACGCACCCGCCGCGGCTCTCCATCACGTTGAAGTAGTACGCGGCGAAGCGCTGGAGGTACGGCTTGACGGCGGAATGCTGAATCCACCAGTCGAAATAGAGGATGCGCGGATGATAGCGGTCGACGATCTCGCAGCAGCGCAGCAGCCAGTCCGTCAGAAACTCATCCGTCGGCATCGGCTCGGAGAACAAGTCCTGATTCTCCCGTTCGGGCATGGCGGGCCACGCGTAATCGCCAAGCTTCAGCGGCTGCCTGACGTCGCTGTCAAACTCCTGCCCATGCCCCAGGAACCACCAATGCTCCACGCGGTGGCTCGATGCGCCCAGCGTCATGCCCGCGCGCTCCGCCTCCACCAGCAAATCGCCCATGATGTCCCGGTGCGGGCCCATTTCCGCCGCGTTCCAGTGGGACAGCTCACTCCGGTAATTCTGGAAGCCGTCGTGATGCTCCGCCACCGGCACGATGTAATCCGCCCCCGCTTCCCGGAACAGCTTCACCCACGCCTGCGGATCGAACGCTTCCATCTTGAATTGCGGAATGAAGTCCTTGAAGCCGAAATCCTTCGGCTGTCCGTAATGCTGGCAGTGGTACTCATACTCCGGCGAACCCTTGATGTACATGTTCCGCGCGTACCAGTCATGATACGCCGGAACAGAAAACACGCCCCAGTGCAGGAAGATACCCAGCCGCTTCTCCCGATACCAGTCCGGCACAGGGTGGGTGCTGAGCGATTCCCACGTCGGGTGATATTTCCCCGCCGCGTTCACCGCGTCGATTTCCTGCAAATAACGCTCCCGATTCATTGCGTACTCCTTTCAAAAATGAAAAGAATGAATTCCCTGCTCAAAGAGTACGACAAACAAGTGAAAAATCCTTGCGCCAAAGCAAAAAAATGTCCGAAAACTTTTCCGAAAATCCGTGCAATCAGCCCAAACGTCTGTTTTTTCTTGACTTCTCAATCGTTTTCGCAAGATTTTCCCTGCTTCCCCGCTTGTTTTTTTTCCCTTTTGCCTGTATCATGAGGGTATTCCAAGCACAGTAGCATAACGATTCACGACAACAAGGAGGATTCTCCATGCTTTCCAATGAAGCCATCCACCAGCAGGTGGAAAACCTGCTTTCCCAAATGACACTGGAAGAAAAAGCCGCCCAAATGGTGCAGGTTCCCTACACCGTCGTCGGACGCGAGGAAGCATTGCGCTGGGCAAAGCTCGGCGCAGGCTCGTTCCTGCACGTTCTGGGCGACGACGCGCGCGAGGTGCAGCAAGCGGCGCTCCATAGCCGTCTGGGCATCCCTGTGCTGTTCGGCATTGATGCCATCCACGGGCACGGGCTGAATGACCACGCCACCATCTTTCCGTCGCAACTGGCGTGCGCCTGCGCATGGGACAAGGACATCGCGCGCGAAATGGGCGAAGTGACGGCGCGCGAAGTCGCCACCGACGGGCTGCACTGGACGTTCTCGCCCGTGCTGTGCTTGGGGCGCGACACCCGCTGGGGGCGCGTCGACGAAACCTTCGGCGAAGACCCCTATCTGGCGGGTGAATTAGGCGAAGCAATCGTGCGCGGCTATCAGGGCGACGATTTGTCCGACGGCGAACACATTCTGGCGTGCGCCAAGCACTACATCGGCTACGGCGAAGCGGTCGGCGCGCGCGATGCCTGCGACACGGAAATGACGTACCGCCGCCTGCGCGAGACGTTCCTGCCGCCGTTCGAGAAGGCGTTCCGGGCAGGGTGCGCAACGGTCATGACGGCGTATGGTTCCATCGACGGCACGCCCTTCACCGCCGACGAGAAGAGCATGAAGGCGATTCTGCGCGGCGACGCGGGCTTTGACGGCTTCAGCGTCACCGACTGGGACAACTGCCATTCGCTTCTGAGCGCCCAGCACGTCGCGGCGGACATGCCCGAAGCGTCCGTGCTGGCTGCCAAGGCAGGCAACGACATGATGATGACCTCCCTCGGCTTCTACGATGCGGCGATTGACGCAGTGCGCTCCGGCAAGCTCGACGAAGCCGTGCTGGACGACGCGGTGCGCCACATCCTGACCGTCAAGTGCCGCATGAATCTGCTGGCGCAGCCGGAGAAGAGCGGGCGTCCGGGGTGCATCGGGTGCGAGGAGCATCAGCAGGCGGCGCTTCGGGCGGCACGCAAGTCCATCACCCTGCTCAAAAACGACGCGCACACTCTGCCCTTGACATCCGTCCGCCGTGTGGCGGTCATCGGTGCGAACGCGGACGACCTTCGCGCGCAGTACGGCGACTGGACGTACTTCACGCATCCGGGATACCAGCCGGAGCATCCCGCCGTCCGCCCCTATGTGACGATTCGCGAGGGCATCGAGGCCATCGGCGCGCAGGAGAATTTCGAGGTTGTGTACCACCGTGGGTGCGGCGTGCTTCCTTCGGATGCTGACAACATTCCGGGTGCGGTGGCTGCGTGCCGGAATGCGGATGCGATTGTGCTTGTCGTGGGCGACGTTTACGCGCAGTACGGCGAAACGAAAGACCGCGCCGACCTTGCCCTGTCCGGGCGGCAGATGGAGCTATACCAGCAGCTTCGCGCGCTGGGGATTCCGCTGGTAACGGTGCTGCTGTCCTCCAAGCCGCTGGCGATTCCGGAAATTGCCCATTCGACGGATGCGCTCGTGTGCGCCTTCAACGGCGGCATGTTCGGCGGTCAGGCGGTCGCGGAAGCGATTTTCGGGCGGCTGAATCCGTCCGGGCGGCTGCCCATCAGCTTCCCGCACCATTCGGGGCAGGTGCCGGTGTACTACAACCATCTCCCCGGCTGGCACTGGGGACACTACAGCGACCTGCCTGCCGAGCCGCTGTTCACCTTTGGCGAGGGCATCGGCTATGCGCCGTTTGTCTACCGCGATTTGTTGGTGGACGCGGATGCGCTCACGCTGTCTGTGAAGGTGCGCAACACGGGCGACATTGCGGGCGAAGAGACGGTTCAGGTGTACCTGCGCGACTGCGTATGCGAGGTGATGCAGCCTGTGAAGCAGCTGATTGCCTTCCGCAAGGTGCTTCTGCAGCCAGGCGAGGAGCAGGAGGTCACCTTCCATCTCGACCGCACCGCGTTTACCTACATCAACCGTGCGGAAGAGCGTGTTTTCGCGCCGGGCGACTTCATGCTGATGGCGGGGCACAGCGCGAAGGACGAGGACTTGCTGAAAGAGACGGTGTGGGTGGGGTGACCCAAGGGGCGCTTCCCCTTGACCCCGCAAGGGACTTCGTCCCTTGACCCTTTCGCGCGATTGAGTTGGTGACTTTTTCATACAACTTCCGCGTGTTGATTGGGGGAACCCAAGGGGCGCTGCCCCTTGACCCTGCAAGGGAGTTCCTCCCTTGACCCTTTTTCGCGATTGAGTTGGCGACTTCTGCATACTTCTTCCGCGTGTTTGTTGAGAGAAGCAAGAAGCACCCTGCAAAAAAACGACCGAACCCGCTTCACCGCGCCGTTCGGTCGTTTTTGATGCCCATTTTCCGCAGCAGGAACGCTGCAATCTTCCGTCCCCAGTGCTGCCGTTCCAGATGCGCCACCGGCAGTTCTTTCACGCGGTAATCCTGCTGTGCCAGCCACACGTCCAGCAGCCGCTCCGCCAGAAAACCATGCACCCGCTTATCCCGTGCGCTGTAACCCGTCGTGTCAATTTCCGCCGCGTCCAGCAGGGGGAAGAGCCACGATGCATAGCTTTGCAGCGCGTCCCGGCGCATCAGCATCAGGTTGAACCGATGCCCGGATCGGCGCGCCATCACGCGGTCAAACACATGCTCCTGCCCCGGATGCAGCCGCGCAAGCGCCGCCCGCGCCTTCCACAAATCCTCCTCGTGGTGCGCATGGGCATACTGCGTGAAGTTCGTTTCCAGCCAGTAGTGCCGCTTTTTCGGCAAAAAAATATCCGCCGTATCAAGCAGGGGCAGCAGCTGCGCGCGCGTCAGAATGCGCTTTTGCGGGCAGCCTGTCCTGCGGAGGGAGAAGTACCGCCGATAATGGCACAAGCCGTACCAGTCCGCATCCACATTGTGCGCCATCCAGTACAGCACCGTCAGTTCGCAGTAGCTGCCGTTCTTCGCGCTGATATTTTCGCCCGTATCGTCGCGCATCAGCCCCAGCGGCGGATGAATCGCCGCCCCCGCCTGAACCGGCGTATACAGCGCATCTGTCGGCAGCGCGTACTTTTCGTGCAGCGCCACGGCAAAAAAGATGCGCGGCTGTTGCATGCTTCTCCCCCCTTCCTACGCTGCATTGTACCATGCTCCATGCCTTCCGTCAACAGCGAATGCGGACGGAAGTTGTAAATTTTCCATTCTTCTGCCGGTTTTCGTTGACAATCGCCTTCATTTTATGCTATTCTTCAGGTTGGAGTATCATAGAAAGGAATGGCATTGATTATGAAGAAATGGCTGATAGCGCTGCTGACGCTGCTCGCGCTGAGCCTGAGCGTTGCCTTCGCCGCGGAAGCGAATGATATCACAGAGGACTGCAAGTTCAAGGTGTGCAGTTCCGGGCGGAAATACACGCTGATGACGGACAAGAAGTATACCTCTTACTGGGAGAGCAACAAAATCAAAACCCCATGGATCGCAATTACCGCGCCGGAGGGCAAGCCAATTGCCGGGCTTTATGTCTGCTTCGGCAACATGCCTGAATCGTGGGAAATCCAGACCAGCGACGACGGCAAGGACTGGTTCACCGCCGTGCCGGGCGACACGCGCTTCCTCCACGCGTATGTTGCGCTGCCGCAGCCCGCACAGCATGTCCGCTTGGCGGTGACAAGCGAGAAGAAAACCGCCCTGCGCATCAACGACCTGTTTGTGCTTTCTGAGGGCGATTTGCCTGACTGGGTGCAGGTATGGCAGCCGACGGAGGAGAAGGCGGATATCCTCTTTCTCTCCACGCACCCGGATGATGAGCTGATTTTCTTCGGCGGCGCAATTCCCACCTACGCTGTCGAGCAGCAGCGCAAGGTGGTTGTGGCGTACTTCACCCGTTCCAACACCACCCGCTCCTCCGAGCTGCTCAACGGTCTGTGGCACATGGGCGTGCGGACGTATCCGGTCATTGGCACTTTCAAGGACAGCTATGCCAAAAATCTCAAGGCAGCCTATAAATCTGCGGGCGGCAAAGGCAAAGTCAACGAATGGATTGTGGGGCTGTATCGGCAGTACAAACCGGAAGTCGTTGTGACACAGGACACCAATGGCGAGTATGGCCACAAGCAGCACATGATGATTGCTGACGCCGCCCAGAACTGCATTGCATTGGCAGCAAACGAGGATGAATTCACCGCGTCCACCATTGCATACGGCACTTGGCAGGTCAAAAAACTGTACCTGCACCTGTACCCCGAAAATCAGATTACGTTTGACTGGACGGTTCCGCTCAAGAGCATGAATGGCGCGACCGGCATCGAGCTGGCGGAAGAAGCCTATACCCTGCACAAGACGCAGGCCTCCTCCGGCATGAGCGTCACCGAAACAGGCACGAAGTACGACAACCGTGTGTTTGGTCTGGCGTTCACGACCGTAGGCGAGGACGTCCGCAAAGACGACTTCCTCGAAAACATCTATGACGCGCCCGGTTCTTACAATGCGGCGGCAAACAATGTAGAGGCCACGCCCGCGCCCACCGAAGTGCCCGCGTACATGGCGCACATGCCCGCCCTCAACGCCAAGGGTTTCCTCGATGAAGGCGAATACATCTACTCTTCCGAGGACGAGGGACTGTGGATTTACGTCAGCCAGACCAGCAAAGTCATCATCCAGCGCAAATACGACGCAACCCAGCCGCTGACGTGGTTTGAGGCGGATCTGTACGGCGATTTGGACGCGGGTGAAATGCTCCGCACGGTGCAAAACGACCCGGAGAAGATGGGCAAGGTGCGCGTGGACGCGACAGAAACCGCAAAGAAGCACAACGTCGTTTTTGCGATGAACACGGACTACTACACTTACCGCGTCGCCGTGAACAACAACCGCCACACGGGCATTGTCATCCGCGACGGGCGCATTCTCTACGACGACCCGTACACCGAAAAGCAGGTAACGAACTCCATGTTCCCGAATCTGGACATGCTGGCGTTCATGCCTGACGGCAGCCTTAAAGTCTACCACAGCTGGGAAAAGACGGCGCAGGAGTTCATCGACGAGGGTGTACAGACGGTGTACTCCTTCGGCCCGTATCTGCTGCTGGACGGCAAAGTGTCCGAGCGCGCCTACGCCAACAACGAGAACAAGAATCCGCGCTGCGCCATCGGCATGGTCGAACCCGGTCACTACGTCGCCATCATGTGCGAAGGGCGCCTGAAGCGCTCTGCAGGCGTTACCATCAGCTATTTGGCGAAGATGATGCGCGCCAAGGGCTGTCAGGTCGCCTTCAACATGGACGGCGGGCAGACGGCAGTGATGGTCTTCATGGGCAAGCAGCTCAACCAGATTGGCGCTTACGACGGCGGCAAGACCAACTCCCGCCCGACAAGCGAAGTGCTGGGCTTCGGCACATCCGAGCAGGTCGGAACGTACGAAGTGCAATAAGCATACGATATCGGGGCAGAAGAACGCGCTTCTGCCCTGTTTTTTCCCGAAAAAATCGCGAAATTACGGCTCTCACCCTTGACGTGACAAGCACCAAAATGCTATAATAAAGCGTTTTCAAGCTACTATTTCGCGGGAAATGCCGGTTTGCGGCGCTTCCCTGACTTTTTCAGGAGGGATTTTCGGATGTCTGGGCATTCCAAGTGGCATAATATTCAGGCGAAGAAGGGCAAGGCGGATGCTGCCCGCGGCGCTGTTTTCACCAAGATTGGTCGTGAAATCGCGATTGCTGTGCGCGATGGCGGCGCAAACCCCGAATCCAACGGCAAGCTGCGCGACATCATTGCCAAGGCGAAAGCCAACAATATGCCGAATGACAATATTCAGCGCTCCATCAAGAAGGCGAGCGGTGAACTGTCCAACGTGACCTACGAGCAGATCACCTATGAAGGCTATGCGCCCGGCGGCGTTGCGGTCATCGTTGATACCATCACCGACAACCGCAACCGTACCGCTTCCGACGTGCGCCACTGCTTTGCCAAGAACGGCGGCAACCTCGGCACGACCGGCTCCGTCAGCTTCATGTTCGACGAGAAGGGCGTTCTGGTGGTGGAGCGCACCCCCGGTTCGGACGAAGAAGAAATGATGATGATGGCGCTGGACGCCGGTGCGGAAGACATGAAGGTGGATGACGACGCCTACGAAATCTACACCGCGCCGAACGACTTCTCCACCGTCCGCGAAGCGCTGGAGAAGCAGGGCGTCACCTTCCTGACCGCTGAAGTGGACAAGATTCCGCAGAACACGGTTGCGCTGCCTGACGAAGAAACGATCCAGAAGATTCAGAAGCTGCTGGAGATGCTGGAGGACAACGACGACGTGCAGAACGTGTATCACAACGCCGAGCTGCCGGAAGAAGAGGACGACGAGGACTAATCCTCCGTCGATTTTCACCGCCCCCTGCCGAGGAGTTTTCCTTCTCGGCAGGGGGATTTTTTGTCTAATTTCTGATACTATTTCCAGATTCACCCGCGTCATCTGCTTGCGCCTTTTGCAATGTCCTATTATTCCGCCCAAAATCGGGTAGGAGGGGGTGACTAACCCCCGTCCTCCCACACCACCGCTCATGCGGTTCCGCAAGCGGCGGTTCAGTTGTTGGTACTTAGCAGCACGTTTAGCTGGATATCAGGACGCTCCGCGATTCTGCCATACCTTCGGTCACTCACCTATCCTCTGGCAGATATCCTCTTTCGAGCAACTGCTTTCAACACGCCCGATTCCTGGCATGCTGTATTACCAGCAACCGCCAGACCCTTCCCTCTGTCGACTTTCACCGACTTCTCTGGTACTATGGTCCAGACTGACTTCTGTGGGTTCAGCCATGCCTTGCAACATGGGTTACATCTTGCGGTGCGTTCCCCACAGATCTCCCCGCGTAAGGTACAATAGCCTTCATTCCATGTAGCCGCCGCATTTACGTGGCAGAGTCCGGGTAGTATGGGACTTTGACTTGTGTTGCAGTCTCGTCCGCTCTGCCCCGCCTTGTATGCGATTTCTGTTCGTCGGCTCAGAACTTTGCCTGCGGCTTCCTTCAGATTCCATCTCACGATGGACACCCTTGCCGTTCGGCTAACACTTCCTACTACCAAGCGTGTAGTGGACTTTCACCACCAAGCTATTGCCCATGGCGGGCGTACAACAAAAAAATGCCGCAGATTTCACTGCGGCGTTCGTGGCTCAAATAGGATTCGAACCTATGACACTTCGGGTATGAACCGAATGCTCTGGCCAGCTGAGCTATTGAGCCAAATGGTTGCGGGGGTAGGACTTGAACCTACGACCTCCGGGTTATGAGCCCGACGAGCTACCAAGCTGCTCTACCCCGCGTCATTCCATCGCTTTTATCGGCGACATTGATTATTATACCCTATTCCAACGGTTTTGTCAAGAGGGTTCGGAAAGTTTTTTTGCAGCGGAAGCAGAGGATGAAAACGCGGCTGCCGACCTTCTTTGAACCGCTCCCCGTCAAGAGTACAATGAAAAAAACAAGATTTTTTCTGCCAAGAGCCATAGTATTCCTCGCGTTTCAAAATGCCCCAGAATCCTTCCATTGGGCCGTTGTCAATGCAGTGGGCTACACGCGACATGCTCTGTGTCATACCCGCATCTTCCAGCATGTGGTGAAAAGCATGACTTGTGTCAGCCATTTTTCATTCGGCTTTTGCGCATGGAAATCCCGGTTCAGCTTGTTTTCTGCCACATGCTGCGGACAAGATGCATTGCGTGTGCAGCCGTGACTGCTGTACTTAATTGTTGACTTAATTCCCTTCACGCGGCAGATTCGCAGCACACGCTTGTCGCTCACATCAATGCCGAAGTCGTGTTCCAAATCATCCTGGATGCGACGGTAGCCTTTGTCAGACCGTTTCCCGTGAATCTGCTCCATCTTTTCCGCAATCATTTGGTTCTCTTCTTCTCTCTTGCTGAGCTTTCCCGAAAGCCATGCATAATACGCTGAACGCGAGACATGGAAGTAAGCGCAGCCGAATGATACGGGCGTTCCGTATTTTTCGTTGCACTCCTTAATGCTGGTATATTGCCTAACCTGTCTTACTTGCCCAAGGCATTTCTCCTCTCTACTTCCTTCAGTTTTTTTAGCAGATGGTTCTCCATTTCTGCTATGTACAGCTGGTGCTCCAACTGCGCAATTCGGGTTTGCATCTGCTCCAGTTCGCTCCGCAGTTCTTGCTCATGCTTGCGCTTACCGCGGCGATCCTCCAGCCAGGATTCGCCTGTCTCCCTGTATTTCAGCGCCCATGTGCGAGCCTGCTGGTAGCTTATTCCATACTTCTTCGCAACTTCTCCATAGTTGTTCCCTGATTCAAGGCATTCCTTGGCTACTTGGATTCGTTCCTCCTGCGTGACCTTGTGCGTGCTTTTCATGCGGCTTCCTCCTGACATTCTCTTGAAGTCTCCACCGCTATTATACACCTTTAGCCACGCTCGGAGCTGCCTTTTATCGCGAATTTTGAACATCTCGCAGATTTCCCGCAAGCTGTAATCCCCTGTCAGGTAACTTTCCACTGCTTCCCGCTTGAGCTGAACTGAATACACACGGTTTTGCTCTGCCTTTTCAATCCCTGCTTCTCCTTCGTTTTCTATCCTTGATATCCAGCTTCGTATGCTTGTTCTACCAACTCCTAATCTTCTACTTGCCTCGCTCTGCGTCAGCTTGCCGCTTTTTACCGCTTCCACGGCTTCCTTCTTGATTCTTGCTTCTATCCTCTTTCTTCCCATATAAATATGCCCCCCTATTCTGCTTGCAGTTTTTCACTGTTTGCTTTATAGGGAGCATATCAGCAGCTGGGGGGCGGCGGGCTTATTTCAATCCCCGCTCCTCCGCGAGGGGCGACGGGGAGGGTTGAAAACGAAAATCGGGAAAAAGTCCTATTTTAATTCCCGTCCCTCCGCGATGGGCGACGAGCGTGGATGCGGCATAGACGTTCTTGCCCGTGTAATTTCAATTCACGCCCCTCCGCGAGGGGCGACGCCGCCGACGTTCACGCCGGAAGCGGAAAAGCTGCGGATTTCAATTCACGCCCCTCCGCGAGGGGCGACTGCAGTTGCCGCCAGATTTAAGCAGCGTTACATTTCAATTCACGCCCCTCCGCGAGGGGCGACTCGCCTTTACGGTGAACGTGAGGTCGAACTGCACATTTCAATTCACGCCCCTCCGCGAGGGGCGACGAGAATCGTGTTGAACTTGGTGACATCGACGTAATTTCAATTCACGCCCCTCCGCGAGGGGCGACGTGCGCCGTCTCAATGGCGGCCATCTTCACCTGCAGCATTTCAATTCACGCCCCTCCGCGAGGGGCGACGCTCAAAGCAGTGCTTAAAGACGCAACTGGGCAGATTTCAATTCACGCCCCTCCGCGAGGGGCGACCGCTTGGCGTGTCTGGATGAATTACTATCCAACATTTCAATTCACGCCCCTCCGCGAGGGGCGACGAAGATTACTGCCATAGACCCTATCCCTGATCGTATTTCAATTCACGCCCCTCCGCGAGGGGCGACGGGTGGCTATCGCTGGGTTGCTACCCGTTTCCGGATTTCAATTCACGCCCCTCCGCGAGGGGCGACGAGTAACATCCGGCGAACTCGCTGTGTGGGTTATTTCAATTCACGCCCCTCCGCGAGGGGCGACGACACTCGTGTTGGCATCCCGTCTTGCAACGTTATTTCAATTCACGCCCCTCCGCGAGGGGCGACGTACGCAACAACCTCTTATGTGGATGAAAAAACTGATTTCAATTCACGCCCCTCCGCGAGGGGCGACAGCCAGAGCCAGCAGCCGCCAGCAGAAGCGCCAGCATTTCAATTCACGCCCCTCCGCGAGGGGCGACAACGCGCCCGAAAGGCGCGGCGGCACGCAACTGCCCGATTTCAATTCACGCCCCTCCGCGAGGGGCGACTAACGCTCCATGATAATCGCGCTGAAGCCGGAAAAATTTCAATTCACGCCCCTCCGCGAGGGGCGACCAGGCGAACCTCGCCGCCATCCAGAAATGCCTTATTTCAATTCACGCCCCTCCGCGAGGGGCGACACCAGCTGGACAGCCGACCAGCACCATCAGCCATTTCAATTCACGCCCCTCCGCGAGGGGCGACCGCCGTGGTCGTAATCTGCGCGTGGATTTCCCTATTTCAATTCACGCCCCTCCGCGAGGGGCGACGCCGCACGCTGGAGAGCCTCGAAGCCGCCGATCTATTTCAATTCACGCCCCTCCGCGAGGGGCGACCACGTTCGCCGGGTAAAACCCGGCGGGCACCCCTATTTCAATTCACGCCCCTCCGCGAGGGGCGACCAGTACCTCGGCCCGCGCAATCTGGAGGAGCTATTTCAATTCACGCCCCTCCGCGAGGGGCGACAAGCATTACGTCTGGATAGCTGGATGAGCGGTCGACTGATTTCAATTCACGCCCCTCCACGAGGGGCGACCAGCAAGCGTACGAGTACGAGAAAACAATTTTTGAATTTCAATTCACGCCCCTCCGCGAGGGGCGACGCAAGCGTACGAGTACGAGAAAACAATTTTTGAATTTCAATTCACGCCCCTCCGCGAGGGGCGACGACGTGGATTCCATTCGCCCAAAACGTCGGACAAATTTCAATTCACGCCCCTCCGCGAGGGGCGACTTATCATCAACAGCGTTCCGCCACATATCGTTAATTTCAATTCACGCCCCTCCGCGAGGGGCGACCAGCGGCGGACGCATCATCGACGGCGTGGAAATCATTTCAATTCACGCCCCTCCGCGAGGGGCGACCGCTGCTGCTCGAAAACAGCGGCATCCCGTACAAATTTCAATTCACGCCCCTCCGCGAGGGGCGACGAAAATCAATGTTGAGGGGCATGAACTCCTCATATTTCAATTCACGCCCCTCCGCGAGGGGCGACAAAATCAGAATCAATAACTTATGAATCCTATAATATTTCAATTCACGCCCCTCCGCGAGGGGCGACTGCTCCGGCTCCTGATGCTACTCAGGCTCAGTTTATTTCAATTCACGCCCCTCCGCGAGGGGCGACGAAAACCGGTTTTTGGATAAGCCTGTATTGCAATTTCAATTCACGCCCCTCCGCGAGGGGCGACAGAAAATCAATGTTGAGGGGCATGAACTCCTCATATTTCAATTCACGCCCCTCCGCGAGGGGCGACATTTTCCAGTGAGGCATAAAGGCAGGGCAAAATATTTCAATTCACGCCCCTCCGCGAGGGGCGACGCGATGGGCACAACATGTCGGAGTTGATGGGAAAATTTCAATTCACGCCCCTCCGCGAGGGGCGACCGACCGTGACGCATTCGGGTATAGTCCGATTTTATTTCAATTCACGCCCCTCCGCGAGGGGCGACCTGCTCCGGCTCCTGATGCTACTCAGGCTCAGTTTATTTCAATTCATGCCCCTCCGCGAGGGGCGACGCTCCGGCTCCTGATGCTACTCAGGCTCAGTTTATTTCAATTCACGCCCCTCCGCGAGGGGCGACGGCAGACAGGCGAAATCCGCAGGCAGCCCAAGAGGTATTTCAATTCACGCCCCTCCGCGAGGGGCGACGTGGTGGGGGAATATCGTGTTTTTGGAAGGCACGATTTCAATGCACGCCCCTCCGCGAGGGGCGACTGGCGCTGTCTTCCACGCTGGGCGAGGACAAGACAAATTTCAATTCACGCCCCTCCGCGAGGGGCGACGGTAACCCATACACCCCATTGATACGGCAAAAATATTTCAATTCACGCCCCTCCGCGAGGGGCGACGGGACCTCTCCCGCGCACGGCTGCTGGCGACGATTTATTTCAATTCACGCCCCTCCGCGAGGGGCGACGAAGTCGCAGACATTCGGCATCGAAATCGAGATATTTCAATTCACGCCCCTCCGCGAGGGGCGACAGGCCGAAAACGGCCACGAAAAAGGAGGAAAAAAATTTCAATTCACGCCCCTCCGCGAGGGGCGACGGCTGCTCCTTGCGGATAGTTTTGATGTCCGATTGCATTTCAATTCACGCCCCTCCGCGAGGGGCGACCTGGAAACCGTGCAAAAGTCGCTCGAATCATTTATTTCAATTCACGCCCCTCCGCGAGGGGCGACGCAAGGCGCAGTCAGCGACGGCGTGGCATCCGTATTTCAATTCACGCCCCTCCGCGAGGGGCGACGTGTGCGGCAAGTACTCGGATAACAGCATCACGATTTCAATTCACGCCCCTCCGCGAGGGGCGACAGCAAGAGACAACGCATTGCCTAAAACGTGGTCTATTTCAATTCACGCCCCTCCGCGAGGGGCGACGACGGGCATGATGAGCGTATCGGCGGCTTGCGTATTTCAATTCACGCCCCTCCGCGAGGGGCGACGTCAAATCCACGTATTGCGCCAAACCCGGCATATTTCAATTCACGCCCCTCCGCGAGGGGCGACCCGTTGCAACCGTCATCGCTCCTATCGTCAACAAATTTCAATTCACGCCCCTCCGCGAGGGGCGACAAGAGGCGGCAAGAGCAGCGAAGGAAGCAAGAATTTCAATTCACGCCCCTCCGCGAGGGGCGACCCGACGAGCAGCCGCCACGAGCGGCGACGACGACCATTTCAATTCACGCCCCTCCGCGAGGGGCGACTTAATCGCGCGCTGTGCGGCGCGCCGGACACGGTATTTCAATTCACGCCCCTCCGCGAGGGGCGACCATCAAAAGTCGTACCCTCGCAGGAGGAAGAAAAATTTCAATTCACGCCCCTCCGCGAGGGGCGACGGGAACGCGCCGAATTTGCGGAATTCGCTCGGCCAATTTCAATTCACGCCCCTCCGCGAGGGGCGACGGCTGTGTCTGCCACGATGAGCCGCCTGCGTGATTTCAATTCACGCCCCTCCGCGAGGGGCGACGTCGGCATCCGCCAGCAGCGTGTCACCGTAGGTATTTCAATTCACGCCCCTCCGCGAGGGGCGACGCTGGCAGCCGACAAGGCACGCCTGGATGGACACATTTCAATTCACGCCCCTCCGCGAGGGGCGACCTGTGGCGGAGGACAGCCTTTTCACCAAGGGCATTTCAATTCACGCCCCTCCGCGAGGGGCGACACGCTTTTCCGCCGCCTGTTCCGCAAGCGCCTTCAATTTCAATTCACGCCCCTCCGCGAGGGGCGACGTGGGTTTCAAGGGGCAGGGGGGCGCGTGTTTATTTCAATTCACGCCCCTCCGCGAGGGGCGACATCGTTGAATGCGGACGTGAGTGCTTCACGCATAATTTCAATTCACGCCCCTCCGCGAGGGGCGACTTCAAGCGCTGGTACAGTTCCGACTTTCCTATCAATTTCAATTCACGCCCCTCCGCGAGGGGCGACTTGCCCAGCGTCACCTTGGTGTAGCGTTTGAGCAATTTCAATTCACGCCCCTCCGCGAGGGGCGACGGAAGGGCTGGTCGCGCAGCTGGCGCGCCTCGATATTTCAATTCACGCCCCTCCGCGAGGGGCGACTTCCGCCTGCGTTGCGCCATTGGCGTACATCATAGCATTTCAATTCACGCCCCTCCGCGAGGGGCGACCAGGAAGCGCGGGAGTACGCCGCAAGCGTCACGGAATTTCAATTCACGCCCCTCCGCGAGGGGCGACGCCGTCGTCGTCGGTCTCTGTGCCGGGAGACACATTTCAATTCACGCCCCTCCGCGAGGGGCGACGGCATCGGCAGCCCACCCGCACATCCACATCAGATTTCAATTCACGCCCCTCCGCGAGGGGCGACGATGCCGCCGGACGGGCGATCGAGGCGGCAGACATTTCAATTCACGCCCCTCCGCGAGGGGCGACTCGCGGACGGCGCGAATTTTTGCGTCGAACGCTGCATT
>OGZK01002328.1_pt1 | contig 16558 bp, 16 predicted proteins | sample 1576791 | NCBI WGS metagenome assembly OGZK01 (sample SAMEA3541556, study PRJEB24748) | human gut metagenome | biome: human gut; feature: human-associated habitat; material: faeces | place: China | collected 2012
TTCTGCCAAAAAGTCATACAATGTTGAACAAATTGTAAAGTTTCCTGCGGTTTTGCTTGCATAAGCGAGTGTGGCGTGATATTCTGTCAGAATACCAAAGGATCAGGAAGGGAAGAGAGTCATGCTCCAGTTATTCACCGATACGTCCGCGAACCTGCCGGTCGCGCTGACGAAACAACACCACATCGCCGTCGTGCCGTTTTCCTACACGGTGGATGGAAAGGAGACGGACTATCCCGATGATGTGGATTTCGACGGCGCGGCGTTCTACGGCGCGATGCGCCGCGGCGCGGTCGTCAAGACCTCAATGGTCAATCCCGCCCTGATGGCGAAATACTTTGAGCGTGCGCTCTCTCAGGGCGACGATGTGCTCTACGTCGGCATGTCCGGCGGCATCAGCGGCACGGCGCAGGCCGCGGTTATCGCCGCGGGCGAGCTGACGGAAAAATACCCCGCACGGAAGATCGTCACGATCGACACCTACGCTGCCTCCCTTGGCGAGGGGTTACAGGTGCTCGAAGCCGCGCGCATGATCGAAGAGGGAAAGAGCCTCGATGAGATCAAAGCGCATCTCCTTTCGAGAAGATCGCACATGTGCCAGTTTTTCACGGTCGACGACCTTGCGTACTTAAAGCGCGGCGGCCGCATTTCGAGCGCGACGGCACTGATCGGCACGGTGCTGAGCATCAAGCCGATTTTGTGCGGTGACGAGACGGGGCACATCGTCTCCTGCGGCAAGGTGCGCGGCATGAAGCGCGCCTATCAGGAGCTTGCGAATTATTACGACGGCCGCGCGCTCGACAAGAGCGAGATGCTCGGCATCGCCCACGCGGACAATGAAGAGGGCGCGCAGGCGCTCATCGCGCTGCTGCGCGAAAAGGGCTTTACCGGCGAATGTCTGACCGTGGTCTACGAGCCCGTCACCGGCGCCCATGTCGGCCCGGGAACGGTGGCGCTGTTCTTCTACGGAAAAGAAAAGTGAATGCAGGGACCGCCCGAAGGGAAACCTTCGGGCGCTTTTTCTATGGTAGACTTTGCGCAAAAGGTCTGATATGATGACAGAAGAGAGATTTTGAGAGAAAATGGGAGGTATTTATGAAAAAAACGTGTCTCATCAGAGCGTTGCTGCTCGCTGCGTACTGCGTACCGTTTGCCTACCTTTCTGTGAAGGGTGACGTTACTTCGGGGACGATGCTATATTACGGCGTGATGATCGTCAGCTTTGTGATTTTGTACCGGTGCGCGCTGAAAACAAATAACGTTCCCATCATTTTTATCGGGAATATACTGAGCTTTATGTCCTCCTATTTGACGGCAAAGCTGTCGCAGTTAGACCCGATGGAATGGTACTGTAAGCCGTTCACATCCCACTCCCAGATCGTCGCGATATCGGTCGCGTCCCTCATCATCCATGCGATCATCGTATGGAGAAGAGGCAGAAAGCAGAGGAACGCACAGGGGTGTGACAGAACATGAAGAAACGCAAAAAAGCGATGATCGCACTGCTGATCGTAGCCCTGTTCGGTATGATATTGGCTTGCATTTCTTCCCATCCTTTTGTTTCACGCAGGTGCGAGGTGCCGGAGGAGTATGTCGCTGAGATCTGCGCGCAGTCGATGGGAGTTTACTCAAAGAAAGTGCCCTTGCTGCCGATTTACATTTCCATCGAGCAGTTTTCAGCGGGACGGGCCTATTATACGGTTCACTATTTCCCGTTTGGAACGCTTGGCATGTCCTATAGTTTGACCGACGGATTTTGCCAGGAAAATCCGCTGACGGGCCTGCAATAAGATGAATCGGCAGAACCGGCTGTTTTTCCACTGGATTTTTGCGCACGCTTCTGTTATGATAAACGCCAAAGAAACGCCATGGATCGGCATTTTATCAGACCGTCAGCAAAGGAGAAACGAATATGGAAACGATACAGGCCATCAGAAGCAGAAGAAGCATCCGTAAGTACCAGCCAAAACCCGTTCCGCACGAGGTCATCGAGCAGATCGTCGCGGACGCGGCCTACGCCCCCTCGTGGAAGAATACGCAGATCGCGCGCTATGTGCTCGTCGAGGACCGCACGACGATCGACAAAATGGCGGAGGAGATGGTGCTTGATTTCAAGCTGAACGAGAAGACGCTCAAAAACTGCCCCGCCGTTATGGTGCTTACCTATGTGACCGGCCGCTCGGGCTACGAGCGCGACGGCTCATTCTCGACGCCGAAGGAGGCGGGCTTTGAGATGTTCGACGCGGGCATCGCCGCGCAGACCTTCTGCCTTGCCGCGTGGGAGCGCGGCGTCGGCACGGTCATCACGGGCTACTTCGACGAAGAGAAGATCACGAGACTTTTGAACCTGCCGGAGAATCAGAAGGTCGGCTGTGTTATCGGTCTTGGCTATCCCGATGAGGAGCCCGCCGCGCCGAAGCGCAAGAGCGTGGAAGATTTGCTGACGTACAAATAAAAAGCTGCAAGCGCCCGAGGAAAACGCCCTCGCGCTTTTTCGCTGGATTCGGACAATGCTTTCTGGTAAAATAAGCAGTATAAAAATATAGAAAAATGAGAGATATGGAGGCCATAAGATGAAAAAATACAGCTTATCGGTTATTTGCGTAGTGCTTTTTGCCCTGCTGGCTGGATGCGGCAACAAGGAAACGTCAAACATAACGGTCGATTATGGCGATTCGGCTGTCTACACAGAACAGGATATGGATGATGCGATAAAGGTGATCGAAGAGATGATCGGTTCGTGGGAAGGCTGCGAATTACATAGCATTTCATATTCGTCAGATGACGTCTGCACGGATGAAAAGAACCTTTCGTGGATGAATGATTTGGAAAAGGCAAATGACAATGATCTGGCTTTTACACAATGCATCATGTTCGACAGCAGCTTTCGCTCTCCGAAAGAGGGCGGCGGAGCTTGGGTGCCGGACACGGAATACACATGGTCCTGGTGGTTGGCTCGCAGCGATGGCGGGGAATGGAAACTGATGACTTGGGGATATTAAAGTGCTTCCCGGTTTGAGGTTTGTATTTCCGACGGCACAAAGGGTATGCTTTTCGCGCTTTCTGCAAATCCTACCGGAAAGGACTTTCGGGAGGACTTTGCCATGAGAAGCGAAACGAAACCCTCGCAGGACGAGGAGAAAAACGGGCAGGAGCCGCTGCTGTCGCCCATTCAGCCGGTCATCGACTTCGGCTCGGTCGTCATCAAAAATAGCCGCGCGGCCATCCACTGCCTGACGATCGCCGGACAGATCGAGGGCCACATGCAGCTGCCGAACACGCAGAAGGCGACGAAATACGAGCATGTGCTGCCGCTGCTGGCGTATTTAGAGGAGAGCGAGGACATCGACGGCGTTTTGTTCCTGCTCAACACCGTCGGCGGCGATGTGGAGGCGGGGCTTGCCATCGCTGAGCTCATCTCGGGGATGAAAAAGCCGACGGTCTCGCTTGTGCTTGGCGGGGGACACTCCATCGGCGTGCCGCTTGCTGTCGCGCCGATGGTGACGATGATCGCGCCGTCGGCGTCGATGACCATCCATCCCGTGCGCACGAGCGGCACGATCATCGCCGCGCCCCAAACGTACCAGTATTTTGAGCGCTTGCAGGAGCGCATTGTGCGCTTTGTGACAAAAAACTCGCGCATCGAGCGCGACGAGTTTTTGCGCCTGATGATGGACACGCAGGACCTCGCCTCTGACGTCGGCAGCGTGCTCTACGGGGAAGAAGCAGTGGCCTGCGGCCTCATCCAGCGCATCGGCAGCCTCTCCGACGCGCTCGACGCGCTGTATGTGCTCATTGACGAAAAGAAGAAGTAAAAAGCCTCGCAGAGTTTGCCGACGGAAGTCGGCAAATAGAGTTAAATCATTTTCTGTCGGGGCGTGTACCTGACAGAAAATACAACTCAGGCTGCAAGTGTGCGAATTGTTCGCCGTAGGCGAACAATTCGGGCGCGCAGCAGACTGAAAAAGTTTGTCGGAAAAACCCGTTAGGGGTTTTTCGACAGTTTTAGACGCCTTCGGGCGTCTTTTTGCGCTTTGTTCATCGAATCCACTTGAAAAGACGGCGGAAAAATGGTATATAGTATTAGTCAAAATGTGTCATTATACCCTTATCGTGGGGGATGACGCCTTTTTCCAAGGAGGATATCGCTCGTGTACTTAAAGGCATTGGAGATCCAAGGGTTCAAGAGCTTCCCGGACAAGACGGTGCTCAACTTCGGTGAGGACATCACCGCCATCGTCGGGCCGAACGGAAGCGGCAAATCGAATATTTCGGACGCCATTCGCTGGGTCATGGGCGAGCAGTCGAGCAAGTCGCTGCGCGGCGTGAAGATGGAGGATGTCATTTTCGGCGGCACGGAAACGCGCAACCAGATGGGCTTTGCGCAGGTGACGCTCGTGCTCGACAACACCGAGCACATCTTCCCCAGCATGGAGGAGACCGAGGTCGCCGTCACGCGCCGGTACTACCGCAGCGGCGAATCGGAATACTATATCAACAAGCAGTCCGTGCGCCTGCGCGATGTGAACGAGCTGTTCATGGACACCGGCATGGGCCGCGAGGGCTATTCCATCATCGGTCAGGGCCGCATCGACGAAATACTCTCGCAGAAGAGCGGCGACCGCCGCGAGATCTTTGAAGAGGCGGCGGGCATTTCGCGCTTCCGCTACCGCAAGGAGGAGACGGAACGTAAATTGGAGCGCACGGAAGAAAACTTAGTGCGCATCAGCGACAAGATCGCCGAGCTGGAATTGCAGGTCGAACCCCTGCGTGCGCAGGCAGAGACGGCGAAGCAGTATCTTATCTACCGCGACGAACTGCGCCTTTTGGAAATTTCCGTGTGGCTTGAAAATCTGGAAACGCTCAAGACGAACGCCATCAAGCTCGACACCGACCTGTCGCTCGCGCGCGAGGAGCTCAAAAAGGCGAACGCGGACTTAGAGGCGCTGTACGCTGCGTCCGAGCAGTTCTCCGCGCGCATCCACGAGAATGACATCGCGCAGGAGGAAAAGCGCGCGCAGCTCTCGGAGCTCGACGCGCAGGTTAAAGAGCAGGAATCTGCCGTCGCGGTGCTGCAAACGGGCATCGCGCACAACGAAGAGAACATCGCGCGCGTGGAGGAGGAACTTAGAAGCCAGTCTGACCGCGTGGGATCGATGGATGCGCAGATTGCGCAGCAGCGCGCGCGTATCGAAGAGCTGGAGAGAAGCAAAAACGAAGTCGAAACGGCGCTCTCTTCGCTGCTCAAGCAGGCGGAGGAGCTGTCGAAAAACGCGGGCGAGGCCGCGAGCGAGGCCGAGACCCTGCGCGGGCGCGAGGCGCTCGCCCTGTCCGCCGCGGCGGACAGCCGCGCCGAGGTCGCGGCCCTGCGCTCGACGCTTTCGGAAATGGACGAGCGCGAGAGCACCATCGCCGCCGAGCAGGAGAGCGGGGAGGCCCAGCTTTCCGAAACGCGCAAAAGCGCTGCGGAGAACCGCCGCGCGCTCGAAAGTGCGCAGGAGGAAGCCGACGCCATCCGCAACATCATCGCCGGCCACACGATGAAGATGCAGGGCAGAATCGAACGAGAGAAGGAGACGGGCGAGCAGCACGTTTCCCTCACGATGGAGATGAACAACTTAGACTCCCGCATCCGCCTGCTCGGCGAGATGGAAAAGGAGTACGAGGGCTTCAACAAGGCGGTGCGCACGGTCATGCAGGCGTCGGAGCGCAAGGCGCTGCGCGGCGTGCGCGGGCCGGTCGCCAATTTGATGAAGGTCGATAAAAAATACGCTGTCGCGATCGAGATCGCGCTCGGCGCGGGCTTGCAGAACATCGTCGTCGAGCGCGAGGAGGACGCGAAGAGCGCCATCCAACTCTTAAAGCAGCGCGACGGCGGACGCGCGACGTTCCTGCCGCTCTCGTCGATCCGCGGCGAGGCGTTGCGCGATGCGCGCGTACAGAACGAGTACGGCTACGTCGGCCTTGCGAGCGAGCTGGTGGAATACGACCGCGAATACGACGGCATTTTCAAGAATCTGCTCGGCCGCACGGTCGTGGTCGAGGACCTTGACTGCGGCATCACGATCTCGCGCCGGTTTTCGAACGCGTTCCGCATCGTGACGCTCGACGGTCAGGTGCTGAACCGCGGCGGCTCGATGACGGGCGGCTCGATCTCTCGCAGCGCAGGCATTCTGAGCCGCGCAGGCGAGCTGCGCGAGCTGACGGCGCGGCGCGGCAGCCTTGCCGAAAAGCTCGACCTTGCCGCCAAGGCCGCCGAGGACGCCAAGCGCGAGCTTGCCAAAGCGCGCTACGAGCTGGAGGTCGCACAGGGCCAGCAGCGCGCGGCGGAGGACGCCGTGCTCAAATTGCAGGGCGATAAAAATCATTATGACTTATTGCTCTCGTCGCTGCGCGAGCGGCTCGAGAGTTTGGATACCGAGCGCGAGACCATCGCGCGCCGCCGCGGCGAAGTGAAGCGCGTGGCGGAGGAAAAGGAAGCGCTCGCGCTTTCGCAGGAGAAGGAAGCGGGCGAGCTGCGTGCACAGGCGGAAAAGAGCCTTTCCGGCCAGAGCGAGCTGCTGCGTTCGACCTCGCGCCTCGGCGACGAGATCGCCGAGAAAAAGAGCGTACTCGCAGGCTATGCCGCCGAGCGCGAGACGACGGAAAAGTCGCTCGCGAGCTTGGAGAGCCTGCGCGCTCAGATGCAGGGCGACGAGCAGAGCAGACGCGCGCTCATCGAGCAGTACAGGGCCGCGAGCGAGCAGTCGCAGCGCGAGATCGGCACACATGAGACTGAGATCGCCGCGCTGAGCGGCAAAATGACGGAAAAGCGCGCCGAGCTCGAAGCGCTTTCCAAAGCGAAACTCGCACTTGAAGCCGAGCGCAGCCAGAGCGACCGCCGCGGCCGCGAGCTCAACGAAAACGTGCTCAATGTCGAGCGCAGCGTCAGCAAGCTTGAACAGAAGCGCGCGACGAGCGCGATGGAGGAGCAGCAGATCCTCGACAAGCTGTGGGAAAACTACGAGCTGTCGCACTCCGCCGCGCAGGAGCAGCGCATCGAGCTCGAGAGTGTCGCCAAGGCGAGCCGCCGCATCGGCGAGCTCAAGCGCGCCATCAGCGGTCTTGGCGCGGTCAACGTCGGCGCGATCGAGGAATTCGAGCGCGTGAATACGCGCTACACTTACCTCACGACCCAGCGCGACGATGTGGAAAAGGCGAAGGGTGAGCTTGTCGGCGTGATCGACAGCATCACAAGCGAGATGACCGTCATCTTTAAAGAACAGTTCGCGCTGATCCGCGAGAGCTTCCAGGAGACGTTTTTGGAGCTGTTCGGCGGCGGCAAGGCCACGCTCGAGCTCGAGGACGAGAACGACGTGCTCTCCTGCGGCATCGAGATCAAGGTTCAGCCGCCGGGCAAGGCGCTCAAGACGATCACGCTGCTCTCGGGCGGCGAAAAGGCGTTCGTCGCCATCGCGCTGTACTTCGCCATCCTGAAGGTTCATCCGACGCCGTTCTGCGTCATGGATGAGATCGAGGCGGCGCTCGACGAGCCGAACGTGGTGCGCGTGGCCAATTACATGCGCCGCATCACGAGCAAAACGCAGTTTATCGTCATCACGCACCGCCGCGGCACGATGGAGGCAGCGGACGTTCTTTACGGCGTCACGATGCAGGAGCGCGGCGTGAGCAAGGTGCTGACGATCAATATGAACGACATGGCGAAGGAACTCAACATTAAGGAATAAAGCGCGAGGAGAAACAAATGGGTATTTTTGCAAAGATCAAAAAGGCGTGGTTCGACACCATCGTGTGGGAGACCATTGACGACGAATTCTATGACGAGCTTGAGGACAGCCTCATTATGGCCGACCTCGGCGCGACGGTCGCGCACGACGCGGTGAAAAAGCTGCGCGACGTCGTGTACCAGAAGAGCATCCAGCGCGGCGACGATGTGAAGCAGGCGCTGCGCGAGATCCTCATCGAAAAGCTGAACGTGGGCGACACCGCGCTTGACCTGTCGACCAAGCCGAGCGTCGTGCTGGTCATCGGCGTGAACGGCGTGGGCAAGACCACGTCCATCGGCAAGATCGCCCACCGCCTGAAGGGCGAGGGCAAGCGCGTGCTTTTATGCGCGGCGGACACGTTCCGCGCGGCGGCGGCGGATCAGCTTGAAATTTGGGCAAACCGCGCCGAGTGCGAGATCGTCCGCTCGGTCGAAGGCGCGGATCCCGGCGCGGTGCTGTTCGACTCGCTCGCCGCGGCGAAGGCGAGAGGTGTCGACGTCGTCCTCTGCGACACGGCGGGCAGACTTCACAACAAGGTGAACCTCATGAACGAGCTCTCGAAGCTCCGCAAGATCATCGACCGTGAGACGCCGGACGCCGCGAAGGAAACGCTTTTGGTGCTCGACGCGACGACGGGGCAGAACGGTCTTCAGCAGGCGAAGGTCTTCCGCGAGACGGCGGGGCTCACCGGCATCATCTTAACGAAGCTCGACGGCACGGCCAAAGGCGGCATCTGCGTTGCCATCGCGCAGGAGCTGGGCGTGCCGGTGAAGTACGTCGGCCTCGGCGAGGGCATCGACGATCTCCAGCCGTTCAACGCGGAGGAATACGTCAAGGCGCTCATCTGATGGGAAAATCATAAACCTGCGAGACAATAAGGAGACGAATATGGAAATCACTTCTGTTTGCCCCTATTGCGGAAAGGAAATGCGAGACGGAGCCATCCCTGTCTTGCGTGATATTTACTGGTGTCCAAGAGGTGAGGGCGGCATGCTCAAAGACGGATTTGGCGACGAGAAGGAACAGGTCTGGCTTGGCAGAGCGGGGCTGTTAGGAGATTATTACACGCCCGCCCGTTACTGTGAGAGCTGCAAGGTGGTCATCGTGCCCGTGCCGGAGATCGAGTGGCCGCTCGATAAGCTCGACAAAAAGTTCACGGCATGGCAGGAAAAGATGAGCGCGCAGCGCGAAGAGCGCAAGGCGCAGCGCGAGGAAGAAAAGCGGGAAGAAAAAAGCAGAAAGAGACGGGAAAAAGACCCGTGGGAGGTTTGACGATGAAATTTGTTTTGGCAACGCAGAACCCCAAGAAATTGAAGGAAATGAGCGCCATTCTGAGCGATCTCGGCGTGGAGGTGGTGTCGGAGGCCGACCTCGGCGTAAAGATCGAGGTGGAGGAGACGGGCGAGACCTTTGCCGAGAATTCGCTTCTCAAGGCCAAGGCCGTCATGGAGGCGACGAAGCTGCCCGCCATCGCGGACGATTCGGGTCTGTGCGTCGACGCGCTGAACGGCGGCCCCGGCGTGTACAGCGCGCGCTTTGGCGGCGAGGGGCTGGATGATATCGGCCGCTACCGCCTGCTTTTGCAGATGATGCACGGTCAGGCCGACCGCCGCGCCCACTTCCACACGACGATCACCTGCGCATTCCCGAACGGCGACGTCTTGCAGGACGACGGCGAGGTCGAGGGCACGATCGCGTTCGCGCCGATGGGCGAAAACGGCTTCGGCTACGATCCCGTGTTCTTCGTGCCTGACAAGCGAAAGACCTTCGCACAGCTTTCGGCAGAAGAAAAGGCGGAGATCTCGCACCGCGGCAAGGCACTGCGGGCATTCAAGGAAACGCTCAAGAATTATCTTGCGGAACATCAATAAAAAGGATAAGGAAATACTATGGAATTAAGCAGCAAACAGCGCGCGTATCTGCGCAGCCTTTCCAATGACCTCGACGTGATCGTCCACATCGGCAAGGACGGCATCGGCGACAACCTCGTCAAGCAGGCGAACGACGCGCTGGAGGCGCGTGAGCTCATCAAGTGCCGCGTGCTTGAAAACAGCATGCTCACCGCGCGCGAGGCGTGCGACGAGCTGAGCGCCTTGACGCGCAGCGAGCAGGTGCAGGTCATCGGCACGAAATTCGTGCTCTACCGCCCCTCGCACAAAAAGGACAAGAAGGACAAGATCGTGCTGCCCAAGGCAGCGAAGAAGACCGTGTAAAAGAGAAAAAGAGGTCGAACAAACTTGAAGATCGGAATTTACGGCGGCAGCTTCAACCCGCCGCATCTGGGTCATATGGCCGCGGCCGAGAGCGCGGCAAAATATCTGGGGCTCGACGAGCTCCTGCTCATCCCGGCGGGTATCCCGCCGCACAAGATGCTCTCCGCCGACGCGGCGGGGGCGGACGACCGCCTTGCGATGACGCGCCTGATGGGCGAGCAGATCGCGCTCGACACGGGCGTAAAGGTCACGGTCTCCGACATGGAGATCGCGCGCGGCGGCAAGAGCTACACCGCGGACACGTTGCGCATTCTGCATGAGGAGCATCCCGACGATGAGCTGTGGCTTCTGATGGGGACGGACATGTTCTTGACGTTCCAGTACTGGTACAAGCCGGACGAGATCGTGCGGTATGCGGGCCTGTGCGCCTTTGGCCGCACGGAAAAGGATGGCGAGGAGCTTTTCGCCCCGCAGCGCAAGTACCTCGGCCAGCGCTTTCCGGGCAGCCGCGTCGTGACGATGACGCTGCCGAACCTTGTCGACGTCTCGTCGACGGAGCTGCGCGCGCGCATCCCGAAGAGGGAGACGGATGGGCTTCTGGCCCCCGCGGTGCTGGGATATATTTACCGCAAGCATCTTTATGGAACAAATCTCGATTTAAAACGTCTAACCTTAGAGGACCTGAGACCCATCGCGCTCTCCTACCTCAAGGCCAAGCGCATCCCGCACGTGCTCGGCACCGAGCAGACGGCCAAGGCGCTCGCGGAAAAGTACGGCGCGGACGTCAAAAAGGCGCGCTTTGCCGCGCTCCTGCACGACGCGACCAAGCGTCTTTCGATGGAAGAGCAGCTCGCGATGTGCGAGCACTACCACATCGAACTCGACGAGCTGGAGAAAAAGGCGCTCAAGCTGCTGCACGCCAAGACCGGCGCGGCGCTCGCGCGCGACATGTACGGCGCGGATGACGAGATTTACAACGCGATCCTGTGGCACACGACGGGCAAGGCAAATATGACGTTACTTGAAAAGGTCATCTACCTTGCCGATTACATCGAGCCGAACCGCGACTTCGACGGCGTGGAGGACCTCCGCAAGGTCGTGTGGGAGGATCTGGACAAGGGCCTTGAAATGGGCCTTGCCATGACCGTGGAGGAAATGGAGCAGATGGGCAACCCCGTTCACCACAATACGCTGCAAGCGCTGGAGTATCTGAGAGGACATACCCATGAGTGATCAAAGAAAGATTTACGAGAGAGACAGGGAAGACCCCTATTACGAGGGGCGGCACACGCACCGGAAAGAGGGCTTTTTCGAGCGCAACTGCGACGAGGCCTGGGAGCAGGTCAAGGAGACCTTTTCCCACCCAGGGAGGCTCTTTGCCAAGGTGCTGCTCATCGCGCTGCTGTGCGGTGTGGTCGCCGGCGGCAGCTATCTGCTGAAAATCCGCGCGCCGGAGCTGCCGAGCAAGGACACTGACAGCAAGAATAACAATAGTGAGCAGATCGACGATATCGACTATGGCGACGGCGTGCGCCCGAAGGCGGGCGGCGAGCGAAAGAGCAAGGATTTCTACACCGTGCTCATTCTCGGCCGCGACACGGGCGGCGGCGGCAACACCGACACGATGCTGCTCGCAAGCTACGACGTGACGAACCAGAAGGCGACCGTCATGTCTATCCCGCGTGACACGATGGTCAATGTCCCCTGGGACATTAAAAAGATCAACTCCGTCTACAACTACTACGGCGCGGGCGAGAAGGGCATCAAGGCGCTCTATAAGGAGGTTTCCCAGCTCGTCGGCTTCGAGCCGGATTATCAGGTTATTATCGAATGGGACGCGGTCGGCGCGATCGTGGATGCCATGGGCGGCGTTTACTACGATGTGCCGCGCGACATGAACTACGACGACCCCTATCAGGACCTGTATATCCATCAGGCCAAGGGCTACCGCAAGCTCTCTGGCGAGGACGCCATGCAGGTGCTGCGCTACCGCCACGACAATAAGGACCCGGTGACAAGGAAGAGACGTGGTTATCTTGATGGGGACATTGGCCGCATCAAGACGCAGCAGGGACTTCTGAAAGCGATGATCGAGCAGCTTTTGCAGCTCAAGAACGTGACAAAGATCGGCGAATTTGCCCGCGTGGTGAAAAATAATGTCACCTCCGACCTCACGTTTGAGGAAATGCTCTGGTTCGGCTCGCAGGCCGTCATGGGCGGGCTCAAGGTCGACGATGTGAATTTCGTCACCATGCCGAATACCGGTAAATACATCTACAGCCGCTCCATCGGCGAGCCGCTTTCCTATGTTGTGCCGAACGCGCAGGAGCTTTTGAATCTCGTCAACAACGAGCTCAGCCCGTTTGTCGAGAAGTTCACGATGCGCGACCTTGACATCATGTCCGTCAACGCGGATGGCTCGGTGTCCTCGTCCACGGGACATGTGGAGGACAGCAAGGCCGCCCAGCCGCAGAACCACCATTCCTCCTCCGGCTCACAGACCGGCACAGGGGACAGCGGCACGACGACCGACCCGGGTACGGCCACCGATCCCGGCAATACCGGCGACAACAGCGGCACGACGGTCGACCCTGGAAATACCGGTGACAACAGCGGCGGTACGACCGTTGATCCGGGCAACACGGGCGATAACAGCGGTACGACCACGCCAAGTGAGCCCACCACGCCCGTCGACCCCGTGACGCCGACCAACCCGGGTACAGGCGAGAGCGGAACGACCGGCGACAACAGCGGCACGGCCGGCAGCGACGAGATGCCTGATTGGCTGCGCCCGTAACGTAAAAGAATAAAAAAGATCAAAAACTCAAAATAAGAAAAGGAGACCCCCTATGTTACCTTCCAGAGAATTGGCCGAGATCGCCGTCAAGGCGCTCGACAGCAAAAAAGGTAAGGAGATCAGACTCATCCGCATCGACAAGATCACGACGCTCGCAGAGTACTTTGTCATCTGCACTGGTACGTCCAACACGCAGATCAACGCGCTGTGCGACGCGGTGGAAAAGGAACTGACCGAAAAGGGCGAGGAGCCGCTGCACCGCGAGGGCTACCGCGGCGGCACGTGGGTCCTGCTCGACTACGGCTGCGTCGTCGTCCACGTCTTCAACGACGAGGCGCGCAAGTTCTATTCCCTCGAGCACCTGTGGGCCGACGGCGAGGAAGTCGACCTGAGCGCCATCCTGCCCCACGCCGAGGAAAAATAACGCTTGACAAGGCGGGACAAAACGCCTAAAATGGTCATGCTGAATTTATGCAAAACGCGATGACGGAGCAAAAAGACGCGTGATTTTCACCTGAAGAGAGCCGGCGGTCGGTGCGAGCCGGTGGGAGAATGCGCGTGGATGACTCACTCCCGAGCAGTCCACCTGAAAGGGCGGAACGGTCGCCCCCGTTACGGGCAAGGCTATGAAGCCGCTGAGGGCTCACGGGAAACCGTGCGCTGAATCAGGGTGGTATCGCGTAATGTGTTCGTTACGTCCCTGACCGTTTGAAAAACGGTCAGGGACTTTTTTCGCGTCAAAATACTATTTCACATAAAGGAGAAGATCCATGAAGTACGATTTCGCAGCCATTGAGAAAAAATGGCAGGACAAGTGGGAGCAGGTAAAGCCCTACGCCGCCGTGACGGGGGACAAGCGCCCCAAGTTCTACGGCCTGATCGAATTCCCGTACCCCTCCGCCGCGGGTCTGCACGTCGGCCACCCGCGCCCGTTCACGGCGATGGACATCATCTGCCGCAAAAAGCGCATGCAGGGCTACAATGTCTTGAACCCCATCGGCTTTGACGCCTTCGGCCTGCCGACGGAGAACTTTGCCATCAAGAACCACATCCATCCCGCCATCGTCACGCAGCAGAACATCAAGAACTTCACCCGTCAGCTCAAGATGCTCGGCTACGGCTTCGACTGGGACCGCGTGATCGACACGACTGACCCGCAGTATTATAAGTGGACGCAGTGGATCTTCCTCCAGCTGTTCAAGCACGACCTTGCCTACAAGACGACGATGCCCGTCAACTGGTGCACGAGCTGCAAGTGCGTGCTGGCCAACGAAGAGGTCGTCGAGGGCGTGTGCGAGCGCTGCGGCGCGCCCGTTATCCGCAAGGAAAAGAGCCAGTGGATGCTGCGCATCACGAAGTATGCCGACCGCCTCATCGACGATCTCGACGATGTCGACTACATCGAGCGCGTGAAGACACAGCAGCGCAACTGGATCGGCCGCTCCACCGGTACCGAGGTCACGTTCAAGACCAACACCGAGGATGATATCACCGTTTACACCACCCGTGTCGATACGCTGTTCGGCGTGACGTACACGGTCATCTCTCCCGAGCACCCGCTGCTTAAAAAGTGGAAGGGCATCATCAAGAACTGGGACGAGGTCGAGGCATATCAGGCTGCCGCCGCCCGCAAGAGCGACTTTGAGCGCGGCGAGCTCAACAAGGATAAGACCGGCGTTCGCCTCGACGGCATTGAAGTCATCAACCCCGCGACCGGCAAGGTTGTGCCGATGTTTGTTTCGGACTACGTTTTGATGGGCTACGGCACCGGCATCGTCATGGGCGTTCCGGGCCACGACCAGCGCGACTGGGACTTCGCCAAGGCGTTCGGCCTGCCCATCGTTGAGGTCGTCGAGGGCGGCGACATCACGAAGGAGGCCTTCACGCTCAAGGATGACACCGGCATCATGGTCAACTCCGGCTTCTTAAACGGTATGACCGTCAAGGAGGCTATCCCCGCGATGAAGAAGTACGCCGTCGAGCAGGGATGGGGCCATGAAAAGGTCAACTACAAGCTGCGCGACTGGGTCTTCTCCCGCCAGCGCTACTGGGGTGAGCCCATCCCCCTCGTTAACTGCCCGAAGTGCGGCTGGGTGCCCGTGCCCGAAGAGGAGCTGCCGCTCGTCCTGCCGCAGGTGGACAGCTACGAGCTGACCGACGACGGCGAGAGCCCGCTCTCCAAGATGACCGACTGGGTCAATACCAAGTGCCCCAAGTGCGGGTGCGACGCCAAGCGCGAGACCGACACCATGCCCCAGTGGGCGGGTTCTTCGTGGTACTTCCTGCGCTATATGGATCCGCACAACGACCATGAGCCCGTCTCTCACGAGGCGGAAAACTACTGGGGCCCTGTGGACTGGTACAACGGCGGCATGGAGCACACCACGCTGCACCTTCTCTACTCCCGCTTCTGGCACAAGTTCCTCTACGACATCGGCGTTGTCCACACGAAGGAGCCCTATGCCAAGCGCACGAGCCACGGCATGATCCTCGGCCAGAACCCGCACTACGTCGGCAACGTCTCCACGCAGGAGGAGAAGGACGCGCTGATCGCCAAGTACGGCAATCAGGCGCTGCGCCCGGCGGTCAAGATGAGCAAGTCCCTCGGCAACGTCGTCAACCCCGATGATGTCGTCAAGGCTTATGGCGCGGACACGATGCGCCTTTATATCATGTTCATCGGCGATTTTGAAAAGGTCGCCACCTGGTCGGACGATGCCGTCAAGGGCTGCAAGCGCTTCTTAGACCGCGTGTGGAACCTCGCCGATCAGGTGACGGAGGAAGATGGCGTTTCCGAAAAGAACGCGCCCATCGTCCACAAGACCATCAAGAAGGTCACGGACGATATTGACACGCTGAAGATGAACACTGCCATCGCCGCCCTCATGGCCATGGTCAACGAGTTCTATTCGAACGGTCTCAGCCGCGGCGACTTTGAAGCGCTGCTGCTCATGCTCTCTCCGTTCGCGCCCCACATGGTCGAAGAGCTGTGGGAGCAGAAGGGATTTGCCGCCAAGTACGAGGGCAAGATGGCGATGCAGTGCGCGTGGCCGGAGTATGACGAGAGCAAGACCGTCGCCTCCTCCGTTGAGATGGCCGTTCAGGTCAGCGGCAAGTTCAAGGGCACGATCATCGTCCCCGTGGACAGCGATCAGAATACTGTTGTCGAAGCGGCGAAGGCGAGCGAGAAGGTCGCCAAGGCCATCGCCGGCATGCAGATCGTCAAGGTCATTCACGTCAAGAACAAGCTCGTCAACCTGATCGTGAAGCCCTGCTGAGCGGAATTTCGGATTTTTTCAAAAATATGAGGAAAGATTATTGACAAGCCGTGATTTTTCTCATATAATACCACCGTTAGTCATGTGAATGACTCTTAAAGAGCGCCCAGGATCAAGCCGGGTGTATCGGAGGGAGGGAAAACATAAATGTCCGAGATCCACGTCAAGGAAGGCGAATCTCTCGACAGCGCGCTCAAGCGCTTCAAGAGAAGCTGCGCCAAGGCCGGTATCGTGGCGGAGGTCCGCAAGAGAGAGTGCTATGAGAGCCCCAGTGTCAAGCGCCGCAAGAAGAGCGAGGCCGCCCGTAAGAACCGCAACAAGCGTTATTACTAATTAGTTCAGAAAAAGACCTGCCACAGATGTGGCGGGTCTTTTTTACACCCTTTTCCAAAGGGGTGCTCTGATTTTCCCGCGCGAGCGCGGGAGGGGGAGAGGCGTGCGCGCCGCGGCACCAAAGGGGGTATTCTCTTTCCGAAGAGAATACCCCCTTTGAATCCCCCAGAG
>OGZK01002336.1_pt1 | contig 16531 bp, 14 predicted proteins | sample 1576791 | NCBI WGS metagenome assembly OGZK01 (sample SAMEA3541556, study PRJEB24748) | human gut metagenome | biome: human gut; feature: human-associated habitat; material: faeces | place: China | collected 2012
AATCTATCTGTGATATTATTACCCATAAGAGAGCACCTCCGATATGTTTATTTTTCGTCATTTAAACAATATCATTTTTGTGCTCTCTTTTCAATATTTTATTTTCAATATACTTGTGACATATCTATTTTAAACCTATAATCACTTTTCATCGCAAAATTCGACATATTTTTTATCAAGTAAAAATTCTAGACACTATTTAATTACATATGCTTGTTCTGATGTACTTCCATTTCCTGAATTTACTGTATCTATTTTAATATTAGAATTAAGTGTAACTACTGGTCTAAATGAAAAATCAGCTGATTTTTGAACATTTGCTGAATTATATAAACTTCTATCTGCTAAAATATCTGAATCTATCACACGGACTCCAAACCCAATACATCCTAAATTAGAATATGTACAACGAGATGATATCCAATATGATAAATAATTGCTTTGATTTTCTAAAAGTATATTATAATAATTCCCATTTTTAAAATCAGATTTTTCTAATGTCTTTTTCCAATAAGTATATTTAGCTTCTAATGAACTTGCCTGAATTTCTGTTGTTTGATTTATTAATTCAGTTTGTTCACTAAAATTTAGGTCTGTTCCATTTGTTCCATTTACTTTTTGATTTTTTTCTCTTGCATATATGCTTGAATAATATTTACTTGATGGTGTAAATGTTTTTCCATAATTAGTATCTATATTAGCATAATTTGTCTCAATCATTTTATCTTGTATATCTTCAATTTTTAAATTTTGTACTTTGTCTGCTAATTTCGAATTACTGTATAATGTAACACATGTGTCATCTAATAACTTTACTGCATTATTATATCCATTGTATCCATATAACGTTAATTTTGATGTTGTTGGTAATTCACTTATCAATCTTACTTGTCCATCTTTTACATCAAGAACTCTCCAATTTAAGTTTTCTTGTGTCAATGTTTCTGTTGTGTTTGCATCTGAACCTGAGTATGTATTCAATTCTTTTAAAATTTCTGTTGTACTTGCTGTATCTGGTGTATATTTAACATAATCTCCTATTTTTATTGTTCCATCGTTTACTTTATCAACTAATTTTTCTTCTTTTTTATCATCGTTTGATAAATATTTATTAATTTCCTCTTCATATTCATTTAATCTTTGACCTTGCTCTGCCTCTGCTTTTTCTGTTGCATTTTGGGCAGTTTTTGCATTTTTAAATAGGCCTTGATTTGTTAGTGCTGATATTGATATTCCTGCTAATATTAACAAAATTATAATTGTTATTACTAATGCAATTAATGTAATACCTTTGTTTTTATTTTTTGGCATTTTATATATTCTCCTTTGTATTGTTATCTTATTTTTCATTTAATTATATATGCTTGTTCTGATGTGCTTCCGTCTTTTGAATTTGCTACATCTATTTGGACATTAGAATTTAGAGTTATGACTGGGCGAAAAGCATAGGCATACGAAATCTCATCGTCGCGAGAGTTGCACAAGGTGATGGCGCCGACATAACCAGAGTACACATTGCGAACATTAAAGTGTGCATAGCTAGAGTCAGCGCTGACGCAACGAGATGACATCCAATATGTAGAATAATTGCTTCCATTATTTATAAACAATTCATAATATTTACTATTTTTAAAATCATTTGTTGTCATAGTCTTATACCAGTATGTATATTTTACTTCTAATGAACTTGCTTGTGTTTTTGTTGTTTGATTTATTAATTCTGTTTGTTCACTTACATCTAATTCCGTTCCTTCTGTTCCATTTACTTTTTGTGCTTTTTCTTTTAATAATATACTTGGATAATATTTATTTGCTGGTGTAAATATTTTGCCATAATCAGAATTAAATTTTGAATAATCTTTTTCTATCATTTTATCTTGTATATCTTCGATTTTTAAATTTTGTACTTTACTTGCTAATTTGGAATTATTATATAAAGTACTGCATGTATCATCTATCAATTTTACTGCATTGTTATACCCATTATATCCTGATAATGTAATTGTTGATGTTGTTGGTACTTCACTTATTAATCTTACTTGTCCATCTTTTACATCTAACACTCTCCAATTTAAATTCTCTTGTGTTAATGTTGATGTTGTGTTTGCGTTTGAACCTGAATATGTGTTTAACTCTTGTAATATTTCTGTTGTACTTGCTGTATCTGGTGTATATTTTACGTAGTCTCCTATTTTTATTGTTCCGTCATTTACTTTATCTACTAATTTTTCTTCTTTTTTATCATTATTAGATAAATATTTATTTATTTCATCTTCATATTCATTTAGTCTTTGACCTTGCTCTGCTTCTGCTTTTTCTGTTGCATTTTGAGCAACTTTTGCATTTTTAAATAACCCTTGGTTTGTTAGTGCTGATATTGATATTCCTGCTAATATTAACAAAATTATAATTGTTATTACTAATGCAATTAATGTAATACCTTTGTTTTTATTTTTTGGCATTTTATACATTCTCCTTTGTATTGTTATTTTATTTTTATTTAATTATATATGCTTGTTCTGCTGTACTTCCGTCTCTTGAATTTCTCGTATCTATTTGGACATTAGAGTTTAGAGTTATTATTGGACGTAAAGCCAAAACGTCCGGAGCCTCATAGTTGTTAGAGCCGTATTAAGCCTGTGGCGAAGATATCACCAGAAAGCACAATGTTAACACCGAATGAAGCAACAAGAGAGCTAGCACAGACACAACGAGATGATATCCAATATTTAGCATAATTATTTCCATTATTTATAAACAATTCATAATATTTGCTATCTTTAAAATCATTTGTTGTCATAGTCTTCCTCCATTGTGTGTATTTTACTTCTAGTGAACTTGCTTCTGACTTTTCTTCTTGATTTATTAGTTCTTTTTGTTCACTTACATCTAGTTCTATTCCTTCCGTTCCATTTACTTTTTTTGCTTTTTCTTTTTCTATTATGCTTGGATAATATTTATATGTTGGTGTAAATGTTTTTCCATAATTTGTATCAATATTGTTGTAATTAGATTCAACCATTTTATCTTGTATATCTTCGATTTTCAAATTTTGTACTTTACTTGCAAATTTAGAATTATTATATAAAGTACTGCATGTATCATCTATCAATTTTACTGCATTGTTATACCCATTATATCCTGATAATGTAATTGTTGATGTTGTTGGTACTTCACTTATTAATCTTACTTGTCCATCTTTTACATCTAACACTCTCCAATTTAAACTTTCTTGTGTTAATGTTGATGTTGTATTTGCATTTGAACCTGAATATGTGTTTAATTCTTGTAATATTTCTGTTGTACTTGCTGTGTCTGGTTTATATTTTACGTAGTCTCCTATTTTTATTGTTCCGTCATTTACTTTGTCTACTAATTTTTCTTCTTTTTTATCATTATTAGACAAATATTTATTTATTTCATCTTCATACTCATTTAGTCTTTGCCCTTGCTCTGCTTCTGCTTTTTCTGTTGCATTTTGTGCAGCTTTCGCATTCTTAAATAATCCTTGGTTTGTTAGTGCTGATATTGATATTCCTGCTAATATTAATAGAATTATAATTGTTATTACTAGTGCTATAAGGGTTATACCTTTATTTTTATTTTTTATCATTATTACAAATTCTCCTTTGTACTGTTATCTTATTTTTTATTATTTAATTACATATGCTTGTTCTGCTGTGCTTCCATCTTTTGAATTTTCTGTGTCTATTTGGACATTATAGTTTAGAGTTATAATTGGGCGAAAAGCACAAACAATCGGATACTCGTTATCGTAAGAAAAATACAACCCGCCGGCGTTGACATAACCAGAATTCACAATGTGAACATCAAAGGCAGCATTATAAGAGTTAGCATCAACGCAACGAGATGACATCCAATATGTTGAATAGTTGCTTCCATTATTGATAAATAATTCATAGTATATATTATCTTTAAAATCATCTATTGACATAGCCTTATTCCAATACGTATATTTTACTTCTAATGAATTTGCTTGTAATTCACTTGTTTGATTTAATAATTCTGTTTGTTCGCTCAAACTCCATTCTTTTCCAGTTATTCCATTTACCTTTTCATCTTTTTGTTTAGTTAAAATACTTGAATAATATTTATTTGCTGGTGTAAACTTTTTTCCATAATCAGCTGTAATATTAGAATAATTTGTTTCAACCATTTTTTCTTGTATATCTTCTATTTTTAGATTTTGTACTTTACTCGCTAATTTTGAATTACTATATAATACATTGCAAGTATCATCTATTAATTTTACTGCATTGTTATACCCATTATATCCTGATAATGTAATTGTTGATGTTGTTGGTACTTCACTTATTAATCTTACTTGTCCATCTTTTACATCTAACACTCTCCAATTGAAACTTTCTTGTGTTAATGTTGCTGTTGTATTTGCATTTGAACCTGAATATGTGTTTAATTCTTGTAATATTTCTGCTGTGCTTGCTGTATCTGGTGTATATTTTACGTAATCACCTATTTTTATTGTTCCGTCATTTACTTTGTCTATTAATTTTTCTTCTTTTTTATCATTATTAGATAAATATTTATTTATTTCATCTTCATATTCATTTAGTCTTTGACCTTGCTCTGCTTCTGCTTTTTCTGTTTCTTTTTGTGCAGTTTTTGCATTTTTAAATAGTCCTTGGTTTGTTAGTGCTGATATTGATATTCCTGCTAGTATCAATAAAATTATAATTGTTATTACTAATGCAATAAGCGTTATCCCCCTATTTTCTTTTTCCATCACTTTTATTCCTCCTTTGTATTTATCTCATTTTGAGATATTTCTAAATAAAAATCTCTTTCTTTTTTTAATTTTATCATAGCAGTAAGTCTATTTCAACAGTTTATTCCTATTTTTATATTTTTGTAATACTTTTGTAATACAATTGTAATTTAATAAAAATATTTCCAATATTCACTTTTTTATAACGTTATATCTCATTTTGAGATTTTTCGTGACATTATCATTTATTTATTTTATATTTTATATAAATCTATTGGTTGTACTATAATCAATAATTAAATTTTTACATAAAAGGAATGATATTCATGAGATTACGAGATTTAAGAGAAGACCACGATTTAACACAAGAAAATGTAGCTAAATACTTACATTGTGCCCAAAACACTTATCATCAATATGAAACTGGAAAAAGGCAAATTCCTTTAACTTTATTAAAAAAACTTGCCACATATTACAACACTTCTATTGATTATATACTTGAATTAACTGATGATATTAAGACTTTAAATTCTAAAAAATCTATTTCTAATGATAATTCAAAAAAAGTAGAATTAAAAGTAAAATAGCTATAAATGATAGTTTGCATTCATAGCTATTTTTATTAAAATTTTTATATTCTTTATAAATATTTATAAACATCTTCAATAGAACTTTGCTTTTCTTCACCATTTTTCATATTTTTAATTTTAACAATTCCTGAATTAATTTCATCTTCCCCAACAACAATAACATAAGGAATTTCAAGTTTATCAGCATATTTCATTTTTGCTTTTAATTTTTTATCATTTAAGAATATTTCTGTACTAATTCCATTATTTCTTAAATTACTTGCTAATTTTATTGGAACTGTCATATCTTCTACCATTGGTACTACTAAAACTTGTGCAATTGATTTTTTATCTGCTTTTATTAAATTCAATTCATTTAATTTATAAAATAATCTTGTCAATCCAATAGAAATTCCAACTCCTGGTAACTTTTTATCTGTATAATGTTCTGCTAAGTTCTCATATCTACCACCTGAACAAACACTTCCAAGTTCTCTGTATTCATTTAAAAATGTTTCATAAACTGTACCTGTATAATAGTCAAGACCTCTTGCAATTGTTAAATCAACTTTAAAATTACTATCTGGGATTCCAAATAATCTTACGTATTTTACTACTTGTGTTAATTCATCAAGACCTGTTTTAAAAGCTTCATTTTCAATGCCTAAATTTTGTAATTTTTGTAATTTTTCATCTGTTGTTCCTTCTATCTCAATAAATTCAAGTATTTTATTAATTGAAGCTGTTGGAACTCCTATTTTTTCTAATTCTTCTATTACAGCATCTTTTCCTATTTTTTCTATTTTATCTATTATTCTTAAAATTTCAACTGCATTTTCTTTTTGGTTTAAGTTTTCAAATAAACCATTAAATAATTTTCTATTATTTATTTTTATTGTAAAATCGTCAAATCCTAACTCTTTAAATACATTATAAATGACACTTGGAAGTTCAGCATCATTCATTACACTTAATTCTCCATCTCCAATTATGTCTATATCACATTGGTAAAACTCGCGAAATCTTCCTTTTTGTGTTCTTTCTCCACGGTATACTTTTCCAATTTGATATCTTCTAAATGGAAAGCTCAAATTACCATAATTTTTTGCTACATATTTTGCAAGTGGTACTGTTAAATCAAATCTCATTGATATGTCTGTATCACCTTTTTCAAATCTGTATATTTGTTTTTCTGTTTCTCCACCAGCTTTTGCTAACAATACTTCTGATAGTTCTAGTATTGGTGTGTCTAGTGGTAAAAATCCAAATTTTTGATATGTTTTTTCTATTTTTTGTTTTATTTGTTCAAATAGTATTTGTTCATTTGGCATTAGCTCCATAAATCCAGCTAATGTTCTTGGTTCTGTTTTATTCATAGTATTTCTCCTTGTTCTTTTTTAAGTATTTTACCACATTTTAGGCTTTAATTCAAGATAAATTGGTTTTTCATCTTTAAGCATAGTAGCCTTGCCATGTCCTGGATAAATAAAAGTATCATCAGGTAAAACTAAAATTTTATTAACAATAGAATCCATTATTTCCTCTCTGCTAGAAGTAGGTAAATCGGTTCTTCCCCATGTACCTGCAAAAATTGTATCACCAGAAAATAAGCATTTTTCTTTTTCACAATAAAGTGATGTACTACCTGCTGTGTGTCCTGGTGTATGGATTACTCTGAATTCTAAATCCCCTAAATGAATTAAATCATTATCATCAATTCTAGAATCCGCTTCTAGTTCTATATCTGGCAAACCAATATATTCAGATAAATTTATATCTACATTATTCAAACCTTCACTATCAATTCTATGTATTAATATTTTACCGCCACAACGCCTTTTTAATTCATTTACTCCCGCTATATGGTCTCCATGACAATGTGTTAAATAAATATATTTTAATTTTCCTTTAAATACGTTTTTTATTAGGTCTTCTATTTTATCTACATCACCAGCTGGGTCAATGCACATTATTTCTTTACTGTTTTCGTCAAATATTACATAACAATTTGTTTTATCACCTATCCATGTATCTATCTTTAGTTCTTTTAAAATCATTTTTTTATCTCCTAACTTCGTAAACACTATCTACTTTTTTGATATTTCTAATTACTTTATTTAATTCTTCAATATTTTCAACTTCAATATCTATGTCCATAATGGCGATTCTTTCCTTTGTTGTTTTTGTGCTAACTCCCATAAGATTTGCCTTAGTTTCTTTAATAGTATTTAAAATGTCTACTAATAGTCCTTTTCTGTCATTTGCTAGTACTTCTATACTTACATTATAGTGTTCTTTTGTTTCTTCATACCATTTAACATCTATTATTCTATTCTCTTCTGTTAATAGGTCTTTTACATTTACACAGTCCTTTCTGTGTACAGATACTCCTCTACCTTTTGTAATATATCCTATAATCTCGTCTCCTGGTAATGGGTTACAGCATTTTGATAATTTAACTAAACAATTGTCTATTCCTTCTACTACCACTCCTGAACTTGATGGTTTTTGCTTACGTTCTTTTTGTTTTCTTAGTTCTTCCATCTTTTCTTCAATATCTTCTTCTTGATGCTCTTTTCTATATTCTTGTAACATTTTTGCAATTATCTTGACTGCTGAATTTGCTCCAAATCCAACCGCTGCATACATGTCTTCTAGACTTTTGTATTTATATCTATCAAGCATTGAATCAATATATTCTTGTTTGAATAAGTCTGAATGTGACATTCCAATTCTTTTTATTTCTTTTTCTATTAAGTCTTTTCCTTTTTCAATGTTTTCTGTTTTCTCTGCTTTTTTAAACCATCCATTTATCTTATTTTTGGCTTTTGTACTTTTTACAAATTTAAGCCAATCTCTACTTGGTCCTTTTGAATTGTCTGATGTTATTATTTCAATGATATCTCCACTTTTTAATGGTGTTATAATTGGCATCATTTTGCTATTTATTTTGCATCCAGTCATATGATTTCCAATTTCTTCGTGTATGCTATATGCAAAATCTATTGGTGTTGCATTTCTTGGTAGTACTTTGATTGCTCCTTTTGGTGTGAATACATACACCTCATCTTCAAACAATTCTGTTTTTAATGTATCCAAAAATTCTTGTGGATCTTGCATATCTTTTTGCCATTCTAGTGTTTCTCTAAGCCAAGCTAATTTGTCTTCTTCTACTTTTACTGCTTGTTTTTTTCCAAAATAGCTTGCTTCTTTGTATGCCCAATGTGCTGCTATACCATATTCAGCAATTCTATGCATATCCCATGTACGTATTTGAACTTCAAATGGTGTTCCTTTGTCACCTAATAAAGTTGTATGTATAGATTGGTACATGTTTGGCTTCGGTACTGCTATATAATCTTTGAATCTTCCTGGCATTGGACTATACATTTCATGTACAACTCCTAATGCCGCATAACAATCTTTTATTGAATTGACTAGTATACGTAGTGCAAACAAATCATATATTTGATCTAATGTTTTGTTATCTCTTTTCATTTTTCTGTAAATACTATATAAATGTTTTGCTCTTCCTGTTACTTCTGCATCGATGTGTTGTTTTTTTAGTTGAACTCGTATATCTGCCATTATTTTTTCAATGAATGATAATCTTTCTTCTCTTTTTTTGTTTATTCCTTCTACTAATTCATGATATTCTTCTGGGTATAAATATTTAAATGATAGGTCTTCTAGTTCCCATTTCATTGAATATAATCCTAAACGATTTGCTAGTGGTGCATATATTTCCATTGTTTCTTTTGCATTTGCAATTTGTCTATCTCTTTTTAAAAATTTTAGTGTCCTCATGTTGTGTAATCTATCTGCTAATTTTATTATTATTACTCTTATGTCTTTTCCCATTGCTAAAAACATTTTTCTATAATCTTCAACTTGTTGTTCTTCAACTGTTGAAAACTGCATTGTTCCTAGTTTTGTAACTCCTGCTACCATGTCTGCTATTTCGTCTCCAAAGTCTCTTCTTAGGTCTTCATCTGTTACATCAGTGTCTTCTACAACATCATGTAAAAGTGCTGCACATATTGTTGCTTCGTCCAATCCTACTCCTGCTAGTATATATGCAACATTTATTGGGTGTATTATATATGGTTCCCCTGACCTTCTTTTTTGGTTTCCATGGTGTTCTACTGCATAGTTATATGCTTTCATTATTAATTTTGTATCTACTCTTTTACTTGTTTCTTTCTTTTTTGATATTACATCTTGTATTGTTATTTCTTTATTGTTTTCTTGCAATTTATTCACCTCTTTTTGTCAATAGTGATGACCCTTTTGACAGCTTTTTATATTGATTTCATAACATCCTTAAGATTAATTTGTAAATTATCAACTCCATTAAAACTATTAATTTCCAAAGTTCCAACTACATCTATTTTGTCACCAATTCTATATTCATTTGATAAATATCCTAAGTTAAAGCCAATTGCATTGATTATAGAATTTCCATCTTTTAATGTCATTTTTATATGTTTTCCTTCTGATAGTGCTCTTATTGAGTCTATTTTTAAATTTTTAAATGCAAATATTGGCATTTTGTTTCCTTCTCCAAAAGGTTCTAAAAGTTTTAAACTTTCAATTATTTCTCTATTTATTTCATTTAGATTAATTTTTGCATCAACATTTATAATAGGGACAATTTCATCTATTTTAGCCGATTTTGCAATTTTTTCAAATTCATCAGAAAATTCTTTAAATTTATCTTTTTTTATTGTGATTCCTATTGCCATACTATGTCCACCAAATCTTTCGATTGTGTCTTGGCATTTCATTAAGGCCTCATGTAAATCAAATCCAGGAATACTTCTTCCAGAACCTTTTGCTAAATCATCTTCATAACATAATAAAATACTTGGTTTAAAATATAAATCTGTTATTTTTGAAGATACAATACCAATTACTCCATGGTGCCAATTTTCTCCTCCTACTACTATTGCGCATTTTTCATATAATTTATTTTTTTCAATTTGATTTACTGCTTCTTCATATATTGATTTTTCTTTTTCTTGTCTTAATTTATTATAATCATTTAATTTTTTTGTTAATTCATTTACTTCATAAATATCTTTTGATAAGAATAATTTTAGTGCTTCATCTGCATGTCCCATTCTTCCACATGCATTTATTCTTGGTGCCACTCCAAATGATATTGTTGTTGAATCTAGATTTTTATATCCTGATGACATTATTAGTGATTTTAGTCCCATGTTTTTTGTTTGTGCTACAAGCATTAATCCCAATTTTGTTATTACTCTATTTTCATCAACTAATGGTACTATGTCTGATATTGTTCCAACACATACTATATCTAAATATTTTAAATATTCTTTTTCGTCTAATCCTAATTTTATTCCGTAATGCTTGTATTAATTTAAATACAACTCCAACTCCTGCTAAATCCCTACATGGATAAATGTTATCTTTTCTTTTTGCATCTACTACTGCAAGTGCTTTTGGCAATTCCTCTCCCACTTCGTGATGGTCTGTTACTATTGTTTCTATTCCTAATGAGTTTGCATATTCAATTTCTTCTATTCCTGAAATGCCACAATCTACTGTTATCATTAGTGTGTATTGTTTTTTTGCAATTTCTTCTATTGCAGGTTTGTTTAGTCCATATCCTTCTTCTAATCTGTTTGGAATATATGAGTCAACATGTAGTCCTCTATCTTCTAGAAAACTTTTTAATACTGTGATACTTGTTATTCCATCTACATCATAATCTCCAAATATTATTGTTTTTTCTTTATTTTCTATTGCTTTTAAAATTCTTTCTACTGCAATTTTCATGTCTGGCATTAAAAATGGGTCATGAAAGTTTTGTCTTGTAGGATGTAAAAATACATCTATTTTTTCTTCTTCTATTTTTCTATTTACTATTATTGATGTTAGAAGTTGATTTATTTGGTATTTGTCTGCTATTTTTTTTACTTCTTCTTCGTTAGTTTGGTATATTTGCCATTTTTTGTTCATACCTTTCTCCTTTTTTTACTTTTCGTATATTGTATAACATTTTTTATTTTTTTTAAAGTATTTTTTAAAATTAACAAAAAAAGACTTGTAAAATTCTTTTTACAAATCTTTTTTATTTTAAACTTGTCTTGCAAATATAATTGTTCTTTGATCATTGCTTGAATCAGTACATGTAGATAAAGTCAATTCTGCTTTTCCAGATGTATCTCTTGTATAGAATGATGTATCTGTTGAAGATGCTTCAAATTTATTATAAACTTCATATGTTAATGTAGTTCCTCTATAATCTTTTACATATATTTTTGCTCCATTTGATAGCTTTTTCAAATTAGAGAAAAATGTTCCATTTCTATAATTATGTCCTATTACAACTGTATTTCCAGGTTGATTTATATTGTCTCCACTTGGATATAATGCAATTAATCCTGTTTCTAACGCTTTTGTTTTTACTTCTTGGAATATTGGATATTCTAAGTTTATTGCTGGTATTCTCATTGTTCCAACAACTGTATATCCTTTATACGTTTTCTTTCCTGAACTGCTGCTACCATTTGTTGATGTATCATCTATTGCTACTTCATTTGAGCTATCAAGTACTATATTTTCTTGTGAGTTATTGTCTTCTGTGTTATTTTCTTCATCTGTTGTAATGTCTCCTTGATAATCTTCTACAAAGTCTGATGCTTGTTTTGATGCATTGTATTTTTTGATATAATCAAATCCTAAAAATCCTAGTAATATTACTATTGCTACTATTACTATAACTAGTATAATTGTTAATACTTTACTATATTTACTTTCAAACATATTTTTTACCTCCGTACATTTAAAACTCTAATTATATTATAGCATATTAAATTTGTATTTACAATTTTTTTATAAAATTTTATATGATTATACATATTTAATTTTAGAAAAAATAAAAGCATATGGTATCACGTGTTAATATATAAATATTTTAAAGTCAAAGACCCAATGGTAGACCCCAGATATGTTTTTGACTAAAAATATTTGTATATCAACACGTGATACCATATGCTCTATTTTTTCTTTACTATAAAATTTAAACTATTTTATCTCCAAATTTTGCCCCTGCTAATATGTGAAAATGTAAGTGCATTACTTCTTGTCCTGCATCTTTTCCGCAGTTTACTATAACCCTATATCCACTTTCTTTAAATCCTTTTTCTTCTGCTATTTTATTTATTACTCCATATATTTTTCCTACTATTGCTTCATCTTCTTTTTCCATGTGTGCTAATGATGCTATGTGTTTTTTTGGTATTACTAATATATGAATTGGTGCTGCTGGATTTATGTCATTAAATGCTAGTATTTCATCATCTTCATATACTTTTGTTGATGGTATTTCTCCTTTTATTATTTTACAAAATAAACAATCTTCCATTTCAACACTCTCCTATCTTTAAAAATATTTTGTCCTTTTATGGACATTTTTTATTTTTCTAATATAGCTTTGATTCTTCTAACACCTGCTGAACTTGCTTCCTCTTTTTGAATCTTAAATTTTCCAAGTTCACTTGTATTTTTTACATGAGGTCCACCGCAAAGTTCTTTTGAGACATCTCCTATTGTGTAAACAGTTACAACATCTGGATATTTTTCAATAAACATACATTCTGCACCTGATTTAACAGCATCTTCTTTTTTCATTTCTTCTACTGTTACAGGTAAAGCATCTTGAATCCATTTATTTACTAAGTCTTCTGCTTGTTTCTTTTCTTCGTCTGTCATTTTATGGTCACAGTTAAAGTCAAATCTCATTCTATCTACTGTAATATTTGAACCTCTTTGATGTGTTTCTGGTCCTAAAACAATTTTAAGTGCTGCATTTAATAAGTGTGTTGCTGTATGATATGCAATTGTTGTATCATTTTGTTCAGCTAGTCCACCTTTAAATTTTTGTTCTGAACCCATTCTTGATTTTTCTTGATGAGCTTTGAATAATTCATCAAATTCTTTCATATCAACTGTCATGTCATTTTCTTGTGCTAATTCACTTGTAACTTCTGGTGGAAATCCATATGTGTCATATAATTTGAATACTACTTTTCCATCTATTTTAGTTTTTCCTTGTTCTTTTGCTTTATTTATTTCTTTTTCAAACTCTTTTTCACCATGTGCAAGTGTTTTTACAAATTTATTTTTTTCTTCAATTATTACATTTTTAATTAATTCTTGATTTTTAGCTAAATCTGGGTACATCTCTTTTAAGTTTTCAACATTTATGTCTATTAATGTTGATATTTCATCAAGATTTATTTGTAGTTTGTTCATATGTCTTACCATTCTACGAATTAACCTTCTTAAAATATATCCTCTATCAACATTACTTGGTCTTCCGCCATCACTTATTACCATCATACTTGAACGTAAGTGTTCTGCTATTATTCTTCTGCTTTCTATGTTATCTACTTTTTGTAATTCTAATAGTTTGTCCATTACAGGTTTGAATAATTCTGTATCAAATGGTGTTTCTTTTCCTTGTAATAGCATTGTCATTCTTTCTAAGCCTAAACCAGTATCAACATTTTTTTGTGCAAGTTTTGAATATTTTCCATCTTTACTTTTGAAATATTCCATAAATACATTATTCCATATTTCAACATATTTACCACAATCACATGAAGGTTGGCAGTCTGGTCCACAAGCTGGTTTTCCTGTGTCATAGAACATTTCTGTATCTGGTCCACATGGTCCTTCTTCTCCTGCTATCCACCAGTTATCATCTTTTCCATAATAATAGATGTGTCCATCTAATATCCCTGCTTTTTTCCAACATTCTGCTGCTACTTCATCTCTTTGACAGTCTTCGTCTCCTGCAAATACTGTTACTGATAGTTTTTCTACTGGTATTTGTAGTTCTTTTGTTAAGAAATCAAAGCTCATTTGGATTGATTCTTCTTTGAAGTAATCTCCTAATGACCAGTTTCCTAACATTTCAAAATATGTTAAGTGTCTATTATCTCCTACTTCTTCTATGTCGTTTGTTCTTAAACATTTTTGGTAGTCTGTTAGTCTTGTTCCTGATGGGTGTTTTTCTCCTAATAAATATGGTACTAGTGGTTGCATTCCTGCTGTTGTGAATAGTACTGATGGGTCGTTTTCTGGTATTAATGATGCTGATGGTATTACAGCGTGTCCATGTTCTTTAAAAAAGTTTAGGTATTTATTTCTTATTTCTATTGCTTTCATTTATTTTCCTTCTTTCTTTTTTATTACAGTTTTTTTAATAAGTGATTATTTAATATTGCATTATTTTATTAACTGTTTCTCTTAATTTTACGTTTTAAATTATACTTCAAAAAAGCTAAAAAATCAAGTGTTTGTTGCTCTAATATAAAAAAGCTGTCAATTGGTATTTCCCTTTGACAACTTTTTATTTTATCCAAAAATTCCTTTTTTCTTAACAGGAGGTTGTTCATTCATGGTTTTAGCAAGTTCAACAAGCAAATCTCTTTGCTCTTTCGTTAATCTCTTAGGAGTTTGAACTTGAACTGTAAATACAAAATCTCCTTCTGATGTAGAATTTACAAATTTGAATCCTTTGTTTCTAATTGTAAACTTAGTACCAGTTTGAGTACCCTCTGGAATTTTATATTTTTCTTTGCTTCCATCAACCATAGGTATTTCAAGTTCAGCCCCTAATGCTGCTTGTGTCATTGTGATTGGAATATCACATAAAACATTATTACCTTTTCTTGTATAAATACTATGTTTTTTTATTCTTAAAGTAATATACAAATCACCTTTTGGTCCACCTTTGCTACCTGGTTCGCCTTCTCCTCTTAATACTACTGTTTGGTTATCATCAATTCCTGCTGGAATTTTTACTTTTATTTTTGGTTGTTTTCTTATTGTTCCTTTACCTTTACAGATTTCACAAACTTCTGTGATAACTTCACCTGTTCCATGACATTTACCACATGTTCTAGTTGTTTGAACTTGACCTAAAATTGTATTTTGAACTTGTGTAACTTGACCTGTTCCATGGCAATCTGGACATTTTATTGGACTTGTTCCAGGTTTTGCACCTGTTCCATGACAATGTTCACATGTTTCATTTCTTGTTATTACAACTTCTTTTTCAACACCTAAAAAAGCTTCTTCAAATGTAATATCCATGCTTAGGTTCAAATCTGCCCCTTTTCTTGGTCCATTGTTTTTTCTAGCAGATTGTCTGCCTCCAAAACCTCCACCGAAGAAAGATGAGAATATATCACCTAAATCTCCAAAGTCTCCAAAACCATCAAATCCAGAAGTAGAATATGTATAATTTCCACCTCCAAATGGTCCGCCGGCACCACCAAATCCTTGTGGGTCGGCTGTTCCAAATTGGTCATACATTCTTCTTTTTTGAGGATTAGAAAGTGTTTCATATGCTTCATTTACTTCTTTGAATTTTTTTTCCGCTTCTTCTTTATTATCTGGGTTTGCATCTGGGTGATATTTTTTTGCCATTTTTCTGTATGCTTTTTTTAATTCATCATCAGTGGCATTTTTATCAACACCTAAAACCTCATAATAATCTCTTTTATTAGCCATTTTATCCTCCATATGTTTTATAAATCGAATCAAAATATTAATAATTATTTATCATCTTCAACTTTATAATCAGCATCATAAACATTTCCATTGTCTCCGCCATTATTTGAGTCTGAACTATTATCTGTTCCTGTTGCTGCATTTGGGTCTACTCCTGCTGCTCCGTTTGGATTTGCGTTTTTGTATAATTGTTCTGACATATCATAAAATACTTTTGTTAATTTTTCAGTAGCTTCTTTGATTTTTTCAGTATCATTTGTTTCTAATGCTTTTTTAGTATTTTCAATTTCAGTTTCAACTTTTGCTTTTTCTTCTCCGCTGATTTTATCTCCTAAGTCTTTTAATGTTTTTTCACTGTTGTAAACTAAACTTTCTGCATTATTTTTAACTTCGATTTCTTCTTTTTTCTTTTTATCTTCTTCAGCATGTGCTTCCGCATCTTTAACAGCTTTATCGATATCTTCATCTGTTAAGTTTGTTGATGCTGTAATAGAAACATCTTGTTGATTTCCTGTTGCCATATCTTTTGCAGATACGTGAACTATACCGTTTGCATCTATATCAAATGTTACTTCGATTTGAGGTACTCCTCTTGGTGCTGCTGGTATTCCTGTTAATTGGAATCTTCCTAATGTTTTGTTATATGCAGCCATTTCTCTTT
>OGZK01002338.1_pt1 | contig 16506 bp, 22 predicted proteins | sample 1576791 | NCBI WGS metagenome assembly OGZK01 (sample SAMEA3541556, study PRJEB24748) | human gut metagenome | biome: human gut; feature: human-associated habitat; material: faeces | place: China | collected 2012
TCTCGCTCTTTCCGCTGGCGGCCAGCTCTTCCTGCCGGGCATAAAACCAAACGTACCCCTTTATCTTGTGCTTTTAATAAGGTTTCTTTAGTAAGAGGAGTAATGACTTTTTCATCATTGACTAAAGTCCCATCAATATCCATATCAGAGGACATAAGTGCCCATATTGTTCGGGGCAGAAGGTCGCCACAGGAAAGAATGATTTGCAGACCTTATATCCAGAAATAGCAAGTGAATATTCTGATAAAAACAGTGTTCCTGTAAACCAAATATCGGCGCATACACACTACAAGGCTATTTGGAATTGTCCGTTCTGTGGCAATGAGTACACAGCTTCCATCAATCATCGAACATCGGGTGGAACAGAGTGTCCGATTTGCGCAAAAGCGTCAAAAGGAGAACGAAAAGTCAAGGCTGTTTTGGATGAACTTGGTGTTACATATAAGCAGCAGGAAAGTTTCGAGGATTTGAAAGACAAACATCCACTACGGTTCGACTTTACCATTTACCAAAACGACAAACTGATTGCCGTGATTGAATTCAACGGGATTCAACACTATAAGCCAAGAAGTGTTTTCGGCGGAGAAAAGGCATTTCAGATGCAGAAAAAGCACGATTTAATGAAAGTGCAATATTGCGTTGACCACGGTCTGTACTTGTTACAAATCCCGTACAAGACATGTGAGTGTGACACAGAAGAATACGTCAAAAGACTTTTTAGGAACCTCGACACCTATCAAAAAATCATGGAAAATCAAGCATGTTGGCAACGCTCTGGAATCTTACATCAAGAAACTCGTACTGGATGATGTAACCAAGAAGGCAGGCATCAACACCGAGTACGCCTTTGAGGATATGGAAGGCGACCACATTATTCCTTGGAGCGAAGGCGGGCATACCACCGATAATAACCTGCAGATGCTGTGCAAGAAGTGCAATGCGGCGAAAGCGGATAAGTAAAGTCGATAGGGGGAACATGATGAAATATCGATACTTTATGTACGGTATGTTCGATGGCACAGATGGGAATATATACGACATTTGTATTCCTTCTCCGTTTGTCCAAAACTCAAAAGCTGAAGCTATGAAGGATAAAAACTTTGCCTACCGCTTTTTGGCTATTGATTCGGCTGGTCCTATGCTAATTGCTTTTGCAAATGAGCACTTTGAGCCCATGAACAACGGCAAAATGCAAGTGAAATGCTGGGTGGACAAGAATGTTGTCGGGACCTATACTTTTGAGGAGTTCAAGAAGAACGGCGGGTATATTCGACAGTTGAAACAGAGTAGCAGGGAAAAATGTGTAGTTGATGAGTCGGACTTTATGGAGACCGACAAAACCTTTGCCGATATCTTTCCAAATATGAAAAAGCACAAGCTGTATTATATTGATGATGAAGCATACAAGATTAGTGAGATAGAAGACAATGCTCAATACTGAGAAAACCACCCGCCAGAGCACTCGCGGAAGCGAAGTCACTTACTCCGGTTCTGTGACTGCCGTTACCCCTAAGACCACCGTGGTCTTTATCCCGGCGCTTGATGTCGATGTGGATGCCCAGCGCAATCACGATGCACCCGTCCAGAACGGTTCTGCCCCAAAGTAGGGAATTATACTGTCACAGCAGCCACATCCGTGCCACAGCAAGACATCCGGAAAAGCATTCCCGTCACCGATGACGACCTTCTTTTGCTTGATGACGACGAGGAGGCAGAGAAATGCGACTGGTACAACGAGCCTCCCCCCCGAGGATTTCGGCAACTTAGATATTGACTGAGTTATTGAAATTGACCTTGAGTTTTTTGTAATGCGTGATATAATAGAACCATCATAAAAGGTTTTGTGCCTCCCATCGTAATCGGTATCATACTGACTACGGTGGGAGGTTTTTTGTATTGAAGAAAGGTGAAAGAATGTCAAGCGAAATAATTGACGTTAATGGAGCAGAATCTCAGTATGAAGCTGAGAAAGAATGTTTAAATATTGTTACAAACAAGCGAAACCAGACACCTGCAGTAAAATCTGTATTGGCTAAAATAACTAATAATGGAAATTATAAAATCATACCAACCGCTTCTAATCAACCACTTGATTTTACAATAATTGAACCGAAAACAGGACTTTTTAAAGGCGGTATTGAGCATTTTTCAATCGGTTTTGAATACACCCGTAATCAAGGAATCAGAATATTTTCAAAATTACAAACAGAAAAAGGAAAAGAAACATATAATAATTATCACAACAATCTTGACGGAAATGAAATTACAGCATTACACGACTTAACACAAATAGCAAAAAATGAACTTTTGACCGTCAACGCTTTTGATTATTACCAATTCATCAAAGAATTCAACAGAATCATGTCAAAGCATCTGAAGAAAATTGGTAGCTATTGTGATAGAATTGGTTGCTCCCATAAAGATATTTGCTTTTTAATTGATTTGTGCATTCCTTGTGCAGCAAAATGGCAAGTGAATTATGGAAACGGATACAAAAAGCAAAACCATGACCAGTTCCCAATTTCCAAAGACTTTATTGATGTATTAAAGACAGCATCGCCTTATGGTATTGAAGATATTATTTTAGTCATACATGACACTTGGGGTCGAGACTATGAACAGGTACTGTATTTCAAAACCAATAACATGGAAAAATCATGCAAAAGACAAAATTTAGCGATATGTAATGACTTCAAACCATTTAGCTTTCCAAATATTACAGATATAGAAGTGGTTTATCGAAATGGTCAATTTGATATTTATTACTCTTTTGGCAGTTGAATAAAGGTCTGACTTTCAGGGCGAAAATAATATTAACATAATTTTCGCCACGCAATGACAATTCTTAACTTAACTCCTATTACCCGATTGTAAACTACACAAATGAATGGTATAATGTAAATAATACAAATCATCTCTGAACCAACCACTAAATACCAACAGCCCAAACAAATCCCATCACGAAAGGAGCCATACCATGTCCACCCTCAAAAACGGCGAGTTCGGCATCGATTTGGACAAGGAGAAAATTCTCTGGACCGACCGCAAACGCCACACCATCTTTTCTCTGCCGCTGTCCTTTACGAAGTACACCCTGACCGAGACCAAACTCATCATCCAGCGTGGCTGCTTTAACCTGCGCGAGGATGAAATTCAGCTGTACCGCGTCCGGGACATCGCATTCAAGCAGAACTTCTATGAGCGTCTGTGCCGTGTTGGCAGCATCCATCTCTGCTCCACGGATGCTATGACACCGGAAATCGACATCCGTCGCATCAAGAACCCGCGTGATGTCAAGGAAGTGCTTTCTAAGACCATCGAGGCTTGCCGGAAAGCAAACGGTATCCGTACTTCGGAAATCATCGGGGACCATGGCCGCTTCCCTGAGCCTGACCCGCATGGTATGCCTCCTGAACCTTGCCACGAACATCCTCATGACTAATACCAGCCCGTACAGATTCAGTTCTGTGCGGGCTATTTTTTGTTTCCAAAAGAAATTTTCGGAAAATCCGGCCAAGCCGGATTTCAGGGCAGTGTGGTAGTTGACCGCCTATGCGAACGGCCTAGAATTGAAAGTGTAGCAAGCACACATCAATACAAAGGGGAATCCATCATGGAAACTAACATCCTGAAATTTGAGCTAACCGCTACTCGTCACGTAGACGACAACACACCCGACACCATTACCGCCTCCATCGGTATCCCTGTCGAGACCGATGACGATGCGGTCAACGAAGCGATGAACAGCGATGAACTGATTACCTACGCTGTCGGCGTATTGTATGACCTTGCGGCCTATATGCGCCCGAAGTGGCTGGATGGTGAGGACACCGGCATGACCCTGGAAACCTATTTCGGTGACAGCATATGTCAGACCCGCAATGGCTTCGTGACGATGGATAAGAAAGGGTATAGCTTCGACCTCGAAGATTAAGCTGAGCCAATTAGGAGCCTTGCCTGCATCGGCGTGTGAGACTCCTTTTTGCTGTGTAGCTGCAAAACATAGTTGACAACCCGTGCGACTGGCATACAATAGAACATACTGAACAGCGTTGACAGCGTTGCTTCGGTAAAGACGAATAGAGTCCAGAGCCGACTTTAAATGCTCACTGCGAAGAAAGACCTGCCTGCGGCTAACAGGCTGGTCTTTTCTTTTTGCGGGCGTTTTTTGCTTTGCCAAAAATGTATCTAATCCGTGAACATATAGCGTTCATCGTTGTATCCAATACAACTTCGTGGTATAATGCAAGTATCGAAACAAGCAAAACATTCCGTATCATCGAAGATATTTCAGAGGCATGTCTATGAAGCGATTCCTCTCGTTCATCCACAAAGCACTCTTTCTTTTGGCTATCGCAGCCATTTCTGTGGCGTTCGAGGGATGCAGTGAAGTGGCGGACAAGACGATTGACGGCATCAAGGACCTGCCTGCGCAAATCATTCGGATGGCAACTCCTGAGATTGCCGAAACGGTAGGTTCGGAGAAAAACATGACGCCTGAGACCGCAGCCACGGAATACAACTACATATACTTCCGGTACAATAATCAGTGGGTGACGAACAAACTCATCAGCTACGAGGTAGTCGATGACGGGCAGAATATAAAGTTTACCGTAGAAGGTAACAGTGTAGCCAGTTATTATACCAGCATGGCAAATGTCGTGCTCATGCACAAAGACGAAAACAACACACGCACACAGAATATATACGAAAAACTGGCGGAGGAGACAACCTATGGCTGATGCACAACGAGGACAGTTTGTAATTGATTGCAAAAGCGGAGAAGCGGCCGGCATTATTTATGGCTTGGTGCATGATAAGACCCTGTTCCGCCCGGAACTTGACCTTGCAAATGCGCATCCGAAGGAGTTCGATAACGAGCATATTTTCCCACTCGACATGTTCATTAACAGCGATTATATGCTTAAACTCAGCAGGGAAGAGTTTGCAAAAGAATTAAAGCGGCTGTTCGATGAAGATAAAATCGGATATGCTCAGGTGGTTGTCGCTACTGACATCCATGATATGCATCGCATCGTGGTCCTGATAGACCCCACACAGAAGGATAAATTGAGTCGAATTGCTGTATCTCTGTTCGGCGTACCGAAAAGGGAAGCAAGACGAATTATCGCCAAGTATCAAGCTCAGTAAAAGGCGAGGAGGATAAAGGCATGCTGGCAAATATCGCAGTTTTACGAACTGTTAAAGCAAATGTAAATGAAGCGATTATGGTTGCGTTGCCCTCGATTTTGTTCGAGAGTTCGCACGACAAAAAAGATACACAGAAATACTATCTGCAGGGTCCTGCGGCTGAATATATTCCTGTTGAGATACCGGATACTTATGCCAAGAAATTCTCCAAGTGCGCTACGGCATTGGCGATGCAGCTTGTCCTTCTCAGCAACAAGACGAAAGGCTTCTTTGGTCCTGAAATCTGCAATGTGGAAGGCAAAGATATCCAGACTGCCCGGAGCATCATAAACTCCATCATGGGCGAGAGACAGGCAAAGTTTTATAGCGCGAAACTTAACGATGGGGTGTATGACACGCAATATGCGGTCAGCGAATATGCGGTTGAGAATTGGGCAGACGACATTGTGCCGCCCGTTGTCATTAACAGCTGCATCTGGGCTATCGTAGCAAATACCGCTGCAGAGATGCAGAAGGACAACCGTTTCCTGCGCAGAAAAGAAATCTGCGATACTGAGTTTTTGGAAATCGCAACAAGAATCTACAATGAGTTGCTGGGGTTCGCAGCGAGAAAATACGAAATCTTAGACATTGGTGAATGACTATGAGTGTCAACCTTATTGAGGGCAATATTTTAACACCGCCGACTCGTAACGAGAATACTATCATCTGCCATCAGGTGAACTGTCGTGCCGCGATGGGTGCGGGTCTTGCCAGACAGATTCGGGATAAGTGGCCCATTGTGTTCGACGAGTATGTGAAAGTTTGCAATCCTAAGAAACTCGGTGACTTTCAGGTGGTTCAGGTCGCCCCGCAGCTATATGTCGCCAACCTGTTCGGGCAATCAAGCTTTGGCAGAGATAAGCGTCAGACGAACTACGCGGCGCTGGGAACGGCTCTTTTCAGAGCAATGAAAGAACACCCTAATGCAACTTTCCGCGTTCCTTACGGTCTCGGCTGCGGACTGGCAGGCGGAAACTGGGTGACAGTGCTGAATCTCATTGAAGAAGCCGCCAATGCTTGGAATGTGAACGTTGAGATTTGGGTGCTGCCCAAAAAGTAAAGGATTAGCATGTACAATACCAACTACAAATGCGTCAAGCCGTTCGATGTATGGCTTGATGCCATCGGTCAAGATGGCAAGAAAATTCCATATCGGGTAAAACGCGGGACCATCTGGCGCTTGGAATGGTGCGGCGGCGAGCAGAACTTCAAGGAACTATCAGGTCCGGATAAGATGCACATTACGCTGCCGGATAAATATATTGAACAACATTTCAAAAAGGTGTAAGTATGGGTAACTATTGCCCATATACGAACGGAAATGTCGTTTACTTGAAATGTCTGGAGTGCGAAGACAAAATCTGTGAAAAGGGTTGGTTCTTCTGCGGGCTAGCTTGTCCGAGATAATATCCCGGCAATCATTGAGAAGAACGGGGAGACCTGTGTTAGGCGCACGCTGTCTGACAAAGAGTACGAGGACGCTCTGACGAACAAACTGCAGGAAGAGGTCGCCGAACTGCTGGAAGCCTACACTGCCAAGGAGCGGAGCGCTCTGGACTGCGCGGAAGAGATGGCGGATGTGATGGAGGTCCTGTACGCTATGGGCAAGACCCGCGCTGTTTCCAAGAGGGAAGTAGAACAGGTCAGAAGCCAGAAGGCAGCAGAGAAGGGGACTTTCTCCAAGAAAATCTTCTTGGTTTCGACTGAGAAGTGAGAGGAGCGGTTTGTGACGCAGCAAGACGCAGTGCGGTTAATCAGAAAACTGATTTTTGCCAAAAACAGTCAGGATTCTACGCATTTTTACCGGTGTGTGGACGAAATTGCACAAACCTTGGACGAGCAAGGCGACAAAGAAGGCGCTCGTGCTATTCGCAGCACCTCCCGTGATGGCTATGTGAAATCGTACTACGAGGCAAGTCGGCAAACACAGCCTCTCGGTAGCCCCTTTGTCAGCTATAAAACTGCGTTCGTCATCGACAACAAGGATATAGCGTTGTGGCACGCAAAGAACGACAATCCGCCGATGCAAGTTCGACACATTTTAGAGTACGTCGAAAACGGGGAAATGGTCGGAAAAGATGTGCTGGAATATGATGCAAGCACCGATAAATGGCACCGTATTGAGGCGGAATGTATCGAGTTGGTATAGGGACACTGCATAAACCATGCTCCTCTAACCCCTTTCTGCTGGCGGTCAGCAGAGAAATAAAATATACAAACAGCGATTTTTATCCACAGCCTCTTGCACATTTGTGCGAACTGCATACAATCTAAATTATAGACTAAAAACTGTACCCTGATGGCTGTTTAATGGCTGTCAGGGTCTTTTTATTGCCTGCCAATCTACTATTCGGAGGGATTACAATGACGCTCAAAGACTTGTCCAGCGAACAGCAGGACCTTGTACGGCTGGCGCTTGACGGGAAAAACGTGTTGTGCGATGCCTGTATCGGAAGCGGTAAGACATCCACCATCAATGTTTTGTGCAACGAGTTTGATTCCTCTAAGGAGATTCTGTACCTGACCTATAACCGGCTTTTGAAACTCGATGCACAGGAAAAGATTCTGAACGATAATGTCACGGTCCAGAACTATCATGGATTTGCCTCTAAAATCCTGTACCGGCGCGGCATCAAGAATGTCGGACAGGGCGAGCAGATTGGGATGGTTTTGAAGAAGCGCGTTCCTGTCGGGCACTTTGATGTGCTTATCATCGACGAGTATCAGGACATCAACGAGGAAATCTCGAAGATGCTCGAATACATCAAGGAATCGAACCCCGGTCTTCAAATCATCGCGGTCGGGGACATGAAGCAGAAAATCTATGACCAGACCTCGCTGGATATCTGGTCGTTCATCCATAAGTTCTTAGGCAAACACACGCAGGTCAATTTCACGCAATGTTTCCGCCTGTCCCATGACCTTGCACAGCGGCTCGGAAATATCTGGGGCAAGGATATCAACGGCGTGAACAAAAACTGTAAGGTATCGACCATGTCCCGCGAGCAGGTGGTAGACTATCTGGATACCAAGAACCCGAAGGATGTCCTGTGTCTCGGTGCCAGAACGGGGTCTATGGTCAAGGTCCTGAATGAACTGGAAGCAAGACCCGGCAACCTCTATGACAAGAACCATGTATATGCCAGCATCAAGGAACCGGACGGTGAAAAGCATGTAGCACCCGGCGCAGACGTTGGTATCTTTACAACCTTTGACGGCAGTAAAGGTATGGAGCGCCCCATCTGTGTTGTCTTTGATTTCACGGAATCCTACTGGTGCTCCCGTGTATTTCAGCCTACGGCGCGGTATGAGATTCTGAGAAACCTTTTCTGCGTTGCGGCGAGTCGCGGTAAGGATGAGGTCATCTTTGTAGAGCCTCCGAAAAAAGAGGACAGATTTGGGCTGGTCAGCGATAAAACCCTGATGACTCCCGTCAAGATGAATCAGGAGTTCAATACAAAGTTCGATATCTCTGAGATGTTCGATTTCAAGTTCGATGAGGATGTAGAGCACTGCTACCAGCTTATCAATACGACGCCGGTCTTCCATAAAGATGTACATGAAATCGAAATCAAGCATTCGGATGCGATGATTGACTTGGCTCCCTGCATCGGCATCTACCAGCAGGCGAACTTCTTCGACTACTACGATATCGACAGCGCGATTGCCTTCTACATGTACCTGCATAACGACAAGAAGGTAGCACTGCCTTCCAGCTGGAAATCCGTGGAGGAGAAGGTCCTGTTCCTGACGATGCTGATGACGAGTCAGGACCGGTATGTAAAACAGGTCGAGCTCCCCTTCATTACGAGAGCGCAGGAAACCGACCTGAACAAGCGCCTGTCTATGGTGTTCACTCCAGACGAGTCCGTACAGGAACGCTGTGAGTTGACTGCCATGGTAGATACCAAGGCAAAGAAGAAACTTGTTATCAGCGGCATGGCGGATGTCGTGAAGGACAACAAGGTCTATCTGCTGAAATTCGTGTCTTCGCTCGCGCACAAGCATTTCCTGCAATGTGCCTGCTATATGCTGGCTACCGGGTTAAAGCAGGGTGTTGTCTGGAATATCCGCGATAACATGATGTATGAAATCGAGATTCCGGACCCTGACAAGTTCCTTGACGCGGTAATCACCTGTATCACGAAGCAGGTCTTTGCCAAGGCAGAAAGCTATACGATTTCCAAGGATTATACGCAGGACCTCGATACCATCATCGAGCAAATCATGACCGATGACTCGCTGCCGGAATTCGATGTCGGCGGCAATGTCAAGGAAGAAAAGAAGACGGCTGATGAAGGTATCTCTATCATCCGCCGTGGTGAGCAGTACATCATTGTGGATGCTGCAAACCGTCAAATCATCGATAACAGCGCCATGAACGGCTACGATTCGATTCTCGCTGCCTGTGAGGATTATGTCCGGAAAAACAAGCAGCTGGCAGAGGAATCCATGTCCAAGAAGGAACTGCTCAGCGTTATTGAGGATTGGCTCGACAATCACAGAGATTTCGAAGCTGCTATGACCAAGACAGAGGTGGATATCAAGCACCATATCGGTGAATATGCGAACTACGCTTCTCTTTCCACCTATGTTGTTCGTAAGATGCTCAAAGACCGTGGTCTTATCATCAATTTCAGCGAACGCCAGCTGTTGAAGGTCTGGAAGGAGCGGAAAAAGAAGGATACGAATACCGTGGAGAATACGCGGTATGAGACCCTCGCCTCTACGCTTGAATCCCTCGTTAAGGCAGGGGTCGATGTCCAGCTTGAAATGCCGGAAGAGGAGAAGGTTGCAAAACCTGAACCGGACCCGGAAGAAGAAAAGCCTCAATTCGATAAGAGCATTCCCTATACCGTTATCCGTTCGTCTCGGCTCTCTAAGCCCAACGATGTTCGGTATATTGTCGTTAATCTGAACGACAAGGAACAGGTATTGGACGATGCAAGCGGATACGGATACAAGTCGATTTCTGCCGCACAGAAGGGCTACGGATATAAATGCCGGAATCTCACCAAGTACGGGGAAGTTAAGCACTCGTCAAAGCCCAAAACCAATATCCCGGTCTCGCAGAGCCGTCAGCTCTCGTTCGGGGACTTCTGAAAAGGAGGGACTATATGACCTACAGCGAAGCATTTTCTCTCTGGGTAGCGGAGGTGTACCGGAACCATGGCTATGAGCCGGATAAGTGGTACGGGTCAGAGGTTGCAGAAACGCTGTACAACGAGGCGATAGCGACCTATAACGGTCCTCCCGCCACGATGCGGGACTATATCGAAGCCATCCCGTCTGCGGAAGAATTTGCGTATTTAGACTATGCGATTGAACGGCTGCGCCGCGATAACATCAACCTGAACGCACTTTCCGACAAGGAACGCTGGGCTTTAATGGATAAAATCGTCGCAGAGTATCCGCAGTACAAGAACGCTCGCACATCCCGTGCCAAGCAGGTACAGCAGACCTCGATGCAGGCGGCACTCGATGCCGAGCGTGATGTTCTCTTGCAGGCTGCTCGGCACAATGCGAGCCGGTACAGTGAGGCAGAGGATGCTACAAAGAATTTTGTAATCAAGTAAGGGGGCAGTAACAGAATGGTCAAGATTTACGGCTATAGCGATGATATCGTTTGTATCGAAAATTCTCGATACTTCGAGGATGAAATCGGGTGTTTCGATGTTGCCGGTGTCAGGCTCTTTCTGGACGACAACACGATTCTCTTTGTCTGCTTCTCCTCCGGCGTCTGGCGCATTTTCATCGAGCAGGAAGGCTCCGCGCCGCACCGGCACAAGGTCTGTCAGGAAACGAGTGAGGACGACTACAGCGATGAGTTTTACACCGAAGCTGAGGTTGTTCGACATGAAATTGCATCGGCGAGAAACTGAAGGAAGGTGATATTAGTGAATTTCTCTAAAATTCGTATGATGTTCTTTGATTTCGACGATACCCTTCTCATCCATTATCGGGAACAGAAACTCGACGCGACTGCCGACGCACACCGCGCACGGCTGCTGCGGTATGAGGCGGAGAACCGGGGCGGGTACAGGGTATTCGATGAGATTGGAGAAGCCAATACGCTTGTCCAGCATTTCCTCGAAAGCTGCGATGGTATCCCAAAATACTGCATTACCCGCGTACAGGACAGTATGACCCTGCCGTATAAAAAGCAGTGGCTTGAAATGCACTATCCGAGACAGTTCCTCGATGTCATCGGGACTGCTACCCCCGAACGGAAGACCTCCGTCATGAAACTTCTGACCCAAGATGCCGGTCTGAATGCTGCACAGGCTCTGTATGTGGATGACTACTACGAAGCCATCAATGAGGCGGCAAAGGAAGGCTTCACGGTGATGACCGTGCAGGAACTCATGCTGCGGCAATATACTGCGGAGCAATGACAAAACACTAAACCATGAACTGACTAAGGAGAACTACCATGAAAAAGATTCTGAAATTTCTTGCCGCTGCGGCATTTGCCGTCGTTGTGTACCAGCTTGTTTCGCTGCACCGCAAACGCCGTAAGATGGTCGAGATTGGTCAGCAGATTTTCCGGTGATGTCAGATGGCGAAAACTCAGCTGACCCGCGATATCGAGGCTGCGCTCCATGCGTGGCATCCAACCAGCTACGGCGGGTATCGAGCAGATTCGTTTCGGCAAGGGTTCGATGCCTTAGAAGTGCCGGTCGAATGCGGGTCTGTCAAATCCGGATTGGTCGATTTTGTCCGGGTGCAGGAATGCTTTACCGCTGAAACCAAATACGGAACCTGTAAACTAGCCTCGCTCATCGAAACGGATACGGATGTTCCGCCTGTTGTGATACAGGAAAAGGCGAAAGCAGCAACCTGCGTCAAGAATATTTCATCGCCGGATTTTTGCAGGGAGCACTGTTCCGAGCGATGGTGCCACTTCCACAAGACGAATCATCTGTATACGCTCGATGCCGTCATCACTTGTGTGGAAATCAAGATTTCCGTGAGCGATTTTCACTCGGCACACGGGCACAATTTCGTCGGGCACTGCAACTACTATGCGATGCCCACAGAGCTATATAAGAAGGTCAAAGGAGAAATACCCGAAGATATTGGCGTCCTGCTCTATTATGACGGTGAGAGTACCTGCGGAATCCGAAAGGCGAAGGAGTGTAAGCCACAAATTCTTTCGGAAAGCACACAAAAATGGCTGATTCTGTCCGTTGCTAAAAGGCTGCCCCGGTTCGACAAGAACTGAGGGCAGCTTTTTTATATATTATTTATTTTAGAAAGGACAAACTCAAATGCGGCGAACCAAAGCACTGATACTCGTTGCAACATTGGCTGTGCTGACCAGTGTTGCAGCCTGTTCATGGCAAGCGGAACCTCTGCCTGCCGAATCAGCACAATCCGAATCCTCTCTCAGCACCTCTGAATCTGCGACGCAAGAAACAGCAGAAGAAGCGCAGAAAATCCCGGACTTATCCGGCGTACCGGAACCGAGCGCGGAACCGTCTGCGCCTTTTGAACCGTCTCCTACAACGCAACCTGAACCTTCCCCGGGTCCGACTCCCGAACCAACGCCTGCGCCGACTTCCGAACCTGCGGCAGCGACCTCTGTCTGGGGTGATGTTGCCCCTGTAGCCTGGGGTCAAGCCTACGGCACGATTACCTGTGACGCGATTGGTCTTAACGCTTCTCTTATCTGGGGCGATGACCAGAGTCTTTTGAATCAACGCGGCGGGGTGTATCAGTATCCCGGTTCTTACCAAGTCGGTGTGACCGGAGGACATCTGCTTTGCTCTCATAATGACAGCGTGTTTTCTCTGCTGCAATATGTCAGCATAGGGGATAACTTTGTTGTGGATACCGATTACGGCGAGTATGTGTATTCCGTCACCCTAGCAAAACCCGGCTATGTGTCCTCGGACGCAAGCACTGTGATTGCGGATGACGGCACTGTCCTCGTTAATTTCACGGACGGAATCGATAAACTTATCATGTATACCTGCTATCCGTTTGGGTATTACAGCCCAACGAATCAGAGATATGTGGTTCAGGCTGTTTTGCAAGCATGATTGGAGATGTAGTTTTAGGATGCAAAAAAGAAAAATCCGAAAATTCCTGCATTACACAGGAACTGTCTTTATTCCGCTCATCATTGCTATGATGGGCGTTTTGTTTTGGGTGAAAGTAATGAACGACATCGAATGGCTCCTTCTTTCCCCGAAACATGTCGCGTTCGGCTGCGTTGCGAGCCTAGGCTTGGTTCTTTGCTGTATTTATGCGGACAGGATGCTGTGCCATGAGGTTTCGGATACGGTTTGAGTATTGCATGTTCTTGCGATACCGGTAAAATAGAATTGTACGATAGATACCAGATGTCTTACAATTCACAATTTCGTTTTTAGCGGACTTATCCCTTTCGGGGGATGGGTCCGCTTTTTTTATTTGAAAGGAGAACAAAACCCATGCAAACCAAACACGAATTTCTTCGGAGAACTGCAGCGGTAATTGCTGCGTTCTTCACACTGACATTCACAGGCTGCGGTCAGACACCGGAATCTCCGGGAAGCCTTCCTGTATCCGGGGTCGTCTCAGAAACTACCGCACAAAGCGGTCAGGAGACGGCTGGCGTATCGGAAGGCGGCAGCTTTACCATCCATTTCATCGATGTTGGACAGGCAGATTCCGCCCTCGTTACCTGTGATGGGCACTCAATGCTCATTGATGGCGGCAATGCCGATGACTCGAACCTTGTATATTCTGTATTACAGCGTGAGACAGAGGGACACTTAGACTATGTCGTAGGAACACACGCCCACGAAGACCACATCGGAGGTCTTTCAGGTGCCTTCGAGGCTGACACAGCCGATGTCACATTCTGTCCTGTGACAGAGTATGACAGCAAGGCATTCCGGAACTTTAAGGCTCGTGCGGACGAGAAGGGCGGTGGTATTACCGTTCCAGCAGTGGGGGATACATTCACCCTAGGGGAAGCCTCCATCACCGTTGTGGCTGTCAATTCCGTGCTTGAGGACACGAATAATACTTCCATCGTGATTCGCATTGTCTACGGAGATACATCCTTTCTGTTCACCGGTGATGCCGAGCAGGAAACGGAAGAGAAGATACTCAAATCCGGACAGGACATTGAATCCACAGTCTTAAAGGTCGGGCATCACGGGTCCAGCACATCCACCTCTCAGGCATTTCTGGATGCCGTGAGCCCTACTTATGCGGTCATATCCTGCGGCAAGGACAACAGCTACGGTCATCCGCACAGCGAGACCCTTGCAAAGCTGACCGGCGCGGGAGTTGAGGTGCTCAGAACGGACGAACTCGGTGATATCTACTGCACCTCTGACGGTACGGAAGTCACCTTCTCGTATGGGGAGTACCATAAGGACATCGAAACCTCTAGCGCCGAGGTGGAAGAGCCGCAACAGCCTGACACAATTTCCGAGACCTACATCCTGAACACGAACTCTCGCAAGTTTCACCGTCCAGACTGCTCCTTTGCATCTCAGATAAGCGATGCAAACAGAGAGGAGTATACCGGCACAAGAGAGGAACTTGTCGAACAGGGATATACACCTTGCGGTTACTGCAATCCGTAAATATCCAATCGGCCTCTTATCCATATAAGCCTATTTGAGTAGTACACGGAATGTCCCGCTCTGGACGAACCGGGTTCAGGAACGTGCTCTGGCTGACTCGAAAACGGCAAACGCCGATAAGGTACTAAAACGATAGCAAGTAAATCAGTCGCTGCCTACACAAATGGGCAGCGATTTTTTCTTGCCAAAATGTGCGAACCGAATAGAATGGGTATTGTACGATAGATAACATCCATATCGTAAAGGTATTGTGCCTTTCGTACAATTCACAATTTCGCTTAAAGGGCGGACTTCTCGTTTCTGAGAGGTCCGCCCTTTTTTGCGTCAAAACAAAAAAGGAGTGTAAACACCAATGTTAAGAGTTTTTACAATCGTCGCCAATGAGGTCATTGGCTTATCCGCAACGGAATGCACACTGATGCAATTCAGCTACAATCCGGAGCAAATCCATGACCCAGAAAGCGTCCTGCGCAGTGCTGTCATGGACTATCTCAAGACGGACGAAGGCAAACGACAGCTGGAAATCAACTGTGGCTGCTGGAACTGGGGCGATGTCGATGACATTCCCGGCTCGTTCTTCTTGAACTATGGTCTGGCTAAAATTGCGCCGCCGGATGTGAATGTTGTCGTTGACCGCAACGAGAGTTTCATGGATGACTACGACGATTGCACGGAAGAATAACAGAAAGGACATGAAAAAATGCGTATTTATAGCGCAAACAGCGTATTCATAGAAGTTACGCGTCGGTGCAATATGTGCTGTGCGCACTGCCTGCGCGGAGATGCCGAAAGCATCGATATTCAGGAGAAGTACATCGATGCTTTTCTCGACAGCTTTGAGACGGAAGCTTATATCAGCTCTCTTACCTTTACCGGTGGGGAAATCTCTCTGAATATACCGGCAATTCGATACACCTTGAAAGCTGTCAAAGAGCGCGGTATCGCCGTTGGAAGCTTTTATATGGTCACTAACGGAAAAGCCGTCAATAAGATGGCTGACCTTGCTATGGCGAGTCTGGAGTGGTGGAATTATTGCGATGACAAGGATGACTATTCGTGTGGTCTTTGTATCAGCAGCGATGATTTCCATGAAGAAATTTCCAGCGAAAGTGCAAGTATTCTCAGTGGTTTGAAATACAACTACGATGATAAGGTGACGGACTTTCACAAAAATTATCTTCTCAACGAGGGACGTGCTAAGAATCTCGATTCGAATATCTATAAGAAACGTGAACCTTATGTAGATAAGCTCGAATACGAATTCAGCAAAACCGGCGGCATCGACTTTTACAGCGGCGAGCTGTACTTGAACGCCATCGGTGATGTCGTTTCCGGCTGCGATTTGTCCTACGAGTCGCAGAAGAAATATCGTTTTGGTAATGTAATGGATGAAAAATGGTTGGAAAACATTCGTAGCAGCAAATTGTGCATCGAAGAAAACAGCTGAAAAATAACAAAAACAGAAAGGAAGAAATTATGACTATCAATTTAACTCGTGAGGATTTTGAGCAGGCTATCAAATCCGGCGCATCCGTGTTCGAAGGCAACACAATTCTCGATACCGGAAAACCGTCCGGGCGCTACTACCGTTTCATTCGTGTGCCGCTCGCCAATGGCGAGCACAAGGTAGATGCCTTGTACGGGCAGCGGTTTTATGGAACCTTGGAAAATAAACCCGTAACATTCAACCAGGAGATACGCTTCCTTTGCCTCGTTGTCGATAATG